>Ga0182024_10006944_pt1 | contig 24628 bp, 21 predicted proteins | sample P32metaG_FD_120480 | JGI IMG/M metagenome (GOLD analysis project Ga0182024, IMG submission 120480) | Permafrost microbial communities from Stordalen Mire, Sweden - P3-2 metaG (Illumina Assembly) | ecosystem: Environmental > Terrestrial > Soil > Wetlands > Permafrost | place: Sweden: Stordalen...
AAGACTTCAAGATCTTCGATGAAAATAAAGAGCAGAAGATCTACTTCTTCAGCCACGAGCCAGCGCAGCCCATCGTCATCGGTTTCCTGATCGACACCAGCAACGGCATGATGATCCATTGGGACAAATACAAAGAAGCGGCCAGCGAGCTCATGCTGAATTTGCTGCCTGGGGACAAAAGATACAGCGGCTATCTCATCAGCTATGGCACGACGGCCGAGCTGGTGGCGAATACCAGCAGCGACTCGGAAAAGATGGTCGCGAAGATGAGCCGGATCAAGCCCGGCGGCGGCGCGGCGCTTTACGATGCGATCTATATGGCATGCACCAGCCGCAAGACCGTGATGGGCGAGCCCTACGAGCCCCGCCGCGTCGTGATCGTGATCGGGGACGGCCACGATACCGCGAGCAAAAAATCCCTCAAGGAAGTCATCGAGATCGCGCAGCGTAATCTGGTAACCATCTATGCGATGAGCACGGTGGCTTTCGGTTTCCACACCGATGGCGAGGAGAATCTGACGGAGTTGACCGCCGAAACCGGCGGCAAGGTGGAGACGCCGCTGAACAACGCTTATAAAGACGTTGCCGGTTATCTGTCCCAGCCGTCCGATGCCGGCAACTACGCGCTCACGGTCGGGACGGGCGGCTACACAGCCGAAATCTCCAGCGCGATCTTCCGTTCCGTGGCCTCGCTCTCGGGCGATATTACGTCCCAGTACGTCATCCGCTACACTCCTGACATCGGCCCGAATTCGGAAGGCAGACAATTCCGCCGCATCAAAGTGGCCGTGAATCTGCCGGGAATTGAATTGCGATACCGGAACGGATATTACCCGTACGGGCCGCCGGGTCAGTAGTGCACCTTTGCCGGGCCGGATATATTTCCTTTGGCGCCGCCACCCTGTAGCATAGGGATGGACAAAAACAACGTTTCGCCACGAATGAACACGCATGAACACGAATAGAACAAGACCCTGGTTTGAGTCCGATTCGTGTTCATGCGTGTTCATTCGTGGCCAGTTGTTCTTCTGAGATTTCCGATGCCCGCGGATGTCATTTCGATCGGCACAAGACGGCGCGCCTGCTGGTCGTTACTCGAAGTAGCGCCCTCCGGGGGCCGTCCCGTACCTTATGGAATACTGCTGGCCGACCAGGATTCGGACAAACTGACGCGCCGGCTGCGGGATGCGGCAAGTTTCGACGAATTGGACGAAGTCGAGCTGGACATTCTGACCGCCCTTCCGCGCGATTTGGACCAGAAAGCGGAGGAAATGGGCGCCTTGCGATTGCTTGATTGGTTTGAGGACAGCCTGTCCGGTTTCCTTCGCATCAGCGACCGCGATTCGATTGCATACAGCGACGCACAGACCACGGTCGACCGTCTCTTCGATGAGCATGTGGACGCGAATGTGCGGCCTTTCATCACACACCTCCCGCTCTACGGATTGGCCGCGGCGGCGACTAAATTCAGCGAAGATCAGGAACTGGCGGGCGATCCGGAAGGCTGGGTACGCGTTCCGGAGAATCTGAAGCTCACCCATCTCAAGCTAACCCAGGAGATGTTCGTCACGCATGTCGCCGGCCGCTCCATGGAGCCGCTGATTCCCGACGGCAGCTTGTGCATTTTCCGCGCGGGCGTGGGCGGATCCAGGTACGGAAGACTCCTTCTGATCGAGAAGTTCGACCAAAACGATTTTGCCGCCCGGTACACGGTAAAGAGATACGCGCGCAAGGGCGATCTGGCCGAATCGGACGAGCGTGAGGGCGCCATCCGGCTGGAGCCGTTGAATCGTGAGTTCGAGGCCTTTGAGCTCACCAGCGACAAGTTTCGGGTAATCGCGGAATTCGTTCAGGTGCTTCCGTTCTGATTTCCGCGGCGGCGTTTCGGCGTGCGCTGCTTCGTTGGTACGATGCCGCGCATCGCGATCTTCCCTGGCGCGAATCCAAACATTTCTACCGGGTCTGGCTTTCTGAAATCATGCTCCAGCAGACTCGCGTCGAGGCCGTGATTCCCTACTACCGCCTCTTTCTGAAACGATTTCCCTCCATCGAATCGTTGGCCGCCGCGCCGGAGAGCGATGTCCTCACGGCCTGGAGCGGTCTCGGTTATTACAGCCGCGCGCGCAATCTGCACCGGGCCGCGAAACAAATGGCCGTGGAAGGCGTCCCCGCCACATACGAAGACATCCTGTCGCTTCCCGGTGTGGGTCCGTACACCGCTGCCGCCATCGCGAGTATTGCACTCGATTTGGCGCACGCCGCGGTCGACGGAAATGCCATTCGCGTGATCAGCCGTCTGACTAACGACGCTTCGGAGATTACCTCGTCTGCCGCCCGGCACCGGTTCGCCGAAGAAGCCGCGCGCCTGCTCGATCCGCGCCGCCCCGGAGACTTCAATCAGGCCGTGATGGAATTGGGCGCGACCATCTGTCTTCCGCGCACGCCCGCGTGCGGCGCTTGCCCGGTGATGAAATTCTGCGCCGCGCGCGCCGCCGGAACCGAGCGGGAACTGCCGGTCAAACTGAAAAAGCCGGAGACGCGGGACGTGACGCTCGATCTTGCCATTCTGGAACGCGGCGATTGCGTCTTTCTCACGAGACGTTCCGCGGCGGAGCGGCGTCTGGCGGACTTCTGGGAGTTGCCGGCGAAGCAACTGTTTCCACGCCTGAAAGCCGTGAAGCTGGCCGAATTCAGCCATCGGATCGTCAACGACCGTTTTCGCGTTACCGTCTGGCACGGGAGAATCGGCAAGCGGAGACTGCCTCCGGGGGAAGGCGATTGGGTGCGGATCGCGGATCTGCGCCGGATTCCGTTGACGACCGTTACCAAGAAAGCGCTTGCCGCGCGTGTAACTTGACAGGAGGGTTTCCAAAATGAAGCGTTCCGTAAGGCGGAGTTGGTTGGCTCCGGTATTTGTGCTGGGTTCGGCAATCCCCGCATTTGCCGGAATCGCTTATACGTGCGACCCGAACATCGACTTGGCCCACGCGGGAACCTGCGCCTACCTCAACAGCACCATCGCGGCACTTTACAACACAACGTTCACCAACGCGAACGCGAGCATCTATATCCAGTACGGTCCCACAGACCTCGGCGCGAGCAACACGAGTTTGACTGTGCTCAGCTATCGCCAGTACCTGAACGCCCTCACTGCCAGCGCTCAAACCAGCGGGAACACGGTGCAGATTGCCGCCGTGAAAGCTCTGAACAGCCTGGACACCACGCTTCACGGCACCGACAGCGTCGTGGTTCCCAGTGCGCTCGCCGCGGCTCTCGGAATCGCGAACCCCCTGTTCGGCCTGGTTGCCGACGGGACGGGCTTTTGCAGCGCTCCGGGCACCGAGGGTTGTTACCACGGCATCATAACGATCACGAACGAGGCGGGCGTCTTGTACTATCGCAGCGGAGTCGAAGGCCGGAACCAATACGATTTTTACTCCACGGTGGAACACGAGACCGACGAAGTCCTGGGGACCGCTTCGTGTATCGATACGACGAATCCATCGGGTCTGACGGATGGTTGTCCGGGTACCGACACCCCCTCGGCGGTCGATTTGTTCCGCTATCAGAGCACGGGAAATCCGGTCCTGATCGGCACCACGCCAAGCGCTTATTTCTCTTACGATGGCGGCGTGACGAATGGGGCTGGAACGAAAATGAAGGTCTACAACACGCTGGACGACAGCCTGGACTACGCCGACTTCACCTCCAGTTTTCCATGCCAGGCGGCACAGAGCGTGCAGGACGCGCAGGGCTGCCCGGGCCAGGATCACGGCCTCGACATTACCAATGACGGCGGCGCGGAAATCAACATACTCAATGCGGTTGGATATATGCTGAACGCCCAACCCGCCGTGCCCCCCGTTATTTCGAATGTGCTCAACGGAGCGACTGGTCAGTCCACGCTGGCCGCAAGCACCTATGGCGCGATTTACGGCGCCGGTCTCTCGACGACCAACCCCGGACGGCAATGGGCGGCCGCGGACTTCACCACGAACGCCAACGGGACCCTCAATATGCCGACCTCGCTCGACGGCACTTCTGTGACTATTCAGGGCACGCCCGCTTACATTTCTTACATCAGCCCGACGCAGGTAAATTTCATTACCCCTGCCATCGCCGCGACAGGCAACGGCGTACAGGTCATCTTGAGTTTGAACGGACAGGAAAACGCAGCATTTCCCGTGACCCTGCAGCCCCTTGCCCCTTCCTTCTTCGCATGGGACCCCGGCACGCCGGATAACGGTAAATACCTGGTCGCGCAGCACGCCGATTACACGAACGTCGGGAAGCCCGGACTGTTTTCCACGGCACCCCCCACCTTCACCACACCGGCAGTGCCAGGCGAGACCGTTCTGCTCTACGGCACGGGGTTTGGGCCGACCATTCCGCCGATAGCCTCCGGCATCGAGACCGACAAGGTTTACAACCTCAGTCCCACACCGACGGCCACACTGGGAGGCATCGCGGCTAGGGTCAGCTTCGCGGGTCTGATCCCCCCGGAGTCGCAGCTATATCAATTCAACGTCGTGATTCCTCCGAACGCTTCCAATGGAGACTTGCCTCTTATCGTCAACGTCAACGGCACGCTTTCCGTGTCCGGTCTGATAACCGTGCAAAAATAATCCCCGCCTCCGTTCCTGGTATAACCCAGTGGAGGTAGGCCTACGCGCCAGGCGGAGATATAGAAACGGACCGCAGCCTCGCCGATAATTTAAGTCCTGGGGACTATGAGCCGGCGCTGCTACACCACGAGTCTCTGTGCCGGCTGCATGTTGTCGCTCTCGGCGATTTCAGCTGGGCAGGTGTCCCCGACAGCTACGAATCCCGCGTACAGCGCCGCCAGCATCGTCAATGCGGCTACGCAGGCCCTCGGGACCCTGGCGCCCAACACTATCGCCACCATCTATGGAACGAACCTGTCATGGGCGACTCACGCGGTGGCGGAAAGCGATTTGAACGGCGGAACCCTGCCGGTTTCGCTGGAGGGGGTCAGCGTCATTGTGAACGGTATTTTGAGCAGTTTGTTTTACATCTCCCCCGGCCAGATCAATTTTCTGATTCCCTATGACATCGTCGCGTCCAGCGCCACGGTCTACGTTACGCGGCAGGGTGTTAGTGGGCCTCCGGCGATGATTCCAATGGCTAACGCCGCGCCCGCGTTCTTCGAATGGAACGGCAACTTCGCGTTGGCAACGCACGCCGACGGCAGCCTCGTCTCACCGTCGGCTCCCGCCCAGGCGGGCGAAATCATCGTGTTGTACGCGGTGGGTCTGGGGCGCACGTCGCCGGACGTCCCTTCCGGGCACATCGTTTCCACGGCGACCTGGATACTGTACCTCCCCGAGCTTCAAGTCCTGCTGAACGGCGCCCCCTGTCCTTCGTCGAGCATCTACTATGCGGGCCTCACGCCCGGGTTTGCCGGTTTGTACCAAATCAATCTGATACTTCCGGACGCTCTCGCGCCCAATCCATCGATTCAGCTGGTGATGGGGACTCAGGCCAGTCCCGCGTCGATCCTGCTGTACGCCCAGTGATTTGAGCTCTGGGAATGTAAAGCTCTACAATGTAAGCAGGTATGAACGCGGCAAAAATGGCTGGCTTGGCGCTGCTCGGGGCTTTTATCTCGAGCGCGGCTTTTGCCCAGACCGGAGAGTCGAATTCCGCGGGCGAGCCGCCTTCCGTCTACACGGTCCAGGCCGGTACGCGCATTCCGCTCGGCCTGATCAACAGTGTCAGCACCAAACACTCCGTGCCCGGCGACCGGATCTATCTGGAGACCGTCTTTCCGATCGTGATCGACAGCCATATCGTGATACCGCCCGGCAGCTATGTCACCGGCACTGTCACGGAAGTGAAGCGGCCCGGCCGCGTCAAAGGACGCGGCGAGCTCTATGTCCGGTTCGACTCGCTCACGCTGCCGAACGGAGTGACGCGCGACTTCCGCTCGCGGATCGGTTCGGTCGACGCCCGCGGAGACGAGCGGCTCGACAAAAAGGAAGGCGAGATCCAGGGCGATTCCAACAAAGGCGGTGACACGCGGACCGTAGGTGAAGGCGCGGCGGCCGGAGCCGGTATTGGCGCCATCGTCGGCTCAACGACGGGACATGCGGGATTGGGCGCGGGAGTCGGCGCCGCCGCCGGCGCGGCCGCGGGCCTCGCGGGCGTACTGCTGACGCGCGGTCCCGATGCAGTGCTGGCCAAGGGAAGCACGATTGAGATGGTTCTCGACCGGCCGCTGATCTTCGCCGCGAGCGAAGTCAACTTCAGTTCGACCGGCGCCGCCGGTCATTTCTCCGACGGCGGAGGACCGGTCCCGTCCAGGGGCAACACAGCAGCCAGTTCGCCTCGCAGGCTCCCGTTTTAGATCCGTAATTGGCGTGGCGCACGCTCTCAGCGTGCCGTGTCGAGACTTTCTCGACACCAGGTTGTTCGAAATGCCCCGGGCGTCGGCAAGAGTGCCGACGCGGCACGCAAAGTGCGTGCGCCACGGTTTTTCCAGCCAATCCCCTTGCTGACGCGCGGGGCTATATCAAATAGCCGGACACCGCCGCGGCGATTCCCAACAGCGCACTGATGACCCCAACCGCCGGGAACAGCTTCGAGCGGGAGATGAAATACAGCGACGTCAGCACCAGCCCGATCTCGAGCAAGCCTTCGCCAAAATCGAAGCGCAGGGCTTTGTCTTCCACGTGGCTGGCTTTCTCATCCATCTTTTGCGCATCCTCCTGCGCCTCTTTTGACTCGGCCGTGTAGCGCTTCTTTTCCTTTTCGTAGCGCGCCAGCGTGGCGGTGGCATCAGTGCCGCGCGCCGTCATCGCATTCAACAGGTCGACGCCCAATTCCAGACTGTGGAATTTGATGCGCTTCGCCTGGTAGAAAGACCATTTATCGTTCGCGTCCGATTTGAACAGAACGGCATCCGTATGCGCGCGATGCGACACGATGGTGACAATACCGAGCAGCACCGCGAGAATCGACGCCAGTACGCCGATCTTCTTACCAAACGGGTCGCCGCCTTCGACTTCAGTGTGGACTTCAAGTTCAGCCATAAGCGTGAGTTTATTCTAACTACTTGCAGGATCACGAAAAGTGGATGCGGCGCGCGCTTGCCCTCGCGCTCGAGGCTGAAGAAGCCGGTGAGGTGCCCGTCGGCTGTCTCGTAGTTGCGGAAGGAGAGGGCGAAGGAGAAATCATCGGCCAGGCGCGCAATTCGCCGATCGGCTTACTGGACCCGACCGCTCACGCCGAAATGCTGGCGCTGCGCCAGGCATCGATTGCCGCCGCCAACTACAGGCTGACCGGCGCCACCCTTTACTGCACGCTCGAACCCTGTCCGATGTGCGCGGGAGCTTTGGTGGCAGCGCGCATCGGCAGACTGGTTTTCGGCGCGCGCGATCTGCGCTTCGGCGGCGTACGCAGCAAATTTCAGATCGCGGATTCGCCGCTGTTGAACCATCAGGTCGAAATCGTGGAAGGAGTGCTGGGGGCGGAATCGACGGCGATGCTGCAGCGGTTCTTCAACGCGCGACGGTGAAGCTGTACCGCTGGCCGTCTTGACCAGGAGAGACTCCGGATGGTCGGCCTTGTCCAGGATAAGGTGACCCGTCGTCTGCGCCTGTGGCCACGCGGGCTCTTTTAGGAACCTATCTTCTGCCAGACGGCCCTGCCGACGAAGAACGGCCCCATCTCCTGCATGTGGCGCGCAGTCTGCTGCGTTTTGCGCATGGCCTGCACGCAGGCCGAGAGAGGGAACAATTCTTTCCCGATCAGACCGATCACGAAATCGTTGTCGTATTGATCGATGCCGAAACATGCGAGGCGAATATCGTGCGCCAGTCCGGCGTCGCCGAAGCCGTGCCCTATTTTGCCGTGCTCGCGCAGGATCGTCATCTGCTCTTCCTGCGGCATCGCATTGAACTCACCCTTGCGCCGCAGCGGATACCAGACGTGCCACTTCCACTCGGCATCCGTCACCACCCTGCGCGGACGATCGAGCAGCCACTCTTCGAGGTTCGGCTCGTAGCCGATGGAATAGGTTCGGCCCATCATCGTGTAGTCCGGCTTGAACGCCAGGCCGTGAAACGCCTTGTGGCGCAGGAACGGGCGCAGCTCGTCCACGAAAAAGTCCGGACATTGGTTCCACGTCAGCAGCCCGACGCCGCGCGGGTCGTTGGCATCCTCATAGAGGACGCCCTCCAGACCGGAATCTTCCAGCGCGCCGGCCAGGTTATGCGAATCGCCGGCGTTGCCCCACGCCAGTAACTGCATGAACAGCCGGCGGTCGGACGTTTGCTGCTCACCGGCCCGCACGCCGCCTTTTTCTCTGAGATCAAGTGGTTCCACGGTTCCAGCGTAACTCACTGGCATCGCTTATGCAGATCAGAGTTTCGTGACGACAAATGGCTTGGTCGTCGGCTGCGCCGAGCCGCCCTGGGGTTCCACCGTTACCTGAATGGCCGCCGCGCTCGCCACCGGACCCGGCCACACAAAGACCGCGGTCGCATCCGATTGGCTCCGGAACAAACCGATGGGGACCGGATTGCCCGTTGCCGGAATCACCCACAGCTCGAACGTCTTGTCAGCGTCGATGCGCGGAAGATTCGCCCCGATAAAGACTACGCCCTTGCCGGGATTCTCAAACACGCGGCCGTTTGACGGTCTTCCCGCTTCACCGAACGCGGCATCTCGTGTCGCCGGATCGTTCAATATCGAGAGCGCTTGTTGCAGTTTGGGCGTATCGCCGAGCTGATGCCTGCCGGAAACTCCAATGGCCACGAGCGCGATGCTCATCGCCGCCGTGATCGCCCACGGAACAAAGACGCCCGCCCACGAACGCCGGGGAGTCTGCTCGACGGTGGCCATCACGCGCCGTCGAAGACGCGGCGGCGGTTCCACGATTTGCACGGCGCCGGACATCGCGGTCACCGTCGCCATCGCACTGGCGATACCCCGCACGCAGTCCGGGCACTTCCGCGCGAGGTGCTGCGCGATCGCCGCGCTCTCGGCATCGTCCGCAATGCCGAGCGCATACGAGGTGTAGTCCTGGCGTATTTCGTCGCAGTTCATGCCGCCACCGATTGCCCGAGCTCTTCCCGCAGATGTTTCACGGCCTCGCGCACCCAAGCCTTCACCAGGCCGAGTGGCTCGCCCATCCGTTCGGCCATCCCGGTTTGCGAGAGGCCCTCGTAATAGGCCAGTTCCACGACCTTCCGCTGATTCGCGCCGAGTGTTGAGATCGCCTTCCGGATCACGCGCGCGTGGTCGGCGTTCAGGACATCGCGCTCCATATCCGCAAACAGGGATGGGTCCTCGCGCAGGCCGGGATCGTAAGTACGAACGCGATCGATCGCGCGGTTGCGTGCGATGGCGAGCAGCCACGGCCCCGGAGCGCCCCGGCCCGGGTCGAACAAATGAGCGCGATTCCACACCCGCAGGAAGGCCTCCTGGAGCAAGTCTTCAGCCACTGCCGCGTCGCGGACGATCGCCACGATCACCGAGTACGCCAGCCTGCCGAACCGATCATAGAGGTCGCCGATCGCTTCGGGATCGCGGCGCTGCAGGCGCCGCGCGAGGTCTTCGTCGTGTTCCGCGCTCATCCGGAGAGCCAGAAAAATTCCGGGTATTGTCATATGAGAGGTTCCCTGACGAGCATAGCTTGCTCGTTGGGCGCTCTACGGCGGCGACCTTCCGCGACCCTCAAGTGCATTTTTTTCTTGACATTCGAACGGAGTGACTCTATATATGAATCACGCTGCGATTTTTTTTAGATCGCAAATTTCGAATTGGGAGAATCAATCGATGAAGAACGCAACTAAGAAAGCTGCCGCAAAGAAGAAAGCCGCTCCGAAGAAAAAGAAGTAGCTCGGCAGACAGTTAACAGCACCACAAGGCCCCGGCAACGGGGCCTTTTTTATTGCCACCTACTTCTTCACGAACTTCTGAACCGCGCTGTTCACAGTGTCCGCGACGTATATCTCGCCCTTCGGACTCACCGCCACATAGTGCGCCTCACCGAACTCGCCAAGGCCCTTGCCCGACTTTCCGACAGCCGCGAGAACGTTCCCGTTCAGATCCAGCCGCAGCAGCTGGCCCGCGAAACCGTTCACCATATAGATGTACTGGCCGCCGATCTCGAGCCCGCAGGGTAGTCCCGCGTATTTGATCTCCCTCACGAACTTCCCCTCGTCGTCGAAGATCTGAATCCGCTCATTCTCCCGGTCGGCAACCCAAGCCTGCCCTTTGGCGTCGAACGCGATCCCGTGCGCCACGTTAAACATTCCCGGCTCCGTCCCCAGCCCGCCCCAGGACTTCTTGAAGTTGCCGTTCTTGTCGAACTTCAATACGCGCGGGTCGCCTTTGCCGGGCGTGTGTCCCTGCACGATGAAGACATCGCCGGCGCGGTTGAACGCGACGTCGTTGGGCTCATTCAAATGATGCGACTGCGTTGCCTCGTTCCATTCACCCGCCTCTCCCTTTGTCCCAATGGTCAACAGCGTCTGTCCCTGCGGATTCAATTTCACGACGATGTGCGCGCCCACATCGGTCACCCAGATGTTGCCGTCGCGATCGATGCGGAGGCCATGCGTGCGGCGAAATCCTTCGCCGAACGCGCGAAGGAATTTCCCGTTCTCATCGAACTCGACCAGGGGCTGCGGTCCCCGGTTGAGGACGTAGAGATGGCCTTTGGAGTCGAAGGCTACGCTGGCGGATGCGCCCATCGTCATGCCCGCGGGAAGCGGGAGCGGGTCGGCCACCGCGACATAGTCCAGCTCAGGTGCCTTCTGAGGTTCCATCAGGGCCGGATTGGTGGGGCGCTGCGCAAACAGAGAACCAACGCCGCTCAACAAGAATGCGAATGCGAGTCTGGCCGTTAACATTAGTTAGTCCTGATTCTCGGCCGGAGGCGGACCGCCGCGACCGCCACGGCCACCGCGCCCGCCTGCGCCAGGCACCGGCAGGGCCAACCCGACCAGCTCCGCTCCGTCACCCTGCTGTCCGCCCACCACAGCCACGATGAACTGCCTGCCGTTGACGCTGTAAGTCATGGTGCCGCCCGTCAGGTTCGCGCCCAGCGGCATCTCGTTGACGATCGCGCCGGTCTTCTTGTCGATCGCGCGCAGCGTGTCGCTGCCCTCGAACAGCAGCGTCTTCGTGATCAGGATCGGCGAACGCTGGCCGCCGCCCCAATGGCTCGCGTCGATGCCCGCGGCTTTCAAAGCCGGATTGTTCACGAGGCTGTCCTGCGGCTTACCGTTGGGAATCATCCAGGCGTGCTCGCCCGTGTTCAGGTCGATCGCCGTGATGCGCCCGTAAGGTCCTTTGATCAGCGGGAGACCCATCACGTTCACGCCACCGAGACTGCCCGCTGCAATGTAGGGCATCTCAGAGCGCGAGCCGCCGGGCTGCAGCGACGACAGGTACGGAGACGTTGTCGAAGGTATGTAGAGCATTCCGGTTTCGGGATCGATCGAGCCGCCCATCCAGTTGGCCCCTCCGCCCGCGCCCGGCAATTGGATGGTGGCCAGCTTGCCGCCGGTGTCCTTCACGATCGGAGGTGTATAGATCGGGCCGAGAACATACTGAGAAGCCACCTTCAGCGCCTCCGCTTTGATCTCGGGCGTGTAATCCGCGAGGTCGGCTTCGGTGACGCCCTGACGATCAAATGCCGCGGGCTTCGTGGGGAACGGCTGCGTGGGCGAATACCATTCGCCAGGCGCGATTCCCTGCGGCACCGGCTTCTCAACGATCGGCCACACCGGCTTGCCGTTGGTGCGGTCGAAAACGAAAGTAAATGCCGACTTGTTAACTTGCGCTAACGCCTTGATCTTCTTTCCATCCACCGTGATGTCGAGGAGAATGGGGGCGGCCGGAATATCGTAATCCCAAAGTTCGTGATGGATGAGCTGGTAATACCAGATGCGCTTGCCGGTCTTCGCATCCAGACACACCACGCTGTCGGAGAACAGATTCGCACCGGGGCGCTGGCCGCCGTAGGTATCGCCGCTGGGAGCTTCGACGGGTATGTAAACGTAGCCGAGCTCTTCGTCTCCGGTCAACGGTCCCCATGCGCCGGTGTTGCCGGTGAACTTCCAGGAATCTTCGCCGGTCTGGGGATCCTTCAGCCAGGTCTCGGTCCCTTGTTCACCAGCCTGCGGGACGGTGTGGAATGTCCAGAGCAGCTTGCCCGTATGCACATCGAAGCCGCGAGAGTAACCGGGCGTGTTCAGCTTGGTGGGAAGCGCAACCCCGACCTTCAGTGAAGCGCCGACCACAACCACGTCGCGAACGATGATCGGCGGCGAGGTCGCGCCAATAGTGCCCTTCTGAACCACGGGCCGATCCAAACCTTTCCAGAGATCGACATGCGCGTCGACGCCGAAGTTTGCAATCGGAAGACCAGTCTTCGCGTTGAGAGCCACGAGCTGATAGCCAGGCGTGACGAAGAGGATGCGATCGTCGCCCTTGCCGTCGCTCCAGTAGCTGACGCCGCGATTATTGGGACGTACCGCGCCGCGCTCGGCCGTGTCGTCGCCGCGATAGGTCCACAGCGTCTCTCCCGTGAGAGCGTCGGCCGCGACTACGGTGCGCCCCGTACCGGCGGTGAAAAACAGTTTCCCACCCGCCATCAGCGGAGTCACTTCCCATGCCCCCTGCGGAGTGGGTCCCATGTTTTGGGCCTTCCATCGCCAGACGACCTGGAGGTTCTTCACGTTGGTTGCGTTGATCTGATCCAGCGGAGAATATCGCGTGCTGCCGGTATCGCCTCCGTTGACGCGCCACTCGCCGTTGGCGGGCGCGCCCTGTTGCGCCCAGGCGGTCGTCAGGCACAGGGCTGCAATGATTGCGATTCTTGTGGGGTTCATGCGATGTGTCTCCAAATGGCAATACAACCTACAGAGTCTATTTCTAAAGCGGGTTTGAAGCAAGCTCCGCTTGACAGAGCCCTGTGGTTTGGCAAACGATAGTACCCATGAAACGTATTGCCCTCGTTGGTATGCTCTCCGTCCTGGCGTCCCCTGCGGTTTTCGGTCAGGCCGCCCCCGTTGTCGGCGTCGACGATCCCGCCGCCGCATTCACCGATAAAGACCCCGTGCTTAACCGCAACAAGCAGGCGGCCATGCACATCGTCATCGATCTTCTGGAAGCGGGCCACTGGAGTGAAGCCGACAAATGGCTAACGGAAAGATATATCCAGCACAACCCGATGTTCGCCTCCGGGCGCGAACCGATCATGAAGGCGTTTGGCGGACGCGGTCCGGGCCGTCCCATTCCGGCGAGCCCGAAAGACTGGCGGACCAAGATCGTGGCGGTAGTTGCGGAAGGCGACCTGGTCGCCGTGGTCACGCGGGTCGAACTGCCCGATCCGCGGACGCCCGGCCAAACATATACGACTACCCATTACGATATGTGGCGCTTCCTGGATGGTAAAGCCGACGAGCACTGGGACGAACAGCGAATCAATCCCCCGGCTCCGCCCAAGCAATAGCTGATTCTTTCTAGCGTGGCGCTGGTGGTCTTTGCCACCGGCGTGGGTTTAGCCTGACGACCGAATGCCGCCGGCGGCAAAGACCGCCAGCGCCACAAAGCCAACAGGTTTTAGTCACACCGTCAACGATTACCGAAGACTGAATGTAAACAGCGACGGCCCTGCCTGCACGCTCACGTACTGCTTTCCATCCACTGAAAACGTCATGGCCCCGGCCGATACCGAAGGCCCAAGATTGGTTTCCCACAGCAACTTCCCGTCTCGCGCATCGAGAGCATAGAATTGGCCGTCGCGGCCGCCGCTGAACAGCACGTTCGACGCGGTCGTCAGAACGCCCGCTTCGGTGGAAGGCGCGCTCAGCCTGAAATCCCATTTCTTCTCGCCCGTCCTCGGATCGATGGCGCGGATGGCGCTGTAAACGTCCTCTGTCGTGGATCCTCCCTTGGGAAACGCGCCGCTAAAGGTCTGCCCGGAGTGGAACTCGGGAGGCTCCTGATCCTTGACGTAGGTGGAGGAGCTGTTCTCCCACGTCGGAATGTAGAACAGGCCTGTTTTCGGGCTATAGGAAGGATTGTACCAGTTGGTCGCGCCCTGGTTTCCCGGATAGACCAGCGTGCCCTCCTTAGTAGGCTCGATGCCCGGCGCACGGATCGGCCTGCCCCTCTCATCGAAGCCCGTGTTCCAATTCACCTTGACGAAGGGCTTGCCCAAAAGGAATTCGCCGGTGGTGCGGTCGAGGACATAGAACATCCCGCTGCGGTTCGCCCACAGCATGACCTTGCGCGCGCTGCCTTTCCACTGCATGTCCGTGAGCACCGGCACCTGCGTCGAATCCCAATCGAACTCGTTGTGCGGCGAGAACTGGTAATACCACTTCAGCTTGCCGGTATCCGCATCCAGAGCGACTACCGAGCAGCTGTATAGGTTGTCGCCCAGCCGAGCGTCGCCGTTCCAGTCGGGGCCCGGATTGCCCACGCCCCAGAACGTCAGGTTCGTTGCCGGATCGTACGATCCCGTGACCCAAACGGAGGCGCCGCCATGCTTCCATGAGTCGCCTGCCCAGGTTTCGTTTCCCGGTTCGCCGGGTCCCGGAACCGTGTAGAATCGCCAGGCCTCCTGGCCTGTATTGACATCAAAGGCGGCAATGAACCCGCGGATGCCGAACTCTCCACCGGCCGTTCCTTCGATCACCTTGTCTTTGACAACCAGCGGCGCGTGGGTGAAAGAGTATTTTTCCTTCGGATCGGCGACTTGGACGTTCCAAATTTCCTTACCTGTCTTCGCATCGAGCGCGATCATGTGCGTGTCAAGCGTGGCCAGAAATAGCTTGTCGCCAAGAATGGCCAGGCCGCGCGTCTCCTGACCGCAGCAGTTGCGCGCGTCCGGGCTGGGCTTATAAGCGTGCGTCCAGATCGTCTTGCCGGTCACCGCGTTCAGCGCGATCACATCGTTAATTCCCTGAACCGTGTACATGACGCCGTCGACCACCAGCGGCGTGACTTCATGCTTCTCGAGCGAACGCGCCTGGAAGACCCACTTCAGCGTGAGATCTTTGGCGTTCTCCGGCGTGATCTGCGTGAGCTCGCTGTGGCGCTGACTGGAGAAACCGCCGGAGTAAGTCAGCCAATTCTGCGGCTCCTGCCGGCTGGCGTTCACGATCCGCTCGAAGGGAACCGGGCTGATCACGGCTTCCTTATTGACGGGCGGGGGGCCACCCTGACCCCACAGCAAACCGTTCAACACAAGGAACGCACACGCACGTATCTTCATAGATTCAACACCATAGATTCAGCACCTCTTTGGGTGGAATCATCGTATCAGAACATCGGCGCGTCACACCGGCGCAGGGAGCACTGGTACACGACAGCGTGCAACAGGCGAGTGCTCAGCGGACCAGTTCGCGAGTGACCTCATACAGCAGCCTGACTCGCACCACAGGGCGCGTTGACGGTGATGTTCACGGGTGTTATCCTCACCGAAGCAAAGGAGTTCGAATGCGCCAACGATATCTGGTGTCACTGGTTGCGCTGGGGAGTCTCGCACTCGCGTCGTTGGCTGTGGTTTCACTGACCGGTCAGACTCCGGCGTCGACTTCGAAATCCACCGCCGCCAAATCGACGGGAGCGGCCAGGGCGGGGACATCCGTGCCTCGCACGCCATGGGGCACTCCCGACCTGCAGGGCACCTGGTTCGTGCTCTACGACGTGCCTCTCGAACGCTCCGCGGCAAATAAAGACAAGCCATTCCTCACCGACGCGGAAGTAGCGGCGGCGAATAAAGCGAAGGAAACGAGTCCCGGGCGCAATTTGCGTTCGAGCGGCGCTCAGGACGTTAGCGGCGCCTACAACGCGGTCTTTAACTCGGTCCTGAAGGCCGGTAAGCGTACGTCGATGATTATCGATCCGCCGGATGGGAGAATTCCTTCGCTGGTCGCCGGGGCGCAGCCGGAAGGCCGGGGCGGACGCGGCGGCGGCCCTCCGGCAGGCGGCTTGGGCTTGGGGTTGGGGCCGGTGAATGACAACCCCGAGACCGTCGCGCAATCGCCGCGCTGCCTCGGCGTGCCGATGCCGTTCCTGCCTCTGAACACCCTATTTGCGCAGGGCACCGTGATGCAGGTCGTACAATCGCCGAAATCCATGGGCATCTATATGGAGGACGATCACGCCGGGGGAGGCAACCGCGTCATTTTCATGGATGGGCGCCCGCACGCTCCCGCCGGCGCCAAATTCTATTTGGGCGATTCGCGCGGCCATTGGGAAGGGAACACGCTGGTCGTCGAAACAACCAATTTCTCACAGGGCTTTCGCGGATCGAACATCGAAACTTACAAGATGATCGAGCACTTGACGCGCGTCGACGCGACTCATCTGGAGCGTGAAGTCACTTTCGACGACCCCAAGACGTGGACGAAGCCCTGGACCGTTCACATCGACATGGGGAAGGAAGCCGACGATTCACGCCACATGATCTTCGACTCGGCGTGCCACGAAGGGAACTACGGCATGACGGGCATTCTGGTTGGTTCGCGCAGGGAAGAGCAGGCAGCGGGTAAGAAGTAAAAGACAAGCGTCGACACGAGTGTCGACGCGGCACGCAAGAGTGCGCGCGCCACGGGTTTATTTGCACGTCCCGGGCCAGCCTTCACGGCAAGCAAGCGCGTACAAGGCCGACGGCGTTCGTTCGCGGATGTCCCCTTTGCTTCCCCGCAGAATGATCGGATAGTCCTTGAGCGTTGGCGGCGCGCTGATCAATGCGCCCCCACCGGTAAGCGTGGCCAAGTTCCGGCAGGCCGCCGCAAATCCGAGCGCGCATCCGCGGTCGAGAGGTTCCGCGGCTCCCGCGGGGTCGAGCCTGCGGGAGTCCTCGCCCGATCGCGAGAGCGCAATATGAAGGAGTCCGGCCTCGTTGCAGCCCCAGCCCGATCCGCGATTGCAGGCGCTCACCTGCAAATCGGCAAGGTAGGGGCACGCATACGGCCGCCCATCCTCGCAGGCCTTCCTCCAAAACGGCATCCACTGGCCGGGATGCCTGTCGCCAACTCCCTGCGTCGCGCTCAGGACCACAAACACTGCCGCCCAAACGCCCATATACGCGAGGTTCCTCTGACGAGGCAGCAGCGATTGGCCGAGTAATACGGGATAAGAACGCGTGGCGCGGTCGATAACCTTTACCGACAAGTTCAGAAAAGGGACCTGGAGCAGTTTGTCGTAGAAGGTCGGCATTCCCGCTCTGCCCAGCAGCTCGTACAGGCCCACGGTGCTCAGCCCGTAGAGCGCGCCATACAGGATGCGCCCCAAGTCGGTGCGCGGTGAAGTCGATGGATCGTTAAACAGCAGATGCATTCCCAGGAAGACCGCGATCGGAATGTACGAATCGTAGAAAAAATAGATGCCCGTTGCCGCGAAGTAGAGGCGGCCGAAGAACCATGTGGTCACCACGGCCGACATCGTCATGGAAGTCACGCCAAAGAAGAATTGCCCGGGCAGGCCAATGAGAAAAAGAACGAGGTACATCTGCGGAGGAAAAAATTGCGTGCTCGCAATATCCCTGCCCCACGTAATGTCGCTTGTGCCGGTGGCCAGCAGGGCGATCGAAAACACCGCGAGAGGAAACGAAGAAGGATTGAAAATATGTACCAGCCTTCCTTCCCGGTTCCAGCGGATCAGCTCCTTCGCGGCCAGTCCCAGCGCCACCATCGCGAACTGGAGATAGAACCAATCCGGCTTGAACCAGAGGAACAGGTTGATGCTGAAGATAACGGGAAAAGGCGCAAAACCGAGAGTAACGGCGTCGCGCCGCGACCAGCCGAGCAACATGTCGAACGCATATGCGAGGAGCAGCTGGGCGAGAATAAATATGCCGAAGGCGTAGACCGGCGGCCAATACCAGCCCCAATACAACAGCACCGATCCCTGCGCGCACGCTTGCAGGTAGTGCTGCTTCTTCGGGACCACTTCCACCGTGAGCGTCCGCCCTTTGAGCCGGGCCGAAACGAGCAGCGCCGCGTTCCACGCACAAAGCACGGCGGCCGCGCCAAGGAACGCGGCCAGCGTTTTCGGGTTCTGGCGGACCGGGGCGAAGAAGGCAAGGCCCGCGAGACCGGCCGTGAACGCCAGAGGCAATATTCCCATATGCGCCACAACTACAGTAGCTCGCCACGACCGTCGAAGTATTCTTAGAGGCCTTTGTGCTTTTGCGAGACAAATTGTTTTACCCGGTCGATGCAATCGCGTGATAGTATCCCAACGAGACCCTGGCTTTTCTGGCCTTAGGAGGTTGTATGCGGAAACTATTCGGGACGATAATCGTTGTGCTCGCGTCGGGTTTGGCGATGAGCGCACAGGCGGCCGATCCTCCGGGATGGGCCTATGGCTTTCCCCCAGCAGGGACGCCGGCTCCCGCACCCGCGGCTCCCGCTCCACCGGACACGAGCGTGAAACACCTTCCCGGCAGCACGGGAGCGTTCACGCGAGCGCAGATCAGCGACCGGTTTGGACCAGCCGATTGGTATCCGGGCGATCATCCGGCGATGCCGGACGTTGTGGCCCACGGCAAGAAGCCGGATGTGCTCGCGTGCTCTCTGTGCCACTATCCGAACGGCAAAGGCCGGCCTGAGAACGCGGGAGTCGCCGGTCTGCCGGTTGACTATTTCATCCAGCAGATGAACGATTTCCGAAGTGGCGTCCGTAAGAGCGGGGAGCCGCGCAAAGCCAACACAAACACCATGATCAATATCGCCAAAGGGATGAGCGAGGACGAGATCAAGGCCGCGGCCGAATACTTTGGCTCGATGAAGTGGACACCGTGGATCAAAGTCGTCGAGACCACCGCGGTTCCCAAAACTCGCATCGCCGGCGGCATGTTTCTGACCCTCGAAGGCAACGAGAAAGAGCCCCTCGGCCAGCGCATTATCGAGACGCCGGACGACGCCGAAGGCACCGAAGTGCTTCGCGACGCACGCTCTGGTTTCACCGCATATGTTCCCGTCGGCAGTCTCAAGAAAGGCGAAGCATTAGTGACGACTGGCGCGGGGAAGACTACGAAATGCGGCGTTTGCCATGGCGAGAACCTGACGGGTCTCGGACCGGTCCCGGGCATCGCGGGCAGGTCGCCGAGCTATCTGATGCGGCAGATGTTCGACATGCAGCAGGGGGCACGTCACGGCGTTTGGAGCGAGTTGATGAAACCGGTGCTCAGTAATTTGACCGAGGCCGATCTGCTGGCCATCGCCGCATACGCCTCGTCACGCAAGCCCTAACCCGCCGCGCCCACATGATCGAAGAAACAGGCAAACACGAGCGCAGGAAACAGTCACGCCGGCGGTTCCTCGCGACGGGCGCCAGTGCCGCGGCGGCGATCGGCGCAGGACCTTCCGCACGCGTTATATCCGCTCAAAATCCTCCGGCAGCCGCGGAAGACTTGACGCTCGCGCTGGTGAACGGCAAAATCCATACCTCGGACGCGCGCGACACCGTCGTCAATACGGTGACTATTCGAAACGGGCGGTTCGTGACCGTGGGCGGGCGTCCGCCAAAAGCCGGCCCGGGCGTTCGCGTCATCGATCTGCGCGGGCGCACCGTGGTGGCGGGGCTGGTCGAACCGCACATCCACACCGTCAGCCTGGCTAACCGTCCCGGCTATCACACGATCCTCGAAAACACGACTTCGATCCGCGAGATCCAGGAAGCGTTGGCCGCGCGGCGCAAAGATGTACCAGCGGGCGCATGGATCACTTCGATGGGCGGCTGGCATCCGAACCAGTGGGCCGAACATCGGCACCCGACGCGCAAGGAGCTTGACGATGCGGTTCCGGATCGCCCGGTGCTGCTGTACGAGCGCTTCACCGGTCCGGCCGTGACCAACAGCTTGGGCAAGGCCTACTTTGACTCGGTGGATGCCGCGCCGCCCGTGCATCCGGATATCAAAAAGATAAATGTCTCCGCCGATGGCGCAATCGCCGCGGCCGGATTCGCCGGAGGAGGTCCGTCGGCCTCGGCGCTCTTTCTCATGCGCCGGATGCAGACCTTCGAAGACAAGAAGCGCAGCACGCTCGATGCGATGCGCTACGCGGCCAGCGTCGGGCTGACCTCGCATCTGGATCAGGTATTGTTCCCCACGCCCGGACCGCTTCACCCGAGCCAGATCCTGTCCAACCTCGATCAGTACCGCATGTACGATTCGTGGCTCGATCTGCACCGCGAAGGCCGCACCATCGTCCGCCTGCAGATGAATTTCCTCCAGAACCAGAGCGACCCGCAGCTGCCGGAGTTGAAGGAACGTCTGCGCAACCAATTTCCGTTCTTCGGCGACGACATGATGCGGACGGGCGCGATCGGCGAATGGGCCGCGCCTTTGGCGAGCGGCGCGGTGTGGCGGGATGCCCAGCACCTTGTGGGGCAAGCTGGCTGGCGCAACGAAAACGCAGTGCAAAACCTCGCGGGCCTGAAGCAGGTGGTGGAAGAGTACGAGGCTGTCAATCGGGAGCACGACATAACAAAGCTGCGCTGGGTGGTCCACCACGTTCCGGAGGTCAACGCCGATCTGCTGACCAGGCTCAAGGCGCTGGGCTGCGGCGTGGAAATGGGCGCGTTCCGCTGGGTCACGTCGTCGGACCCGAAGGTCGTGGCGGGCCCGCCATTCCGGACCATCATGGACCACGGCATTCAGGTGGGCATTCACGGCGATGGCGTCCACATCGCACCGCTGAACCCGTGGCTGCACATCTATTACGCGACGACCGGGGTGAACTCGTTTGGCGACAAGGTCAATGGCGATCAGCAGCTCACGCGCGCCGAAGCGTTGCGATTGTTTACGCGCGGCAACAGCTGGTTCCTGCGGATGGAAGAAAAGATCGGCTCGATCGAGCCACGCAAGCTGGCGGATCTCGCAGTGTTGGACCGCGACTATTTTGCGGTGCCTGATACGGAGATCAAGAAGATCCGTTCCGTGCTGACGATCGTGAATGGCAAAATCGTTCACGACGCGGGCGTTGCGTAACCGCAACTCTTCTACTTCAGAAGCTCCGCCACTTTGGCCACGCCCGCCTTCGCGCAGGCGTCATCGGTCTCCAGATTCGAACCCGCGCTGCCGACACCGCCAATCGTCTCGTCGCCCACCTTAATCGGCACGCCACCGGAGAGCGCCAGGATATCCGCGATGTCCCGCTGTGCCGCCAGCGGCTGGTCCGGCATGGTCCGCTTTTGAAACTCCGCCGTCGTCATCCGGAACATCCGCGCCGTGTAAGCCTTGCGCCGAGCCATCTCGGCCACCTGCGCGGTCGCCTGTTCATCGCGCATCAGCACCAGCACCTGACCCGCGCGGTCGACCACCGCCACCGCCGTATGGAAGCCCTTCGACTTACACTCCGCTAGCGTGGCTTCGGCGATGGTTTTCGCCATGACGAGCGACAAAACGCGTTGTGTGACCAGACCTTCCTGTGCCGTCACGCGGCCGGACAGGATCGCCGCCACGCCAATTCCCACAAAAGCCTTCCACGTGTGTGCGTGCCTATTTGCCAACCAAGTGCTTAATATCGACATTGTTCTCCTGACAGATATATTCCATCGGCTCCACGCCCGGATGGAACAGGATATTCCAACTCGCCGTCCAAGGTTTCGTATACGCGCCCGGATCCTCGATGGTCGCTTCGTAACGAAGGATCAATTCGTTCACGCGGGTAAAGCGCTCCACCACGTGCAGTTGCTCGGTATGTTCGTGACCTGCCGCGTCCAGCCAGCTTCGGGTATTGAAGCCAACATCGTCCACCACAAGAGAGTCTCCCTCCCAGTGGCCGATGCCTTCGCCCAAATAGGTTGGATTCAATTTGTCTGGAGAAGTGTGTTTACGGCCATCTGTGTAGACCACGCGCCACATATGCGCGCCGCCCTCAAAGACAAAGAGGACGCGGTTGGGGAGCTGATAGATCTGAAACGGGAACGAGGTCGCATACATGCGCGGGATTCCCGGCGGCAGGCAGTAGCCTTCCGGATCGTCTTTCGCAGCCACCGACTTGTGCTGGGCGTAAGCGGCTTTGGCCCAAGGCAGAAACGGCACTTCCTGCACTCTCTCCGGCTGCGCCGTTCCGGCAAAGCCGCCGCGGGTCCCCGCGATATCGCCCACGCCGGGAGGATCCCATGAGCCTTTGTCGTTGCCGAGATCGGGATGGCCATCGGCAAGACGCGGTGCTGGCCGGATGTCTTTCCTCGCAAGAGCGGCCGCTACCGCTTTCCCGTCAAAATCGTCGGCCGTAACAGGCGATGACGAGAGGAAGAATGCGCCCAGCAGCGCTGCGCCTGCCGTGAAAGTCGACAGTGGAGCAAATCGCGAATCTCTGAAACAGCTCATGGACGCCGTGATCCGGCAGGTCTGGTTATCGGCCGGGTCCCCCTGGCCCTCGCCCGCCGCGAGCCGGCGGAGGAGGCAGCGTGCCGCCTTCGGCGAGCGTCTTCATGTTTTCGAGCGCTCTCGTGAAAGTGGCGGCCTTTTGTGTCTTGTCCCTGTCGCGGGCAGCATCGTCCGCCAGCATCGAGTTATCGAACACCAGCGTGTAAACCAGCTTCGACGTCGTCGCCGTCACCGGCCTCGCTTCGAGCGTGCCGTGGTAGAGGTTGTAAGGCCTTCCCTCTTTCACGGTCTGCGTGTATGTGTAAGACATCTCGGTTTTCCCCACCAGCACTTCGCCACCGACGGACCGCACCGCGCCGAATTCGCCATCCTTGCCCGACGTGATCGTGCACGGAATCTGGAGCCATTCGCCGATATCGCAATATTTGCCGACGCGTTTCCACACTTCGGCAGCGGGGCGATTCACGGTAACTTCCAGTGGAATCGAAATGTAAGTTGGATTGGCGATCGCGGGAACAGCAGGAGGCGGCGCCTGCGCCAGACAAACGACCGCGAGCCCACAGCCGGCGGCGATTTTGATTAAGTGATTCAGCATGACGGACATCTTGTCACAGCCAGACCCATGTAATCAACCGCCCCGCGGTTTCGGTCACGGCCGGCCACATCAGGTTTTACCGAACCGTGACCGTCAGGGAGCGGCACTCCAAACTACCTTCGCTCGGGCAACGCGAACACATACAGCGCGTTGCCCGTCGCGGGATAATGCAAATCCGGCGCGACCACCGCGGGTACACCGCGCGGGCTGCCTCCACCGTTGCTCGTAGTGACCGCAAGATACTGCTTGCCGCCCGCGGTAAACGTCAACGGAAAGCCCTGCACTGCTGCCGGTAACCGCGTCTCCCACAGAACGCGGCCCGTCGCGGCGTCGAAGGCGCGGAACATGCGGTCCAAATCGCCCGCGAACGCCACGCCTCCCGCCGTCGAGACCACGCCTGTCAGGAACGGCGCGTGCTGCTCATACTTCCAGATCTCGCGCATGGTCCGCACATCGTACGCCGCGAGCTTACCGACATTGCCGTTCGTCCCCGGCATCTCAAAGAAGCGCCGCAGCGCGCCGTTGCCGCTCCCGCCGCCCGCGACCTTTTCGATCGCCTGCCCGTTCATATCGAGGCAGCTCTGGCTCAAAGGGACGATCAGCCGATTCCCCGGCGTATAGTACGTCATCGACGGCCAATTCTTCCCGCCCTCCGTCGACGGACAAGCCGACACCCATTCGCCGACACGTTGCTCGACGATGTCGTTGCGATAGTGCGGCTCCCCGGTGCGTGCGTCGATCGAGTCGTAAACGTTCTGGAACACCATTTCTTTGTGGGCGAGATATTTCCCGGTCCTGCGGTCCAGCTTCCAAAGGATGCCCGCCTTCCCCGCGCTAAAGACGTAACTTTGACCCTGATCGTCCACCAGCACGCGTTCGAAAACTTCATCAAGGTCCAGCGTCTCTCCCGGCGCGTGACTGTGATACCAGGCCAGCTTGCCCGTATCGGCGTTAATCGCCAACGTGGAGTTGGCATACAGAGTGGCGCCGTTGCCGGAGCCGCGGCTCACGCGCATCCACGGCTTGGCTTGCGCGGTGCCCCAGAAGGTCAGGTTCAAATCCGGATCGTAGCTTCCGGTAATCCACGTCTCGACACCGGCGCGGAACGTGTTCGCAAGCCCTCCCCAGGTGTCGCCTCCGGGTTCGCCTTCCAGCGCCACCGTTCGGAAGCGCCAGACTTCTTTGCCCGTCGCCGCGTCATAAGCGCTGATGAAGCATTTCTCTTCGCGATACGCCGCGCAGGAGTCGCGGCCCATCCCGGTAATCAACTTGCCTTTCACCGCGATCGGGCCGCTGGTGTTGGCATACTCGCCTTTGGATCGGTCGCCGACGGTAGTGTCCCAGACCACTTTTCCGTTGCGCGCGTCGAATGCCATCAGGTGCGCGTCGCCGGTGTTTACAAAAATTTTGTCGTCGTAGATCGCGATGCCGCGCATCGCCGGAGGCGTAGCGGAGGAGGCGTTCGCTCCGTAGCGATTCTCCCAGATCAAATCGCCGGTCTTCGCATCCAGCGCCTGCAGCACCATGCCGGCGTTGTTCACGTACAGCACGCCGTTGTGCACGATGGGCGCGGGCTGGTTGCCGTTGCTTGCGCCTTCCTGCATGGCCCAACTCCACACAAGGCGCAGGTCGTTGACATTCCGCGCGGTGATCTGGTTCAGGGGGCTGAAGTACGTTGCCTTGTAGTCGTGGCGAATCAT
>Ga0182024_10006945_pt1 | contig 24628 bp, 26 predicted proteins | sample P32metaG_FD_120480 | JGI IMG/M metagenome (GOLD analysis project Ga0182024, IMG submission 120480) | Permafrost microbial communities from Stordalen Mire, Sweden - P3-2 metaG (Illumina Assembly) | ecosystem: Environmental > Terrestrial > Soil > Wetlands > Permafrost | place: Sweden: Stordalen...
AAAACCGCCAAGCAGGCTCTCACCGCCTGCATCCGAAAGCTTGTCGTCATCCTCAATGCTATCCCGCGAGACCGCAAACCATGGCAACCCGCTTGACTCCACAGACAGTCGCTCAGGATGACGCAAATTGTGATGGCATCAGGAAAGAACGTCATCCTGAGGAGCCCGCGCAGCGGGGGTCTCGAAGGACGCCCCTCGCCGCCCGAGGTCGCGGGTAACGCCGCGCCGGTGCTGCGTCGCCGGGCGCTCATTATCCTCAACCCGGCGGCGGGCGGGTCAGGGTCGTCGCGGCGCCGGCTCGAGCGGGTGGTCGCGGCGCTCGAACGGCGCGGCTGCGCGGTCGTCTTGCGCCGCGCCGGACCACAGAAGGGCGACGCCGAGCGCCTGGCGCGCGAGGCCGGATCGGAATTCGACATCATCGTCGCGGCCGGCGGCGACGGCACGATCAACGCGGTGGTGAACGGCATGGCGGCGGCACCGCGGCCGGTCGCGATTCTGCCGTTCGGCACCGCCAATGTGCTGGTGCGCGAGATCGGGTTGCCACAGGACCCCGACCGATTGGCCGATCTGATTGCCGCCGGCCCAGCCCGGCCGATCTGGCCCGGCCGGGTCGGCGATCGGCTGTTCCTGACGACGGCGAGCACCGGATTCGATGCCGAGACCGTCGCCGCGGTCAATCCGCGGCTGAAGCGCCATACCGGGCGGTTCGCCTTCGCCTGGGCGATCCTGGTGTGCTTGCGGCGGTATCGGGCGTGCGAGCTCAGCGTCCGGGTCGACGGCGTCGAACACCGCGCGGCCACGGTGATCGCCGCGAAAGGCCGATTCTACGCCGGCCCCCATGTGATCGCCCCGCGGGCCAATCTTGCCGAGCCGATGCTCGATCTCGTGCTGTTTCAGCGCTCCGGGCGGCTTGCCGTGTTGCGCTACCTCGGCGCTCTGCTGCTCGGCAGGCTGCCGCGGCGCCGGGACATTACCACGCTGCGGGCGAAGGAGGCGTTCGTGTCGGCCGCCGAGGCGGTTCCGGTGCAGGCCGATGGCGAGATCGTCGCGCGCTTGCCGGTAGAGATCGCGATAGCCGAACAGCCCCTGCGATTGGTCCAGCCGTAAGGCCGGCTCGACCTGGTGCGCGGTGCCGCGCGTGTTGAATTTTTGCAACAGCATGCGGTTGCGCTTGCGGAGCCTCGCTTCAACGCTTTGGTTCCGCGGCGCAGGCTAGTAGGTTTGCGCGGGATAATCTGTGGGGCGGGAAATGGTCCTGAGTGAGGCGCGTTGTCCCAGACCGAAAAGAGGGCGCCGCTGCGGATGGCTGGCCGGTCTGTTCCTGGTTGCCGCCGCGGGTTTGGCGCCGGCCGCCGCGCTCGCGCAAAACCTGACCTACAGCGAGGTGAAATTCGGGATCCTCGCGCACGATGTGCATTTTCTCGGCGGCAAGGAACACGGCGTCGACCTCAATCCCGAGATCATCCTGCAATCGCCATTCGCCGATGCCTGGGCCGCCGGCCTGCCATGGTATCTAGAGTGGATGGCGCAGCCGCGCCCGACGCTCGGCGGCGAGATCAACTCGTCGGGCTTTACCGATCAGGCGTATTTCGGCGCGACCTGGACCTGGCAATTGGCAAGCAATGTTGTGCAGCCGGATGACGGCATTGCCTTGAGCTTTTTTTTCGGGCCCAGCTTCAACGATGGCGACATCATCGGGAAAGCGCCCAACCGCAAGAGCCTCGGCTCCCACGTCCTCTTCCGCGAAGCGCTGGAACTCGGCTATCGCATTACGCCAGTCTACCAGATTTCCGCGTTTGCCGACCACGTCTCGAACGGCGGCCTCGCCAAACAGAATGAGAGCATAAACGATTTTGGCATTCGCTTCGGCGTCCGGTTCTGACCCGGGAACTCGCGCTGCCGCGTCGGACGAACCGCCCCCGCAATCGCAGTGTCGTTTTTCGCGAGAAACTAGCCGGAACCGATTGCAATCCGGGCCCGTTTGCCGAGCAAGGCCCGGGACCGACGATGTGGTGTCCCGGGCGGGGATCGCGAACGGGAAGACCATGCTCTGCTGGGCGCTTGTTATTCTGGGGACCGCGTTCGTTGCCACCCTTCGCCTCGGCGGCATCGCTTCGACGGCGGCCGGTATCGCCCAGGTGCTGTTCTTCGTCTTTTTTGTCGCCTTTCTGGTCGCCGTGGTCACGGGCTCGGTGCGCCACCGCCCGCCCGCCCGGACCGACGATCCCGAGGATATGCCCGAAGATGAGACCGCGGCCACCGCCGCTGCCGATCGCCGGTTTATCGGGCGCACGCCCCGTGCCGCACCCGATGACCGGCGTCCCCGCCGCGCCGCCTAATCGGCTGCGAGGACGCGGGCGAGCTGGCTCAGCGCCTCCTGGTGACGCTCATTGGGGATCTGGGTGAAATTGCGCGCCAGTTCGAGGCACATCCGCTCGCGCGGGCTAACCGAGCGCGTCCCTTCACCGTCGATCCCGTCGAAGAAATAGCCGATCGGCACGCTCAGAACCTGCGCGATCTCGTACAACCTTCCGGCTGAAACGCGATTGATCCCGCGCTCGTATTTATGAGCCTGCTGATAGGTGACGCCGATCAGATCGGCCAGTTGCTGCTGGGTCAGGCCCAGCATGATCCGGCGCTCGCGAACCCGCGCGCCGACGTGGCGATCGATATCCTGGGTGCGTCCGGTCGAGCGGCGCGACGCCGCGGCGTGGTAGGCCGGGTCGCCGTTCTTGCCGCCTTCCCGCCGCGCCTTGAAGCTGGGGTCCTGTTGGGTCATCTGGGTCCACTCGATAAGGGTGTCGCTTCCGGTTTAGGGTCCCGGCCGTCCGCCATATATGGCGAGCGGCAATGAGGATGTAAGCGTATTGCGCGTCGGATCGGTGTGTGGCTGGCGCCGAATGCCACGCCGCAACCGGTTAGCTGCGCTGCTCCCCCTCAACTCTTGGGTCTGCGATAGGACGGGGCTCATGTGGCAAATTTTAGGCAGGGTTTGCCGCCGCCGTGCCGCGCCTGCCGATCGCTGCGTCGCGCTTGCATGGCGCTCCAACGGCGTTGCCGTTTGACAGGCTCCCCCTAGCGGTGATACCGACGCAGCTCCTAGAGATGGCGGATCGATGCCGCGGATCGTAATCGGCGAGGGCGCGCTCCATTATGAGCGCCAAGGTGTCGGGTTCCCCGTCATGTTCGTGTCGGGGCTGGCCGGGTTTGCCTCGTTCTGGCACGATCAGGCCGTCGCTTTCGCCAAGCATTTCGACGTCATCACCCACGACCATCGCGGGATCGGCCAGAGCGACCTGACGCGCAGCGGGTTCACTGTCGACCGCATGGCGGCCGACGTCATCGGGCTGATGGATGCGCTGGAGATCGAGCGCGCCCATGTCGTCGGGCATTCGACCGGCGGGGCGATCGCGCAAATTCTTGCGGTCGAGCACCCCAAGCGGCTCGCCAGCGTGGTTCTGTCGGCTAGCTGGACCAAGCCCGACGCCTATTTCCGCCGGCTGTTCGGATTGCGCAAGGACATCCTCTTGCGGCTCGGGCCCAGCGCCTATGTCCAGTCCAACACCCTCTTCCTCTATCCAAGCTGGTGGGTCGCGCGCAACAACGAGCGTCTGCGGCAGCAGGAGGCGCAGCACCTCGCCGTCTTTCCCCCGACCGAGATCGCGGCCAGCCGGATCGACGCGATCCTCGCCTTCGACCGCACCGAAAGCCTGTCGCGCGTCAAGACGCCGACCCTGGTCGTTGGCGCCGAGGACGACATCGTCACGCCGGCCTATTTTTCCGAAGAGCTGGCGCGCCTGATCCCCGGAGCGGAAATCAAGATCTTCCCGCGCGGCGGCCACGCCTTCACCCAGGTCCGGGCGCGCGAGTTCAATCAGGCCGTCCTGCCTTTCCTCGCCTCTCACACCCCCGGATAGACGATCGGGCGCGCCCGTCGCGTCGGGTGCACAAAGAGACGGCATTTAAAGGTTCCTAAATATCTGCGGGTTAGGGTTGGCGTGGCTTCCATGGGGCGGAGCCTACAGTGAGCCGCGAATCCGATCGAGGTAGGCAATGTCCGTTAGCGATGACGAGTTGGCAGTCCGGTTCTCGACTGCCCTCGAGGCAGCAGGCGATGTCGCCTATTCCTGGGACCTCGATGGGGATCGGCTGGACTGGTCGGGGCGCCTTGCCGCCGCGGAGTTCGATTTCTCGGCCGAGCTGGCGACCGGACACAGCTTCGCCAACCGCATCCACCCCGACGACCTGGTCCAGCGGCAGCTGGCGCTCGCCGGGCATTTCGACGGCGAGGCTCCGTTCGACTGCGAATATCGCCTGCGAGACGCCATAGGCGGCTTTATGTGGGTGCACGAGCGCGGCCAGGCGAGGCGCGATGGCGTGGGTCGGCCCCTATTCATGCTCGGCGTCATCCGCGGGATTGGCGACCGCAAGGCGCAGCAGACGCGCCTCGAGAGGCTCGCGAATTTCGACGAGCTGACCGGTCATTTCAACAAGAGCCGGCTGCGCGAGGCGGTCGACCAGATCATCGCTGCCAATCAGCGCACCGGCAGCCCGGCCGCGTTCCTGTCGGTCGGCGTCGACAACATGACGCTGATCAACGACATGTTCGGCCATGAGGCGGCCGATACCGTGTTGATCGAAATCGGCCGTCGGCTCGACAGCTGCTTGCGCGTCTGCGATCCGATCGGCCGGCTCGGCGGCGACCGCTTCGGGACCGTCTTGCAGTATTGTCCCGATGAGAATATCGGCGCGGCGGCCGAGAAAATCCTGGCCGCGGTGAGCGCGATGCCGGTGATGACCGCGCGAGGGCCGATCTATGCGACAGTGTCGATCGGCAGCGCCACGTTTCCCGATCAGGGCCTGACTTCCTACGATGTTATCACCCGGGCGGAGAGCGCGCTCGGTGAGGCAAAGCGCGCCGGGCGCGACTGCCACACCCATTACCGGATGACCGGTGAGCAGCGCGAGCGCCAGCGCCGCAGCCTAACGATCAGCGATGAGGTGCGATCGGCGCTGCGCGAAGAGCGCATGATGTTTGCCTTCCAGCCGGTGGTCGTGGCTGCGACCGAGGAAGTCGACCATTACGAGTGCCTCCTGCGCATGCGCACCACGGACGGGCGGATCGTCGCCGCCAGCGAATTCGTGCCGGTCGTCGAGCAGCTCGGCTTTATCCGGCTGATCGACCACTACGTCCTCGATAAGGTAGTGGAGGAGCTGACCCTGCATCCCGAGGTCAGGCTCGGTTTCAACATTTCCGGGCTGACGGCGGCCGATCGTCCGTGGCTCCGCGCGCTCGTCACGCAGCTGCGCAACCGGCCCGACATCGCCTCTCGCCTGATCGTCGAGATCACCGAAACCGCGGCGCTCTACGACATTGAGGAATCGGCCCGGTTCGTCGCCGCGGTGCGCCGTGCCGGCTGCAGCGTCGCGCTCGACGATTTTGGCGCCGGCCATACCTCGCTCCGCCATCTGCAGAGCCTCGACGTTGATACCGTCAAGATCGACGGCTCGTTCATCCACAATCTCGCCGACAAGCCGGATAACCAGGTTTTCCTGCGCCACCTGCTCGGGCTTGCGCAAGGGTTTGGCTTCCGCACCGTGGCCGAATGCGTCGCCAGCGCCGAAGACGCGGCGATCCTGCGGCATGAGGGCGTCGGCCTGATGCAGGGTTACTATTTCGGCCGCCCGTCGCTCGATCGCCCGTGGCTCGTTCCGGCGCTGTCCCCCGCGCTTGAGGTCATCGGCAGCGGCCAGATCGCCGTCGCCTAGCCGGCCCGCCAACAGGAGAAGGACGCACCGCGCCGCGCCTCGCCGCTAAATTCACAAGCTCGCTAAATTCACCAGCTCTGGGCGTTTCAGCCTTTCTGCGGGTCGCGGCCGAGCGCGTCGAGCTGCTGGCGCAGCGCCTCGATCTGCGATTCGAGGCGGTGCAGGCGAGGATCCTCGGCCTCTTTGCTCTCGCCTGTGGGTTGCGGCGTCCCGGAAGCGGCCGATTTTGCGCCGCTTGCATAGGGCGACAGCATCTTCAAGGCGCGTTCGAACAGCGCGATGTTCTGCTTTCCCATCTCCTCGAATTGGCCAAACGGAAAGATGCCGAAGGTGGCGCGCAGGCTGTCGCGCATCTGCTCCTGATTGCCAGTGAAGGCGATCATCGCCTGCTCCAGGTAGCCCGGCACCAGGAATTGCATGCTGTCGCCGTAAAAGCTGATCAGCTGCCGCAGAAAGCTGATCGGCAGCAGGTTTTGCCCGCCTTTCTGCTCCTGCTCGACGATGATCTGGGTCAGCACCGAGCGGGTGATGTCTTCGCCGGATTTGGCGTCGTAGGCGACGAAATCTCCGCCTTCCTTGATCATCTGGGCGAGGTCGTCGAGCGTCACATAGCTGCTTGTCGCCGTGTTGTAGAGCCGGCGGTTGGCGTATTTCTTGACGATTGTCGGCTTCTTGCCGCCACTTGGTTGCTCGCTCGCATTGGTCATGTGCCCGCTGTCCCGCCGGAAACAAGGTGCTGCAATGCAACAATACAGCGATTCGTCCCGGCCGCCTCATCAAACACGTGGGCTGGCTCCAAGCGGTGCTGCCACGACCGGGGATACCCCCTATACTGGCGCCGATGAGCGAGGAAGACGATCTGGCGCGCCGTTTTTTCGCCCTGTGGGCGGAGTATCTGGCGGCCCTGGTTGCCGATCCGAAGACGACCGAGACGTTGCGCGGCTGGCTTGCCGTCGCCGCCGGTTCGCTGCCAGACGCGGCGCCGGGTGATGCCCGGGCCGGAATCCCGCCCGGATCGGCGGCTCATGCCGCGACCGCTGCCGGCGCATCTGGCGAGCGCGATGCTGCTGTGGCTGAGCTCGCGCGCCGCGTTGACGAGCTTCACGAGCGCGTCGCCGCACTCGAGCGCCCCAGGAAACCCGGCCGCCGGCTGGCAGGCGGCGCTCGCCGGCGAAATCCGAGGGCTCGGCCGTGAGCGGGTCGCGGCCGCGCTCGACCGCGAGCTGAGGCGCCGCGCGTCGCTGTTTTTGGCCGGGGTCGACGCCTATCGCCGGCATCCCTTCCACCGCGCCCGGCCGCGCGTGCCGGTACGCTGGCGCCACGGCAGGGCGCGGCTCCTCGACTACGGCAGCGGCGCCACCGGACCGGCGGTGCTCATCGTGCCATCGCTGATCAACCGGTACTGGATCCTCGATCTGGTGCGCGAGCGAAGCTTTGTGCGCACCCTCGCGCGCCAGGGTCTGCGGCCCCTGGTGCTCGACTGGGGCGAACCCGGCGCGGCCGAGCGCGATTTCACCTTGAGCGACTACATCACCGGTCCGCTGAGCGAGGCCGCCGGCGCCGCCACGAGGCTCGCCGGCGGGCCGGTCGCGCTGTGCGGCTACTGCATGGGTGGCCTCTTGGCGCTGGCGCTGGCACTGCGCCGGCCGGATAGGGTGGCGTGCCTCGCGCTGCTCGCGACCCCGTGGGATTTCCATGCCGAACGGCAGTCCCAGGCCGAGCTCCTCGGGTCGTTGGCGGATGCCCTGCCGTTTTTCATCGGCGATTCGGATTACGTGCCGGTGTCGGTGATCCAGAGCCTCTTCATGGCGCTCGATCCGTTTCTGGCGGAGCGCAAATTCATCCGTTTCGCCGGGCTGGATCCGCAGGGCGACGCGGCGAAGACTTTTGTCGCACTCGAGGATTGGATCAATGACGGGGTGAAGCTGGGGCGCCTGGTCGCGCTCGAATGCGCACGCTCATGGTACCGCGACAACGATCCGGCGCAGGGCGCCTGGCAGGTCGCCGGCCGGCCGGTCCGGCCGGGAGAGGTCACCGCGCCCAGTCTCGTCGTGCTGCCGAGCCGCGACAGAATCGTGCCGCCGCGCTCGGCCGAGCCGCTCGCCACCGCGATTCCCCATGCGACGGTGCTGCGCCCGCCGTTTGGTCACATCGGGATGATGGCCTCGCTCCAGGCGCCCGACGCGGTATGGCGCCCGATCGCCGACTGGCTGCGCGGCCAATTCGCCTAAACCGTGGCCGCATCAGCATCCTGCGTCCTTCAAGACGCGCCCTTTCGGGCGCTCCTCAGGATGAGGATACGATGTTGAATTGAGATAAATCCTCATCCTGAGGAGCCCGCGCAGCGGGCGTCTCGAAGGACGCACTCCGCGGCGTGGCTAGACTTCGCTCCTCGTACGCTTTTAGAGTCTGTCGGCCCTGCCCACATAAGGCGCTGCAACCTCGCGAGGAGTTTCCCTTATGGCCGACATCGTCATCGCCAGCGCCGCCCGGACCGCGGTCGGGGCCTTCAATGGCGGACTGGCGGGCCTCGCGGCGCACCAGCTCGGCGAGGCTGCGATCAAGGAGGCGCTGCGCCGCGCCCAGGTCGAACCGCGTGAGGTGTCGGAAGTCATCCTCGGCCAGATCCTTTCTGCCGGAGAGGGCCAGAACCCGGCGCGCCAGGCGGCGGTGGCGGCCGGCATCCCCTTTGAGGCGACGGCCTATGGGGTGAACCAGCTGTGCGGCTCGGGGCTGCGCACGGTTGCGCTCGGCTATCAGGCGATCCGCAACGGCGACTCCGAGATCGTCGTCGCCGGAGGCCAGGAGAGCATGAGCCAGGCGCCGCACTGCATCCATCTGCGCAACGGCGTCAAGATGGGCGATGCGCAACTGGTCGACACGATGATCAAGGACGGGTTGTGGGACGCCTTCAATGGCTACCACATGGGTAACACCGCCGAGAACGTCGCCGAGCGCTGGCAGATCACAAGGGAACAGCAGGACGAATTCGCCGCGCGCTCGCAGCAGCGGGCCGAAGCGGCGCAGAAGGCCGGCCGCTTCAGGGACGAGATCGTGCCCGTGATCGTCAAATCCCGGCGCGGCGACACGATTGTCGACACCGACGAGTACCCCAAACACGGCACCACATCGGAGGTGCTGGCGAAATTGCGCCCGGCCTTCGACAAGAACGGCACGGTCACCGCGGGCAACGCCTCGGGCATCAATGACGGCGCCGCGGCGGTCGTCTTGATGACGCAAGAGGCGGCGGTCCGGCGCGGATTGAAGCCGCTCGCCCGTATCGTCTCCTGGGCGACCGCCGGGGTCGATCCGGCGATCATGGGGACGGGGCCGATCCCGGCCTCGCGCATGGCCCTGAAGAAGGCCGGCTGGTCGGTCAATGATCTCGACCTCATAGAGGCCAACGAGGCCTTTGCCGCGCAGGCCTGCGCGGTCGGCAAGGAGCTCGGATTTGACCCGGAGAAGCTCAACGTCAATGGCGGAGCGATCGCGCTCGGCCATCCGATCGGCGCCTCAGGCGCCCGGGTGCTCGTCACCCTCATCTACGAGATGCAGCGGCGCGACGCCAAGAAGGGGCTTGCCACGCTGTGCATCGGCGGCGGCATGGGAATTGCGATGTGCGTCGCGCGCGATTAGCGCGCGACGCCTTATGTGAAAACCGGGCGAGCGCGATTAGCGCGCGGCGCCTATGTGAAAACCGGGCGAGCGCGCTTAACCGAACAACGTAGGGTGGGTTGAGCGGAAGCGAAACCCACCATTTGGCGGACGCCGGGGCGGTGGGTTGCGCTGCGCTTAACCCACCCTACGAAGACGGCGCGGTTGAAGGGAGGAAGGCATGGCCAGGGTGGCGGTGGTCACCGGCGGGACGCGCGGCATCGGCCGCGCGATCGCGGCGGCATTGAAGGATGCCGGTTACAAGGTCGCGGCCACTTACGGGAGCGACGACAAGAACGCCAACGAATTTGCCGCCGAGACCGGCATCCCGGTGTTCAAGTTCGACGTCGCCGACTGCGATGCCTGCGCCGCGGGCGTCAAGGCGATCGAGGCGTCGCTCGGCCCGGTAGAGGTGCTGGTCAACAATGCCGGCATCACCCGTGACGCGACGATGCACCGGATGAGTTTTGAGCAATGGAACGCAGTTATACAGACAAATCTCACATCATGCTTTAATATGTCGCGAGCCGTCATCGAGGGGATGCGGGCGAACGGCTTCGGCCGCATCGTCAGTATCGGCTCGATCAACGGCCAAGCCGGCCAGTACGGCCAGGTCAACTACGCGGCGGCGAAATCGGGCCTGCACGGCTTTACCAAGGCATTGGCGCAGGAAGGCGCGGGGCGCGGCATTACCGTCAACGCGGTGGCGCCCGGCTATGTCGATACCGAGATGGTGCGCGCGGTGCCGAAGGACGTTCTGGAAAAGATTGTCGCGCGCATCCCGGTCGGCCGCCTCGGCAAGGCCGAGGACATCGCCCGCACCGTCTTGTTCCTGGTCGCCGACGAGGCTGACTTCATCACCGGCTCGACCCTTTCGGTCAATGGCGGCCAGCATATGTATTGAGGATGGAAATTGGAGGCGCGCGGCCGGACGAGAGGACACCATGAACGGTCGCTCCGCCTATAGCGTGCGGATCGCAGGGGCAAAATACGGTGTCGGCTTTGGCTCGGCGCTGGCGATGGCGATTTCCTACTCGACCAATCACTCGATTCTGTGGGCGATCATTCACGGGGTGTTCGGCTGGGTGTACGTCGTCTATTTCGCGCTTTTCCGAGCCTGACGGCCTCAGTGCACGTGGCCCTCGGGCGCCGGCGGCCGCGGCGGCTCGCGGCCGGTTCCGATCCCGCCTTTGGCACGCATATTGCCTGCCCGATAGCCTGATGCACGGGAGCATCGGAAGCGGCGGCGGAAGGGCGGGGATTGCGACAGATCAGGGCCATCGCGGGTCGCTTTCCGAGCGTGGCGTTGCTGGCCGCCGCGCTCGCTGCAGGGGCCGTCCCCTCCGCCTGGGCCGGCGGCACGCTGACCGTCGCGATGACCGCCGGCGACATTCCGGTGACGACGGGTAACCCCGACCAGGGGTTCGAGGGCTACCGTTTTGTCGGCTACAATTTGTATGACGGGCTCTTGCTGTGGGATCTTTCGAAGTCGGACAAGCCGTCCGAGATCCGGCCCGGTCTGGCCACCTCGTATGAGATCGACCCTGACAACCACAAGCGCTGGATCGTGCATCTGCGCCACGGCGTGACCTGGCATGACGGCTGTAAGTTCAGCGCCGACGATGTGGTGTGGAACTTCCAGATGCGCATGGACGAGAAGGCGCCGAATTTTTCCACCCAGCAATTCACCTATACGCGCGCCTTCCTGAGCAACGTCAAGTCGGTCAGTAAAATCGACGATTACACGGTGGCGTTCGACAACAATTTTGTCGAATCGCTGTTTCCTTACACGCTCAGCTACGTCTTGATGATCAGCCCGTGCCGGGCCAAGGAAGTGAACTACGATTGGGCGCGATATGCGCTGCACCCCTCCGGCACCGGCCCCTACAAATTCGACAAGATTGTCCCGCATCAGCGCCTCGAACTGGTGCCCAACGCGGATTATTGGGACAAAGCCCGCGTTCCCAAACAGGACCGCCTGGTCCTGATCCCGATGCCGGAAGCCTCGACCCGCACGGCCGCGCTGCTGACCGGTGAGGTCGACTGGATCGAGGCGCCCTCGCCCGACGCGATTCCGCGGCTGAAATCTTCCGGCATGTAGATCGTCACCAATGTCTATCCGCATGACTGGCCGTATCTGCTCAACTTCACCCGCGGCCCGTTCAGGGATTTGCGGGTGCGCCAGGCGGCCAATTACGCGATCAACCGGCTGGACATGGTCGCCATGCTTGGCGGGACCGCGATCCCCGAGAACGATGTGGTGCCCCCGTCGATGGCCTATTACGGCCATCCGCCGACCTACGACTACGATCCCAAGAAGGCCCGAGCGCTCTTGAGCGAGGCCGGATGTCTGCCGTGCAGGGTGACTTTCGCCATCTCGACCTCGGGTTCCGGCCAGATGCAGCCCCTGCCGATGAACGAACTGGTCAAGGCGCAGCTCGAGGAGGCCGGCTTCGAGGTCACCCTTCAGACGATGGATTGGAACGCGCTCCTCGATGTCTATCGCGCCGGCGCCGAGAAATTCCCCCAATACGACGGGCTCAATTTCTCGCGCGGCCTGCTCGATCCGGTCAACGCGATCATCAAGCTGGTCGGGCGGTTCTATTGGGCGCCCCAAGGGCCGAATTGGGGGCATTTCGAAAGCCCCGAAACGGAGGCGCTGATCGGCCAGATCTTCAATGAGTTCGACGGCGAGAAGCGGCTGTCGCTGCTGACCGAATTGCACGAGCTGGAGGGCCGCCAGGCGGTGATGATCTTTGTCGTCCACGATTTGAACCCGCGGGCGATGTCGCCGAAGGTGCAGGGTTTCATCCAGGCGCAGAGCTGGTTTCAGGATCTGACCCGGGTCAGCGTCCTGCCTTAGAGACCGGCTCAACATGATTTTTCGTCACCCTCGCCCCCACCCTTCCCTCCCCCGCAAGCGGGGGAGGGAAGGGGAGGGGGCAGGCGGGAATGACGAGAGAACGACCCGCGGACGGAAAGCGCGCAGGGACGGCGGGGAGAATTTGCATTGAGGGCAACCATGAAAGAGACCTGGCTGCGCGGCGCGATGTTCCTGGCGGGCATCGCCTTCCTGGTCGGCGGCGGCACCGCGCGGGCATCAGGCACGCTGACCGTCGGCATGACCGCCGGCGATTTGCCGATCACCACCGGCAACCCCGACCAGGGGTTCGAGGGCTACCGCTTTGTCGGCTACAACCTCTATGATTCACTGGTGCTGTGGGATCTGTCGCAGGGCGACAAGGCGAGCGACATCAAGCCGGGCCTGGCCACCGAATGGCATGTCGACGAGGGCAACACCAAGCGCTGGATCTTTACCCTGCGCCAGGGCGTCAAGTGGCATGACGGCTGCGACTTCACCGCGGACGACGTGGTGTGGAACATGAGCCATACCACCAACGACAAGGCCCCCGAGTTCGACCCCTCGCAATTCGCCCAGGCGCGAGCCTATCTCGGGACCTATGCCGGAGTGGAAAAGATCGACGACCGCACCGTGGCCTTCGACACCAAGGTGCCGGATTCGTTGTTCCCGTACGAGATCAGCTATGTGCTGATGATCAGCCCGTGCCGCGCCAAGGAGGTCAAATACGACTGGACGGAATACGCCAAACAGCCGTCCGGCACCGGCCCCTACCGTTTTGACAAGGCGGTGCCGCACCAGCGCATGGAGTTCGTACCGAACAAGGAATACTGGGACAAGGCGCGGGTGCCCAAACAGGACCGGCTGGTGCTGGTGCCGATGCCGGAGGCCTCGACCCGTACCGCCGCCCTCCAGTCCGGCCAGGTCGACTGGATCGAGGCGCCCTCGCCCGATGCGATCGACCGTCTGAAATCGGCCGGCATGCAGATCGTCACCAAGATCTATCCGCACAACTGGAGCTACCAGCTCAACTTCGTCACTGGCCCGTTTACCGACAAGCGCGTCCGCCAGGCGGCCAATTACGCGCTCAATCGCGAAGACATGAAGGACATGCTGAACGGGTTGATGCTCGAAGGCTACTCGACCGTCCCGCCGTCGCTGCCCTATTACGGGCACCCGGTGCTGTACCAGTACAATCCGGACAAGGCGAAGGCGCTGCTCAAGGAAGCCGGCTGCGTGCCGTGCAAGGTAAATTTTGCGATTTCCACGTCGGGATCGGGCCAGATGCAGCCCTTGCCGATGAACGAGCTGGTGAAGTCGAACATGGAGGCGGTCGGCTTTGAGGTGACGCTCAACACGATGGATTGGAACGCGCTGCTGCAGCTCACCCGCGAAGGCGTCGACAAGCATCCCGATACCAGCTCGATCAATGTCAGCCGCGGGTCGCAGGACCCGTTCAACGCGCTCATCCGCCATGTCTGGACCGGCGCCTGGGCGCCCAAGGGCGCCAACTGGGGCCATTACAGCAACCCCGCGGTCGACCAGCTGGTCGACGATATTCTGGCCGAGTTCGACACGACGAAGCGCTTCGTGCTGTTGACCAAGCTCAACGAATTGATGAACGAGGAAGCGGTGATGATCTTCGTCGCCCACGACCTCAACCCGCGCGCGCTGTCGCCCAAGGTGCACGGCTTTGTCCAGGCGCAAAGCTGGTTCCAGGATCTGACCCCGGTCACCGTCGCGCCATGACCTATTACATCCTGCGCCGCATCCTCTACGCGATCCCGATCGCGTTCGGGGTCAGCGTGGTGTGCTTTTCGCTCGTGTATATCGCCCCCGGCGATCCGCTGCAGACGGTGATGCCGCCGGATGCAACGGCCGAGACGATCGCCATCGTCAAGCACGCCTACGGCTTTGATAAGCCGCTGCCGGTGCAATTCGTGATCTGGCTGGGGCATGTCCTGACCGGCGATTTCGGCATGTCGATCGCCACCCGCCGCCCGGTCTTTCTCGAAGTGACCGATGCCCTGGCGAACACCGCGCTCCTGGCCCTCTTTGCGGCGCCGATCGCGTTTTTCACCGGATACGCGATGGGCGTCATCGCCGGATGCTTCCCGGGGCGCTGGCTCGACCGGCTCGTCACCGGCGTGGCGGTCATGGGCGTCAGCCTGCCGAATTACTGGCTCGGCATCGTGCTGGTCATCGTATTCGCCGTGCAATTGATGCTGCTGCCGGCCACCGGGATGGGTCCCAACGGCTCGACAGGCTTCCACATCTACGAATGGAGCAGCGCGAAATTTCTGGTCCTGCCGGTGATCACGCTGGCGATGATCCCGATCGGGATCCTCGCCCGCACCACCCGCGCCGCCGTCGCCGAGGTGCGCAGCCAGGATTTCGTCCAGACGCTGCGCGCCAAGGGCCTCTCGGAATGGGCGGTGACAAGGCATGTGCTAAAAAATTCGCTGCCTCAGGTGATGGCCGTGATGGGCCTCCAATTCGGCTATCTGATCGGCGGCTCGATCCTCGTCGAGACCGTATTCACCTGGCCGGGCAGCGGGTTTCTGTTGAGCAAGGCCATCATCAATCGCGATGTCCCGGTGCTGCAGGGCACGATCCTCACGCTCTCCCTGGTGTTTGTCGCCACCAACCTCGTCGTCGACCTGCTGCAATCGCTGGTTGATCCGCGGATCCGGCGCGGCTGAGTGGGAGCCATCAGGATGACCGATCTTGTCGCCCTCGATTGCCGGCTCGACGCTTTCTCCGAGCAAGTGCCGCCGGCGACCCGGGTGCGCGGCTATTGGCAATCGGTGTTCTACCGGCTGCGGTACGACCCGGTGACCTTGGTCTTTGCCGCGATTGTCCTCGGGATCGTGCTGGCGGCGCTGTTCGCGCCGCTGATCGCGCCGTTCGACCCCTTCAAGGAAAGCATTGTCGGGCGGCTAAAGCCGTTCGGCTGGCGCGACCATCTTCTCGGCACCGATGAACTCGGCCGCGACATGCTGTCCCGGCTCATCTACGGCGGCCGGATCTCGCTGTCGATGGGCGTCGTTCCGGTGCTGATCGCCACGCTGATCGGCGGCATGCTCGGCGTCATCGGCGGCTTCGCCGGCGGGCGCCTCAACACCGCGATCATGCGGACGATGGATGTCTTCTACGCCTTCCCGTCGGTGTTGCTGGCGGTGGCGACCGCCGGCGCGATGGGCGGCGGTGTCGGCAACGGCATGCTGGCATTGACCCTCGTATTCACGCCGCCGATGTGCCGGGTGGCGGAAACCGCGACGACCCAGGTGCGGGTGCTCGATTATATCGAGGCGGCGCGCGCGAGCGGGGCGAGCACGGCCGCGATCATCCGCTACCACGTGCTGGGCAACGTCTTGGGACCGGTGTTCATCTATGCCTCCTCGCTGGTCAGCGTCAGCATATTGCTGGCATCCGGCCTGTCGTTTCTCGGGCTGGGGGTGCGCCCGCCGACGCCCGATTGGGGCCTCATGCTCAGCACCCTGCGCCAGTCGATCTATGTCGTGCCGGTGGTCTGCGCGGTACCGGGCGTGGCGATCTTCATCACCTCGATCTGCTTCAACCTGGTCAGCGACGGGCTGCGCGCGGCGATGGATGTACGGATGTAGCCGATGGCGGAGGTGATCGAGCTAAGCCCGCCTCTCGACCCGCGCGACCGCGGCGGGAAGCTGCAGCCGATGTTGATCGCGCGCGATCTGCGCAAGCATTTCCCAGTGAAGGGCGCGCGCGGCAAGTCGGTGCAGGCCGTCGACGGCGTGTCGTTCACCGTGAGGAAGGGCGAAACCCTCGGCATCGTCGGCGAGTCGGGCTGTGGCAAGACCACTCTCGCCTGGCTCCTCCTGCACCTGGTTGTCCCCGATGCCGGCGAATTGATCTTTGACGGGGACGCGGTCAACGCGCCGGACGGGCTCACGGTCAACGCGCTGCGCCGCCAGGTGCAGATGGTGTTCCAGGACTCCTATTCCTCGCTCAATCCGCGCATGCCGATCCGCGATTCGGTCGCGTTCGGGCCCCTCATCCAGGGCAGGAAAAAGCCCGACGCGCGCGACATTGCCCGCGACATCCTGGCCAAGGTCGGGCTCGACCCCGATCTCTTCGGCCCGCGCTATCCGCACGAACTCTCCGGCGGGCAGAAGCAGCGCGTCAATATCGCCCGCGCGCTCGCCACCGGGCCCTGCATGGTGATCCTCGACGAGCCGGTCTCCGCCCTCGACAAATCGGTCGAGGCCCAGGTGCTCAACCTGCTCAGGGCGCTGAAGCGCCAGCTCAACCTGACCTTTGTCTTCATCAGCCACGACCTGAACGTGGTGCGCTACATCAGCGACCGCGTCCTCGTCATGTATCTCGGCCGGGTCGTCGAACTTGGGCCGGTCGAGGCGATTTTCAGTCACCCGCGCCACCCCTACACCCAGGCGCTCCTCGCGTCGCGCCCCTCGATGGATCCCGCGCGCCGGATCGAGGAGGCGCCGATCACCGGCGATCCGCCAAACCCGATCGACCCGCCCGCCGGCTGCCGGTTTCACACGCGCTGCCCGTTCGCCGAGTCGGTGTGCAAGGCCGAGGGTCCCGCCCTCGATCTCTGGCAGGGGCCGCAATCGCATATCGCCTCTTGCCATATGCACGACCTGGGGTCGGGTCATAGCAAGGCCGGCAATGCCTGACACGACGGCCGTTCATCCGCTGGTCGAAGTGAACGACCTCCATGTCCGCTTTGTCACGCGCGAAGCGACGGTTCACGCAGTCAACGGCGTGAGCTTCAGTGCGCGGCGGGGCGAAGTCTTGTGCATCCTCGGTGAGTCCGGCTCGGGCAAGACCGTGACATTGCGCACGCTTCTGCGGCTGTTGCCGCGAGCGGCGCGCATCGAGGGGCAGGTCCTGGTCGACGGCCGGGACGTCCTGGCGATGGGGGCGAGGGAGCTGCGCGATCTGCGCGGCGGGCTCGCCGCGATGGTGTTTCAGGAACCGATGACCGCGCTCGATCCGGTCTACACGATCGGCCAGCAGATCGGCGAGACCGTGCGCCGCCATACCGGGTGCGATCGGCGCGCCGCCCGGGCTCGCGCGCTCGAGCTGCTCGACCTCGTCCGGGTGCCGTCGGCCGCGCGGCGGCTCGATTCCTACCCCCACGAACTTTCGGGCGGCCTGCGCCAGCGCGCGATGATCGCGATGGCGCTGTCGTGCGATCCGCGCCTCTTGCTCGCCGACGAGCCGACAACCGCGCTCGACGCCACCGTCCAGGTGCAGGTGCTGATCCTGTTGCGCCGGCTGCAGCGCGAGCTTGGCATGGGGATGATCTTCGTCACCCACGATCTCGGCGTCGCCGCGGAGATCGCCGACACGATCGCGGTCATGTATGCCGGCCGCATCGTCGAAGTGGGGCCGGTCGCCGAAATGTTGCGCGCGTCGCTGCACCCTTACACCGCCGGACTCCTCGCTTCGACCGTGCATGGCCAGCCGCGCGACCGCGACATCGAAGCGATCCCCGGCAGCCCGCCCGACATGCGCCACCTGTCACGGGGTTGCAGCTTTGCCCCGCGCTGTTCGCGGCGGGTTGCGGCGTGTCACACAATGGTCCCCGAGCCGCGTTTCCCATCGCGCGGTCGGATGGCCGCGTGCCTCGACGTGCCGAATTCTGCGTGAGGACGGGGAGGGATTGGGCCCCACGCGGCTCGGCCGCGGTTCAGCTCCAGGGGGCAATTTCGGCGCAGGTGACGCCGTCCCGCTCCAGCGCGCGCGCGACGCGCAGCGCGGCGCTCTCGCGCCACGGCGCCGCGACGATCTGTACCCCGATCGGCAGCCCGCCCGCACTGCGCAGCGGGGCCGCGACGATCGGCAGGCCGATAAACGACAAGGGCTGCGTATAGCCCCCGAGATAGGGCCGGGTCGGCACCAGGGCGCCGTCGATCTCGACCATATCCTGCCCGATCAGCGGCGCGCTGCACGGCGTCGCCGGCATCAAGAGAATGTCGGTGTCGTTGAAGAGGGCGAGAAGTTGCTCCTGATACCAGCGGCGAAAGCGCTGTGCCTCGATGACCCAATTCGCCGGGATCAGCGCGCCGGCGAGGAACCGGTCGCGCGTCATCGGGTCGAAATCGCCGGCACGCGCCTTCAAATCGGCAAAATGCAGATTGGCGCCCTCGCTGGCGGTGATCACGAAGGCGGCGGCGCGCGCCCGGGCGGCCTCGGGGATATCGATGTTGCGGGTGACGCCGAGCGCCTCGGCCACCTTCGCCACCGCCGCCGCGGCCTCGTCCACCCCGGCGAAATATCCGCCGGCGACGGCGATGCGCAGCCCCTCGGCGCCCTGCTCGATATCCGGCAATGCCGGCTCGACCGCGCGGCCGGCGCAGGCCGGATCGAGCGGATCGGGTCCCTGCATCGCGTCGTAGGCGGCGGCGAGGTCGCCGACCGAGCGCGCCAGCGGGCCGACATGGTCGAGGCTGGCGGCGAAGAGGCGCGCGCCGGCGCGGCTGAGGCGCCCGTAGGTCGGCTTCAGCCCGAAGATGCCGCAGAGCGAGGCTGGCACCCGGATCGAGCCATTGGTATCGGAACCCAGCGCCAATGGCACGAGGCCCCCGGCGACCGCAGCGCCCGACCCGCCGGACGACCCGCCGGCCATCCGGGCCGGGTCGTGGGGATTATGCGCCGGTCCGTAATGGGTGTTCTCGGTGGTGAAGCCGTAGGCGTATTCGTCCATGTTGAGGGCGCCGACGAGCACCGCTCCGGCAGCGGCGAGGCGCCGGACGATCGTCGCATCCGCCGTCGCCGGCGACCGCTCGCGGTCGATCTTCGACCCGGCGATTGTGACCAGCCCCTCGACATCGAACAGGTTCTTCACCGCGAAGGGCGCACCGGCGAGCGGGCCCGGATCCTCGCCCCGCGCTAGCGCGGCGTCGACGGCGCGGGCGTCGGCGAGCGCCCGCGCCTTGGCGACCGCGGTGAAGCTGTTGAGGGCGGGGTCGCGCGCCGCGATCCGGGCAAGCGTCGCCTCGGCGACCTCCACCGCGCTCACCGCGCCGCCGCGCACCAGGGCGGCGATCGTCAGCGCATCGGCTCCGCTCACGGGCGAAAGACCGGCGCCGGCTCAGTCTCCTCGGGCAGTGGGAACGCCATGACGAGCCCCGCCATCTCGGCGATGCGCTCAATATTGAGGATGACGCCCGGGCGATGCGTGGGATCGAGCGGCAGCCCGATCAGCGCCGCGGCGGCATCGACATAGGGTGCGGCGTCAAACGGACGATCGGCCAATTTTTCCCCCTTATTTTTGGGAATTATATACTTAACTCCCGTCATTACAAATTAACGTTCTTTTGGTCCAACGCGAACTTCAATTTGACCTGGAGGCGCATCCGGGGCGGCGTATATGTTTGGCTTCGTCAGACCGAGCGCGACCAGCGTGTTGAGAAGCACATCTGTTCCGCGAGGGAAGTTGCCTGCGTGCGCGTTCGCGGCAGTGATACGGACCTGAATACCAGCGTCTTTGATGCTGCCGGCCCCCTGTGTAATTCCGTCGCTTGCCCCGCAGTCCCATCCGGCCTCGCGGAAAACGTTGACGAATTGACTGGCGAAACTTTTGGCTTCGATATCACCAATATCAATAATGATGCTGACCTTGTTCCCCGCAAAGGGTTTAAGCGCATCGGCCAAAGCATAGCGTTGCGCCTCGCTCAGAGTTCGGGGCGCGCTCTTAGCTTCGAGAGTGGTGGTGCGCCGGTTGGCATCTATGGCTTGCTTCGCGGCGAATTCAGCGCTCTTTTGAGCGTCCGCGAGTTGTTGTTGAAGAGCTTCCGTCTCGGCTTGGTGTCTTTTATTTGTTTCCTCTTCTCCTCGCCTCCGCTGATCAGCAACCGAGCGTTCGGCTTCGGCAATCAGGGCCTCTTTACGATTGTCGTAAATGAGAGCGAGGGCTTCAGCTACAACCAGAAGGCCCAAGACAGAAATGGCGCTAACATGCAGCCAGTGCGCAGCGTGTCCAACAGTTTCGACGGAGTTCCATCCAGGCAAGAAAGCCACTACGATAGACTCCTGCTGATCTTAGTTGCCGTGTTTATTCTTGGACTTCGACTTGGCCGCCTGGGATGTAGAAGATGATTTATTCTTCTTGCTCGTTTGTTTTATCTTCGGTTTATGCGAGAGAACCAAATCGACAATCTTATCTAGAATTTCCGGCGGTTTCGCCGGGGTTGTACTCATCCGATCAAATCCTTGTAGGTCAGCCGCCGGCCGGCCGTGCCATCAACGAAGCTCTCCAAGCGCGCAAGTGTGTGCCGCTTCACGTTGCCTTCGTTGAGGCGGAACGTGAACTCGTCAACGTAGCGATGCAAGTGCTTCTCGCTGGCATGGTGATAGACGCCATGCAGGCCGCGCTTCAGAACCGCCCAAACGCTCTCAATACTGCTGGTCGTCACGCCATCGCGGGCGTACTCGCCGGCGCTGTGGACGATGGTTTCGTGCTGATAACCGTTCAGGGCGGCATACCCACCGTGCTCGTCGGTGTAGATCGTCGCGCCCGGTTCGACGCCAGACCCGAGTTGATGATGACCGGTACCGGTACCGCGACGTCCGGCATCGACAACTTGTCCTTGCGCAGGAAGTCGATGCGGAACGTGCGATCGTCGACAACGACGAACTGCTCGGGCTTTTCGAGCGAGCCCGCCTTCATCTGAAAGGTCGGAAAACCGCCGACCGTCACCGCGCGGTCAAACGACCATTTGACGTCATGCGCGGTGACCGGAGTGCCGTCGTGAAACGTGGCGCCCCGGCGCACGGTGAACGTCACCGACATGTCGCGCAGATCCCACGCTTCGGCGAGTTCCGGCTCGAGCTTGGTGTAGTCGTAGTGGTCGACGCCGTTGGCGTCCTTTTTTGCGCCGAAGGTGACCAGGCGATCATGGGTGTTCCACGACGCCTCGTATCCCGGGCGGTTGGTGCCCACCCCCATGATGTCGAGGTTGTTGGGGCCGCTTTCGGACAGCGTCAGCAGCGTCTCGTTGCGGCTCTCAGCCCGGGCCGGGCGAGTATAGGGGGCCGTGACCGCGGCGGCGGTCGCCGCCGTCGTGGCTTTCAGGAATTCGCGCCGCCGCATGTTTGCCGCACTCCCCCGGTTGCGGCGGCCCTGCCGCCATCCCTGGGATATACGCAACGCCCATGCCAGCCCGGAACGCCAGGGATACCGCGCAGATCCGCCGCCAGGACGGCGGTTGTGCGCAAATTTTGAGCGGATTGGACCGGATGCCGCGAAGAGGAACCGCGCCGCCCGGCAGATTGGCGGTGGCGGCGCTCTTGCATCTTCGCTAGAGGTGTCGGCCGGTCGCAGGAGAAGCGGGTCGGGTATGGCTGTCAGTCTCGATTTTCACACGCTGCGCTCAGCCTATGCCGGGGGTGAGGCGACCCCGGCGGCGATCGTCCGGGAGGTGATCTCGCGGGTGGAGCGGCGCGGCAATGATTCGGTGTGGATCTCGCGCGTGCCGGCCGAGCTTCTGCTCGACGAAGCCGTCGCGCTGGAGCGGCGCGCCGCCGCCGAGGGCATCGCCGCGCTGCCGCTCTACGGCATGCCGTTCGCGGTCAAGGACAATATCGATGTTGCCGGGTCGCCGACCACCGCGGGCTGCCCTGATTTCGCCTATGTCGCAGAGGTTTCCGCGCCGGTCGTCGACCGGCTGCGTCGAGCCGGCGCGCTGTTCGTCGGCAAGACCAATCTCGACCAATTCGCCACGGGCCTCGTCGGCGTGCGATCGCCCTACGGGGTGCCGCGCAACCCGTTCGATCCGGCCTACATCCCCGGCGGATCGAGTTCGGGCTCGGCGGTGGCGGTGGCGGCCGGGCTGGCGAGCTTCGCCCTCGGCACCGATACCGCGGGCTCCGGGCGGGTTCCCGCCGCGTTCAACAACATCGTCGGGTTGAAGCCGACGCGCGGCCTCCTCAGCACCCGCGGCATCGTCCCGGCCTGTAATTCGCTCGATTGCGTCTCGATCTTCGCGCTGACCGTCGCCGACGCGGCGGTCGTCCTCGAGTGTGCGCTCGGGTTCGACGCGGAGGATCCCTCGTCGCGGGCGATGCCCGCCGGGTTCGGCGCCTATGGTGCGATGCCGGCCTGCTTTGCCGTCGGGGTGCCGCGGCCGGATCAGCGCGAATTCTTCGGCAATTCGGAGGCGGCGCGCCTGTTCGACGCGGCAATCGCCCGGCTCTCTGCCCTCGGCGGCGACATTGTCGAGGTTGATTTCGCACCGTTCACCGAGGCCGCTTCGCTGGTTTACGGCGGACCGTGGCTGGCCGAGCGGCGCGCGGCCATCGATGCCGCGATCCTTGGCCACCGCGAAATCCTTCACCCGGTGACGCGCCAGGTGGTGGCGGCCAGCGACGGATTGCCCGCGGCGGAGGTCTTTCATGGCCAGGAGCGGCTCGCCGCGCTGGCGCATGAGATCGCGCCGGTGTGGCGCCGGATCGATCTCATGCTGGTGCCGACCACCGGCACGATCTACCGCATCGCCGACATCGAGGCCGAGCCGCTCCTCCTCAATGCGACCCTTGGCCATTACACCAATTTCGCCAATCTGCTCGATTTGTCGGCGATCGCGGTACCGAACGGGGTTCAGTTGAACGGCCTGCCGGCCGGGGTATGCCTCATCGCGCCCGCCTTCCACGATCCGCTGCTGGCGGCAATCGGCGCCGCGTTTCAGCGCCAAGGCGGGCTGCCGCTCGGCGCCACCGGGGCGGACCTGCCGCCGATCGATGCGGCGCCGGCTCCGGTGCGTTTCCCCTATTTGCCGGTCGCGGTCGTCGGCGCGCATTTGTCGGGAGAGCCCCTCAACGGCGAATTGCTGGCGCTCGGCGCGCGGCTGCGCCGGGCGGCCCGCACCGCCCCCGATTACCGGCTCTACGCGCTCGCCGACGGCAAGCGGCCCGGTCTCGTCCAGGATCCCGGAGCGGGCACCGCGATCGAGGCCGAGATATGGGATGTGCCGGTCGCCGCCATCGGCGCCCTTCTCGCCGGCGTGGCGCCGCCGCTCGGCCTCGGCACGATCGCGCTCGAGGACGGTGGCACGGTGACCGGCTTTCTGTGCGAAGCCTACGCCGTCCTGGGCGTCCGCGAGATCAGCGAATTCGGTGGCTGGCGCGCGTGGCGGGCGAGCCGGCGGGGGTCGCCCTAATTTTTTGGACCGTGGGCCTCTGGCCCGCATGCGGCCGGGACGGCCGCGGTCCCAAGCTTGGCCGATTTTTTGCTTGGGTCTCCCCCGCGCACCTTGTCGACGGGGAGAGTCCGATGCCGCTCATTGATGCCGAGCCCTACGAATTCGCCTTCGACCCGGCCGCGGCGGCGCTCTTGATCATCGACATGCAGCGCGACTTCCTCGAACCGGGCGGGTTTGGCGAGAGTTTGGGCAACGATGTGAGCCTCCTGCGCCGGACCATCGCGCCGATCGGGCGCCTGCTCGAGGCGGCGCGCGCGGCCGGGCTGCCGGTCATTCATACGCGCGAAGGGCATCGTCCCGACCTCGCCGATCTGGCGCCGGCGAAGAAGGCGCGCGGGAAGCCGTCGCTGGCGATCGGCGATTCTGGCGCGATGGGCCGGCTCCTGGTGCGCGGCGAGCCCGGCCACGACATCATCCCCGAGCTCTATCCGCAAATGGGCGAGCCGGTGATCGACAAGCCGGGCAAGGGCGCCTTTTACGCGACCGATCTCGACACGATCCTCAAGCATCGCGGCGTCAAACAGCTGATCGTCTGCGGCGTCACCACCGAGGTCTGCGTCAACACCTCGGTGCGCGAAGCCAATGATCGCGGCTTCGACTGCCTGGTGCTGGAGGATTGCGTCGGCTCCTACTTCCCCGAATTCCAGGAGATGGGGCTCAGAATGATCAAGGCGCAGGGCGGGATCTTCGGCTGGGTCGGCCGGTCGGATGCCGTCATCGCCGCGCTGGTTTAGCCAGGGGAGGACATTATGAGCATCGCCGCTGCCGACCGCATGGCGGAGGGTCCGCGCTGGTGGGTCCCGGGCGACTGGAACGGGTTTTTCGGTCTGTTCACCAATGTTCTGCTCAATGTCATCGTGTTGAGCGGGCTGTGCCTCGGCGTCGTCCAGATGCCCGGCGACATCGTCTATGGCCGCATCCTGCCGGCCCTCGGGATCGCGCTCCCGCTGGGCAATCTCTATTACGCGTATCTCGCCTGGCGGCTGGGCCAGCGCGAGGGGCGCAGCGACGTGACGGCGATGCCCTATGGGCCGAGCGTGCCGCACATGTTCATCGTCGTCTTTCTGATCATGCTGCCGATCTATCTGAAGACCAAGGACCCGATCCTGGCGTGGCAGTCGGGGCTGGTGTGGTG
>Ga0182024_10006946_pt1 | contig 24627 bp, 22 predicted proteins | sample P32metaG_FD_120480 | JGI IMG/M metagenome (GOLD analysis project Ga0182024, IMG submission 120480) | Permafrost microbial communities from Stordalen Mire, Sweden - P3-2 metaG (Illumina Assembly) | ecosystem: Environmental > Terrestrial > Soil > Wetlands > Permafrost | place: Sweden: Stordalen...
CCACAATCGTCATTGGCGCCGAGCCGTTCGTGGGGTTGGTCGGATTCGAACCGCCGCCAGAATTGTTTATGGGGGCGCATCCCAGCGCCGCAAGGGAGCACAGCACACCCGCTGAGAAAACGATCGTCGGCACGCCGCGAAAGCATCGGACCGCTTTACGGACAGTCCTACGGAGTAGCGTCATGGTAAATGGACCCCCTTGAGCGCAACAAGGGTAACTCTAGCGCAGTCTCGTTGCTAGGGAGATGATCCTGTATGGAAGGCGTGCTCAATCGGACTACTGTACTTTAGTACACGATGCCGATCGCTGGTGCCAGACTAAAACGCGGCCTCCAGCTTCGGAGGCCGCGCTGCGGCATGGCGCAAGTGGTGCTTTTTGAACCGAAAGGCAAGCCAGACGCCCTACTGGCCCTGCGGGCCGGCGCGCAGCATCATTTGCGTCCCGCCATCGAGATGGACGTTGCGGCCGGTGCCGGTGATCAACGAGCCTTCGGTGGTGTTGGAACTTGTGGTATTGAGGGATAGACCCTGCAGGCCTATCACGCCTTGCGTAGACGAATTGAGCCGCGCGCCGGAGGCGACGCCGCCCACTGCGCCGTTCGCGCCAGTCGCGACACGTCCCGTGGAACCAATCGCGCCGCCGGCTGTGCTGCCTGCGGTGCCGGCCGTTGAGCCGACCGCGCCGCCCGCCGTTGAGCTGACGCCGCCAACGAGTCCGCCGCCCGTGCGCGCCATGCCACCGCTGCCACCCACAGCGCCTCCGCCCATGCCGGACGCGGAGCCCATGGCCATGGCGTCGCCCGCGCCCGTATCGGCCATTGCGGAATTCTGCGCCGCGGCGATTGCCTGAATGCCCACATGCAGCGGCATCTCCTGGCCGCCCTTGAGTTCCGCGCGGTCAAACACGATGCCCATCGTGGAATTGGCGTCGCTGCCGGACTTCGCCTTTACTTCCGTTACATGACCCATGACCTTCGTGCCCTTCGGCAGAACGACCTTTCCGTTGGACTTCACATCCTGCGTTGTTTTCGCGGTTACGGCGTCGCCAACGTTGTTTTTGTGCGCGTCGAGCGAGTGCGAAAGCTCTGTTTGAAAAGTAGTTCCCTCGGCAAGCTGCGCCGCGTGCGAATTGGCTTCCGCCGTGGCGGCTGCGCTGGCGTTAGTTTGCGCCCCGGTTTGTGCGCTCGCACCACCCTGCGCCCACGCGCCGCAGGTTGTTAACGTTGCAACGGCAAAAACGACACTGATGCGTTTCATGATTTGGTCCTCCGGTTTACTCGGGACTGGCTAGAACGCAGGTCCTTTAAAAGAGATTTTCCCTCATTGCTGTTCTTCCATCGCAAATTGTGGGCCAGTGACCTAAGTGCTTGGTGCACAGCAGTTTAGTAGATGGCAGGTGCGCAGGAAATACACCGGGTACTACGAAAAATCTACGCCGATTGGGAACTACTCGATTACAGGATTTGCTGTATGCTTCGGGACCAATTGGGGCGATGCGATCCGCGACAAGAAGACATCTTGCCGCGTGACGCGCGGCCTGCAATAGCGCTTACCTGCAACCAATGAAATTTGCCATCCGCGAAGCCATTGCCCACGACACTGCGGTGCTGCGCGAGTTGATTGATGTTTCCGTGCGTGGATTGCAAGCGCAGGATTACACCGCGGCGCAGATCGAGGGCGCGCTCGCCGCGGTCTACGGCGTGGATAGCCAGTTGATAGCCGACGGAACGTATTTCATTGTGGAAGCGATTGCCGAGGCCGGGGAAACCGGCGAGAGGCGAATTGCGGCGCCTGTGATCGCCGGTTGCGGCGGATGGAGTAAACGCAAGACGCTCTATGGAGGCGACCGCTGGACCGGGCGCGAGGATTCGCTACTCGATCCCGCGCAGGATGCGGCCAAGATTCGCGCGTTCTATGTGCACCCGGCGTGGGCGCGGCGCGGAATAGGCAGCATGATCCTCGATGCGTGCGAAAATGCAGCCACAGCGGCGGGCTTCACGCGGTTCGAAATGGGGGCGACGCTGACCGGCGTGCCACTCTATCGAGCGCGCGGCTACGCAGAACTCGAGCGGTTGGCGGTGCCGCTGAAGAACGGAGAATCGCTGCCGATTGTGCGGATGGAAAAACGGCTCGGACCGAAAGAGTAGCGGGCTACTCGTGCACAGAGCGCGAGACGGCAAAAGCACATCGCTTCACACGATGCCGAGCGGCCGAGCCACCTCTTCCATGATCTGGCAGGCGCGGGTCAGCTCGTCGCGCTTGTGCGTTGCGGTTACGATCGCGCGTAGGCGCGCTTTGCCCTCTGCGACCGTTGGGAAGCCGACCGCCGGCGCATAGACGCCCGCATCAAACAGTTTCCGCGAGAATTCGAAAGCCTTTGCCCCTTCGCCGACATGAATCGGCACGATCGGAGTTTCGCTCGTGCCGAACTTGAAGCCGTGTTTTTTCAGCGTGCGCTTGAAGAATTTCGTGTTGGCCCAGAGCTTCTTCACGAGCCGCTCGCCTTCCGGTGAGTCAAGCAGCGTGAATGCCGCCTGGCAGGCTGCCGCGCTGGCCGGCGGATGCGAGGTGGAAAAGAGGAACGGGCGGGCGCGGTGATAGAGAAAATCAATCAGTTCGCGTGAACCGCAAACATACCCGCCCATCACTCCGATCGCCTTGCTGAGCGTGCCAACCTGAATATCCACGCGGCCGTGGCAGCCCAGATGATCCACGGTGCCGCGCCCGCCGCGGCCGAGCACACCTGAGGAATGCGCATCGTCAATCATCATGATGCAATTGTATTTTTCGGCGAGATCGCAGAGCTTAGGGAGTGGGGCGATGTCGCCATCCATGGAGAAGACGCCGTCGGTGATGAGCAGCTTGTGTCCCGGCCAGCTTTCGGTTTCTTTGCAGATGCGCTCGCAATCTTGCACGTCGCGATGCTTGAAGACCTTGATGGTGGCGCGCGAGAGGCGGCAGCCGTCAATGATCGAAGCATGGTTCAGTTCGTCGGAAATGATGAGGTCGTCTTTACCGAGGATGGCGGAGACGGTGCCCGCGTTTGCGGTGAAGCCGGACTGGAATACGACGCAGGCTTCCGTGCCTTTGAACTTCGCGATTTGTTCTTCGAGTTGCATGTGCAGCGCCATGGTGCCGGAAATGGTGCGGACTGCGCCGGCGCCCGCTCCGTATCTGCGCACCGCGTCAATCGCCGCGCGCTTCAAGGCCTTGTGCGTTGTAAACCCGAGATAGTTGTTCGAGCTGAGATTGATCACCTGCTTGCCGTCAAAATTCGCTTCAGGCTTCTGCTCGCCTTCTAGCACGCGCAGGTGGAAGTGCAGGCCCTTGGTCTTCATCTCCTCGATCTGATCGTGAAGAAATGCCAGCGGATTGTGTGTGGTCGTGCTCATGAGTCCCCCAGGTACTGCAGATTTCATTTGCGGGGCGCGCGCGAATACGGCTAGCGCGAACCGTTGCCGGGAATGAAGAGAATTTTGCCTGCCAGGCCGCCTTCGAGGAGCCGGAATGCGTCTTCAAAGCGATCGAGCGGCATGCGTTCGCCGAAAAGCGGCTCGAGATTGAGTTTGTGCGATTTGAGAAGGGCCGTCATCTGCACCCAGGTTTCGAACATGCGGCGGCCAAAAATTCCGTGGACCGTGGCGCCCTTGAAGATGACGTCGTTCAACAGATCGAGCGTTACCGGTTGCGACGGAATGCCCAGTAGCGAGGCGCGTCCGCCGGCGCGCAGCATCTGAAAACCCTGACGGATGGCCGCGGGGTGGCCGCTCATTTCAAGCAACACGTCCACGCCGGCGCCGCCCGTGCCCGCACGCACATAATCTACCAAATCGGTCGAAGAGGGATCGAGGACTTCGTCCGCGCCCATTTGGAGCGCCATCGCGCGGCGGTGTGGATTGACCTCCGTGGCAAAAATCGTATCGCACCCGCAGGCCTTTGCGACCGCGATAGCCATCAGCCCAATCGGCCCGCAACCGGTGACAGCGACCGTTTGCCCGGCAATCTCGCCTGAGAGTACCGTGTGCACGGCGTTGCCGAGCGGGTCGAGAACCGCGGCGTAATGCTCGGGAATCGCGGGATCAATCTTCCAGATGTTTGAAGCCGGAATGCAGACGAACTCGGCGAAGCAGCCGTTCTGGTCAATGCCGATGATTTTCAGATTCTGGCAGACGTGCGGCTGTCCCATGCGGCACTGGCGGCAGTGGCCGCAGTTCACGTGCATTTCGGCGCTGACGAATTCACCGGGCTTAAGACGCTGCACCTCGTCGCCGACGCGCTCGATCACGCCGCAAAATTCATGTCCAAAGGTGAGCGGGGGATGGATGCGCGAGGCCGACCACGGATCCCAGCCGTAAATGTGCAGGTCCGTGCCGCAGATGGATGCAGCGCGCACGCGCACCAGCACGTCATTCGGGCCGATCTCGGGAACGGATATTTTCTCGACGGCCGCTCCGCGCTCGGGACGCATCTTGCGAAGGGCCTGCATGGTGGAGGTCGGCATCAGTACATCGCGGCAGCATGGCCGCAAATTGGCAATTTTAGCACATGGGCGGAGCGCGGCCCAAACGTGTGCGCCGGAAATGGCGTGCCAATTTGGACAGCAGGTTCATTGGCCGTGTTATACCTTACAAGATTCACGAGCCTGCGCCACCTAAACCGAGGCCGAGGATTACTGGACGCGGCGGAGCACGCCGATGGATTCGAGTGCCTTCAAATATTCGGCGACAGTTCCGACCGGCACAGGTCCGTATTCCGCTGAAAGACAAACGGCGATGTTTTCCACCGTGCGTTTGCCATCTACGAAGTTCAGGGCCTCGTAGGCGTATTCGCTGCCTGATCCGCGCAACCCTTGATAGCTGAGCAGTGCGAGTTTGGCGGTGCGGTCCGCGCCGTAGTGGTCCGTTAGATAGTCGTAACCGAAGACGGCCATCGGGCCTTTGGCGCTGCCGGTGCGTGCGAACACGAACGTGTCCTCCGGAACTTCGATGCCATCAAAATCACCGAGAGGCGGCCGCAGCGCCAAAGATTCACGAGCGCCTGCAAACCGCTTGTTCTCCGTACGAGTGACATCGTCGAGGGGAGCGAAATTCGCGATGGAATCGAATACCGCACGTTCATAATCTTCACCCAGTGCGCCGAAAATCATCGCCTCATGGTGCGCCAACGGTTCTTCCCGCTGCAAGGATGTTACGAGTCGGAGCAAGCTGGCACGCTCGACAATGTGCACGACCTCCGGCGTATCTGTGGTCGCCATCCGCGCGAGAAAATATCCGCTGGCCGCGCCGATGAACGCGGCGCGCTTGAGCTTTGTCGGATCAATATTTGCGGCGACGTCGCCATTGGTGTGGATGTAGCGGTCCGGCTCATCGTTCATATAGATCGCTGGGATGCGGAACGCCCCCTCTTCGTAGACGTCGTGATCGCTGCCCATGCTGTACTCGACCATCTGCGCGTGCAGAGGCTCCTTGCCGCCCTCCGGATCAACGAACGGATAGAGCGCCTCGCCGGTTCCGGCGTATTGCTCGGATTCCTTATTTACGAACTCACCGAACGCGGCGCCGATGTCGTAGACAAATGAGGGCAAACTTGCCGGGCCGCGCGTCACGTGAAACGTGGCTTTGGTGACCGGCCCGCCGCCCACCATGTCCATGTGAACGACAGCTCTGATTCGGCGCGCGAATTCGGGCTTCGCATTCAGGAGCGTGGTGGTGCCTTCGATCTCCGGCGGCCAGATAAATCGCAGCGTGCGCGCGGGCCGCGCGAGCTTGCCTTCGTTGATCAGCTTCTGAACCGTTCGCGCGACTTCAAGAATGGCGACGCAGCCGCTGGCGTTGTCGTTCGCGCCGGGGCGCTGATGATCCAGGTGGCAACTATAGGCGATTTCTTCGTCGCGCAATTTCGGGTCGGCGCCGGGAATCGTCGCCGTGACAACGCTGAGCACGCCCGGGTGCTGGCCCGCTTTCACAACCGCGTGCATGCGAATCTGCTCGCCGCGCGCCAGACGATCCCGCAAGGCGCGGGCCGTCTTCAGCGACAACATAAACGCGAACGTCTTATCGCCGCCGAAGGATTCCAGATGGCCCCAGCGCACAAGATTCTCGTCTTCGCCCGACCACGCGGAGCGCTGATTCTGGGCGTAGCTCACGATGCCGGCCGCGCCATGTGCGCCGATCGCGAGATGCTGCACCGCGCCGGGTTGCGCGGCAACGAGCACGAGCTTGCGGCGAACGTCTTTGCCAGCGTAATCGGGCTCGTGGGTGCCTTCGCCCACGTCCACGAGATCGGCCGTCACGTCGCCGCTTTCACTATCTTCGGCGAGCGATACCGGCATGGCCTCCCAGCTTGCGATGCGCACGGCGGGCGTCCACGCGCTACCTTGCTGGCGGAGTTCCCAAAGTTCGGCGAAATCGGCGTCCCAGGCCAATCGCGATTTCTGCGTTCCGTAGATCGTCTTGCCGTCGGCGGGAAATTCGAGGATTTGCGCATCGCTCAGCCCATAGGCCCTTGCCCGCTCGAGCACCAGCTCGGCTGCGGTGCGGAAGCCGCGCGAGCCGCGCACGCGATGCTCGCGCGTGATGCCTTCGAGATTGCGTTTGGCGGCTTCGCCGGAGAGCTCCTGATCGAGCGCGGCTATGATGGCGCTGGAGAGCAGCGGCGGCTTCTGCGCCTCCGTGGAATCGGGCGGCTTCTGCGCGAACGCGGCGCAGGGCAGCAGCGCCGCGCACAGAGCTAGCATCGCAATCCTTTTCATTGCAGCCTCCGCAGACTCGGTTGGGGAAACGAAGCCGCCATTGTATGCCAGATGGCGCTTGGCGCTCGTTTTTCGGCGCGAGGCTGCCATCTTCCGCTACAATCGCGCCTGCCCAAAAAGGGGCTTTGTGCCCTGAGGACCTCTCATGAGTTTTTCCGAACAGTGGCAGGAAATCCGCACCGGCTTCCAGCCCGCGTTCTGGGTTGCGAACGTCAGCGAGCTTTTCGAGCGGCTGTCCTATTACGCGGCGTTCTCTTCGCTCGCTGTGTATCTGCACGAGAAGCTTGCGTTTTCCACGGAGCAGACGGGCAGCCTCACGGGTTTCTTCGGCGGGCTAGTCTGGTTCCTGGCGATTTTTGGCGGGGCGCTCGCGGACAGGCTTGGCTTTCGGCGCGCGCTGTCCCTGGCTTACCTGATTCTCGCTACCGCTTATTTCCTGCTGGGCTCGATTGGCGCGCCGTGGCTCGCTCCCGTGCGCAACGCGATACCGCTGTGGTGGCTGGTGCTGTTGGTTCTGATGCTGCCGGCGTTGGGAATCGCGCTGGTGAAACCCTCCGTGGTGGGCACAACGGCGCGCGCTTCCAAAGAGAATGTGCGCTCGATCGGTTATTCGATCTACTACACGCTCGTGAACATCGGCGGCGCGGCGGGACCTTTCATCGCCTCCATCGTGCACAAGCACGTGAACGTGGAAAACGTGTTCCGCATCGCCGCGCTCAGCGTGCTGCTGATGTTCTTTGCGGTGCTGCTTTTCTTTCGCGAGCCGCGCACAGCCGGGGATAAGCCGGCGCCAAGTTTCGGCGAGACCTGCCGGAATTTCTTCACCGTGATCACCAACCCGAAGTTCATGCTGTTCCTGCTGATTTTTTCCGGCTTCTGGATCGTCTATTGGCAGCAATACATCGCGCTGCCGCTCTACATCCACGGCTACATTGACCCGAACGCCGACGTGGAGCGAATCCTGGTCACCGACGCGGCAACGGTGATCTGCTTGCAGATGCTGGTGAGTTTTCTGACGCGCAAGATTCCGCCGTTTCGCGCGATCACCATCGGTACGCTGATCTCTTCGTGTTCGTGGCTTGTTCTGGCGGTGCATCCCGCCATTTGGACGACGGTAGCGTCGCTCATCGTGCTGGCGATCGGCGAAGTGATTCTCTCGCCGCGCTACTACGAATACGTTTCGCGTCTGGCCCCGCCCGGACAGCAAGGCACCTATATGGGCTTCGCGTTTCTGCCTATTGGCATCGGCTCGCTCGCAGGAGGATGGATCGCCGGCCATGCCATTCATCATTACGCAGAAGTGCTGCACAAGCCGCAGCAGGTCTGGTGGTTCTTTTCCGGAATTGGCGTCGCCACTGCCGCGCTGCTCTGGATTTACGATTTGATTGTGAAGCCGGCAACAGCAAAGCCCGTAGCGAACAATTGAACAAATCGGCTTGCTCCGGCTAGCGGCAAAGTGAACCAGCCGCGTAACTTCTGCGCGGCATTTTCATCCGACAATAGGTAGACTTGCGTAGACCATGAAAAACGCTCGAGAACGCTCTAGAAGGCGAATTGTCGTCCCGTGCCTGGCGGTACTGGCAACGTCGCTCGCATTGGGTGTGGCGCAGACGCAAACACAGGCGCAAAGCAAACCGACGGCAAAGGCTCCGGTGGCTGCGAATGCCGCAGATGTCCGCGCCGGTAAGAAGGTTTTCGCCGAGCAATGCGATGCGTGCCATTTCGCGAACAGCGCGGCGAAGAAAGTCGGTCCGGGGCTGAAAGGCATCTACGCGCGCGGGAAATTCGCGACGGGCAAGCCGGTAAGCGATGAAGCCATGCGCCTATGGATTCAGAATGGCGGCAAGGACATGCCTGCTTTTAAGGACAACGTCACCCCTGAAGAACTCCGAGAAGTGATTGCTTACCTGCACATCATCTAGCACGCTACATCGGTTGCGACGAATCGCGTGACCTGTCGAAGGCAATGTGGTTCGAGGATACGGACTAGCTCGGCGAAGCGTCACTCTTGGCGTCGTCGAGAGTTCGCAGCACTTCGCTGGCGGTCACAAAGCGCGCGCCGAGTTGGTCCAGTTCATCCAGTGCGCCGATGCCGGCTGCCGGGTTGAGCGCCTCGATCGCGTCCGTTACCAGTGCAACCCGCCGGCCGCGGTCGAGCAGGCCCTTTGCCGCGAGCCGCACGCAATACTCGGTAACCACTCCGAAAACGAAAAACTCGGCTTCGCGCCCCTTCGCTGACGAATCCAATGGCGCCAAGCGCTCGACCAGCTTTGCCGTGTGCGGGTTCGTGAAGACATCCAGCATTTGTTTTTCGAGGACGATCTGCTGCCAGGCAAAGAGATCATCCGGCAAGCGTGCCTCCAGCGAACTGGCAATACGGATGTGACGCTCGGCAAGCAGTTCCGGCACAATTTTCGCGCCTTCGGTGCCGCGCACGCAGTGCGGTGGAAACTGAGCGAACTCCGGATCGTCGGGTTCGTGGACGCACGCGTCGGAGACCAGCAAGACCCGCCCGTCGCGTGCCGCGTCCACAAGCCGCTTCATATTGGGAATGCGCTCCTCGGCGCCGGGCACGTAGAGTTTGCCGCCCGGCAGCATAAAGTCGCGCTGCGTATCCACTTGCCAGAAGAAAATGTTGCGCGAAACCATGAGCGAATTATACGTGACCGCGGGCGCGGGAGACTTCGCGCGGTTCGATTCCCAACCGTTGCGAGGCTTGCATGAGGAGATCTTCGAGCTTGGCGGAATAGCGCACAGGATAAGGTTCGGCCGGGCCAAGCGAGAGCAGCGCCGGCGGCAACGAACGCAGCTCGCGAGCGCAGCGCTCCCGAGCCTCGGCCAGCGCTTCCTTGCCGCGCGGCACAATCGCGAGGCGCTTGCCTTCGCGCATCACAGGACGCAGCAATGGGCGCGCGGCGGGAGCGCATTCCGCGGCTTCATTTTCCAACGCGATCAAATCGCTGCTGAGCGTATCGCTTGCGTCCGCAGAGCGCAGCACCTGCTTGCGGCCGGGATACGTCAACTTCGATTCGCTGAATTTCGCCGGGAAGCGAAGCTCCGTTTTGCGCTCGATTTCCACCAGCTTGTAAACCACACCCAGCGCGGGCGCGTCGGAAGAAGTCGAGAGCGAAGTGCCGACGCCGAAGGCTTCGATTTTTGCGCCCGCAGCCAGCAGCGAGGCGATGCGGTCTTCATCAAGATCGCCCGAAGCGAAGACGCCGACTTCGCTCCAGCCGGCGGCATCGAGTTTTTGGCGCGCCCAGATGCTGTCCGCGATCAAATCGCCGCTGTCGAGCCGTACGCCGCGCGGCTTGCAGCCAATTGCGATCAATCGCTCGATCGCGGCACGAACGTCGTAGGTGTCCACCAGCAGGGTCGTCTCGCCGTGAAAGATCTCGACGAATTTCTGAAACGCTTCGTCCTCGCGTTCGTGCGCCATAATACAGGAATGCGCTTGCGTGCCGAAGATGGGGATTCCAAAGCGAAGGCCTGCGTACGAATTGGAAGTGCCGTTGCAGCCCGCCAGGTACGAGGCGCGCGCGGCGAGAATGCCGGACTCGATTCCATGCGCGCGGCGAGAGCCGAACTCAACGACGCGCCGGCCCGCCGCCGCAGTAACCACGCGCGCGGCCTTGCTGGCGATCATCGTCTGAAAATTCATCAGCGCCAGCAGCGCCGTTTCGGCGATCTGGGCCTCGCCGATCGGAGCAGTGACGCGAAGGATCGGCTCGCCGGGAAAAAACGCCGTGCCTTCGGACATGGCCCAGACTTCTCCGCGGAATCGAAAGCCGGCGAGATACTCAAAAAAACGATTGCTGATGTGACGGAAGACCGGGGCGCCGCGGAGATATTCGATCTCCTCGCCGGTGAAGCTAAGATTTTCGAGAAAATCGAGGGCTTGATCGAGTCCCGCGGCAATCAAAAAATTGCGCCGCGCGGGCAGAGAACGAACGATTAGCTCGAAGGTCGCGCTAGCCTCAAATCCGGTCTCGACGTAAGCCGCCGCCATGGCAAGCTCGTAGAGATCGGTGAGGAGGCCCGACCCGAAGCGATAAGGCTCGACCGTCATTGTTTGAGATTATGCCATCGCCGCCAGGAATGCGCGAAGCAAGCTGGATACGCAAGCGGGCGGCAAGCTTCGGGCGAACGTCAGCCGCGATCACGCCGAAGCGTGAGCCCTCCATCCACGAGCAATACCTGGCCGGTGGCGTAGCCGTGGGGCTCTAGGAAAAAGCGCACGGCGCGCGCCACATCTTCGGGCTTGCCGAAGCGTGGAATCGCGCCGCCCGAAACGTAGGAATCGTACTTGCCGCTTGCGATGCTCGTTTCCGCCATGCCCGCCTGTGTTGCTCCGGGCGCAACGCAATTCACGCGCACGTGGCGCCACTGCTTTGCAAGGATTCGAGTGGCATGCAGCAACGCCGCCTTCGGGGCGGCATAGTTCATGCTGGAGTCAAACGGTGCGACGGCCTGCATCGTTCCGAGAAAAACCAGCGAGCCCTCTCCGGCGGTTTCCATGGCCTCGCCCAATTCGCGCGCGAGCAGCAGCGGCCCGATGAAGTTGACGCGGAGCGATTCTTCGAGCGCCGTTATATCGAGGTCCGCCCATTTCACGCTTGCCGGGTTGCCGGGAAAGATCGCCGCACCCGCGAGCGGCGCGTTCATCGCTGCCGCCGCATCCAGATATTTGCGCCGCACGCTCTCGTCTGCGATATCGCCTTCGACGAAGGTGAGTTGCGCGCCGAACTGTTCCTGCATCGCACGGCGGAGCGCCTCCGCGCGCTCGCGATTGACGCGATAGCCCACGATCACGCGCGCGCCCGCGCCCGCAAGCAGTGCGACCAGCGCAGCGCCCAATCCTCCCGTTCCTCCGGCCACCGCGACCCGCCAGCGTCAATTCGGGGAAATCGAAGTGAAAGCGCCGCCAGCGTTCAATTGCTTCAGAATCCGTGAACGGCGAGGGCAAGAGGGGCTCCTTCGAGGGATCGGGCCGCCAGTAGCGTGTGGGAGCAAGGAAAAAGCCCTCAGAAAACGCCGCAGAGGAGGGCTCTTCGCCGAAGCGAGAGCGGCGCCTCCACGGCGCGCCCGAGGGCTTTCCATTTCTTTGAAATGCGGCACTGCGCCCTGCGGCGAAACACGTACCGCGGCGCAACGGGCTACGCGGCCTTCACGGACGCGCGGCCTGCCGCTTTCCATTAGCTGCCGAGAATCGAGTCCTTGAACGACTTCGCCGCGCGCAACCGCACCACGGTCTTGGCCTTGATCTTGATCGCTTCACCCGTTTGAGGATTTCGGCCCATGCGCGCCTTACGGTGCGCCTTCACAGCGCGGCCGATATTCGGAATCACGAATTTGCCCGCCGCGCCCTTGCATTCCTTTACAGCAAGATTGAAGAGCTCTTCAAAAAATGTCGCCACCTGTTTCTTGGAGACCGGCTTCTCTTTCGTGCCGATCTTCTCTGCCAGGGTGGCCACAATCTTGGACTTACTCATTGGCTTTGCCATCTAAATCGAATCTCCTTCTCTGTGACATGCGTTAGATTTGTTTGCAGCTCCCGGATGGGGTTATTGGAGCCGCACGAACTATAGCCGCACAATCGCAGCAAGGCAAGCAAAAAGCGCAGAAAACCCGCAAAAAATGCGGCTTCCGCATCGCCGCCGCTCCGGAGACTCGCCCTGTGATATTCTTGCCGTTCATTTTTCTTGGCAAGACGGGGAGAGAAACCATGTCCGATTGGCGCGAAATGGAACTGCGATTCACCGGAAAGCTTCCGATGCAGCGGCGGCCGGTCGCTGTCTCATTTTTGGACTCTCCGCCTAAGGGCGTCGCGGCATTTTCCGGCACGGAGCCCTCCGGCTGCAGTTACTGGAGGCTCGCCGCCGAGGGCCGCGTCTTCTATACCTTGCCGTCGGATCATTTCAACTGCGCGGTGGGCAGTTACACTCACAACATCCCGCTTTCGTCGGAGCGCGAGAAAGAAACCGAGCAAACGCTGGGGCTGATGTTCCAAGCCGGTTATATCCGGCCCGAAGAAGTGGCGGGAATTCCGAGGCTGGCGAAGACGCCTGCGGCGATTGTCTATGCGCCGCTCGCCGCGAGCCCCGTCGAGCCAAGCGCCGTTCTCTTTGCGTGCAAGCCTGCAAGCGCCATGCTGCTGCACGAAGCGGCCATTCGCGCGGGCGGTGGCGGCGCGACGCCTGCGCTCGGACGTCCGACCTGCATGGGCCTGCCGCTGGCGCTCACGGGCGGCACGCAGATCAGCCTGGGGTGCATTGGTAATCGCGTCTACACGGGCCTGGGTGAAGACGAAATGTATGTGATCGTGCCGGGCAAGGATTTGGAGAAAGTGGCAAGCGCGCTCGAGACCATCGTCGCCGCGAATCACGCCTTGGAAGAATATGCGCGCGGACGCCGCAAAGAGCTTGCTACCGCATAAGCACGCGGATCACCGCGGCGCTAGGTTGTGGCATCAAGTACTTGCGCTCTACAAATTGCCGAGGCCCTGATAGAAATTCGCCACGGCTTTGATCCCGCCGTAGTAATTCTCGAGCGACAAATGCTCGTCCGGCGCGTGCGCATTCTCGTCCGGCAGCCCAAAGCCCAGCAGGATGCACGGCACCTTGAATGTGTCATGCATTTGCGTCACGAACGGAATCGAGCCACCCTCGCGGATAAACACCGCCCGCTTGCCAAAGCCCTTTTCCAGAGCCTTGTGCGCCACCTCAAAAAACGGGTGTGTGTACGGCGCGACCCACGGCTTGCCCTGGCTGTGCACATCAAACTTGCACGTTACGGATTTGGGCAGCAGCTTGCGGATGTGCTTTTCCACGGCGCGCGTAATCTTGTCGGGGTTCTGGTTCGGCACCAGGCGGCACGAGAATTTCGCGTAGGCTTTCGACGGGATCACTGTCTTCGATCCCTGTGCCGTGTAGCCGCCCCAGATGCCGTTGAGCTCGAGGGTCGGCCGGTACCAAAGCTGCTCAGGCAGCGAGAAGCCTCTTTCGCCGGACAATCCCGGCGCGCCAACCGTCTTCTTAAACTCCTTTTCCTTGAAGGGCAGCTTGAGCAGCGCCTTTCGTTCCGCGCTGGAAGGCTTTGCGACATCGTTATAGAAGCCGGGTACGGTGACGTGAAAATTCTTGTCGTGGAGTTGCGCGAAGAGCTCGCAAAGAATCGTCAGCGGATTGGGGACGGCGCCAACGAACACTCCCGAATGCAAATCCTGCGCTGGCCCGGTGATTTCGATCTGATAGTAGTTCAGCCCACGCAGACCGTAGGTGATTGAAGGCACGCCTGCCCCGAGCATGGATGTATCTGAGACGATGAGCGCATCGGCCTGCAGCTTGTTCTTGTTCCCCTGCACGTAATCCCACAGGTTGACGCTGCCGACCTCTTCCTCGCCTTCGATGAGGATTTTGATGTTGATCGGCAGCTTGCCCGAGGCTTTTACAAGCGCGTCGAGCGCGCTCAAGTGAATGTGCACCTGGCCTTTATCATCGGCCGTGCCGCGGCCGAAGAGCTGGCCGTCACGCACCGTAGGCTCAAACGCAGGCGAAGTCCACAAATCGAGCGGCTCGGGCGGCTGCACGTCATAGTGGCCGTAAAGAAGGACCGTAGGTTTGCCTGGCGCGCGCAGCGATTCGGCGTAAACCAGCGGGTGCATCTTGGTGGGAATCATTTCGACCGAATCCATTCCGATCGCACGCAATTTGTCGGCGACCCATTTCGCCGCGCGCTCCACATCGGTCTTGTGGGCGCTCTGCGTGCTTACGCTGGGAATCTTCAGAAACTCGCACAGCTCCTGAAGATAGGCGTCGCGCCGGCTTTCGATGTGCTGGGTCAGGTCCATGTTCGTCTCCTCGCCGCGCGCAACGTTTCGCGAAAGCGCGTGGGTGATTGGATGAAAAGCGGTCGGCCGCACTATTCTACGCTACGAACATCGCAAGCGCCGCCGCAACAGGAATGCAGGAGCGGCACCTGTTCTTTCGTACCTTTTGCGAATGGGCACACGGAGAAGGGCACCCGTTGACCCCGCCGCTCTCCTGCTGGAAGATGGATGCATCATGACTGACGTTGCCTACGTATATCCGCGCCGCAGTTCACGCGTATTCATGCGAATTCGGGTGAAGGTGGCCGGCAAGAACGCCATTGGCCGGCGATTCACCGAGACGTGCCAGACGATCGTGATCAATGCGCACGGCGGGCTCGTCTATTTGAATGAAGAACTCCGAGACGGCGCCATGTTGTCCATCACGAACCCCGACACGCTGGAAGAGCTCGAGTGTCGCATCGTCTATCTCGGCGAGACCAACGACCGCGGCCAGCGCGTCGGCCTGGAGTTTTTGTCGCCCGCCCCGCACTTCTGGGGCGTGGAATTTGCTGCGCCGGACTGGATCCCGCAAGCCCCGCCGCCGGCGACCACTCCCGCGCAGCAAAACTAGTCCGCATTCGTTGCGGATTAGCAGCGGCATCAGCCCGCATGATTGTTTGCTTCTGGCTCTTCCTCGAGAATGTCTCTAGGATTGCCGAACGATGGGCAGAAGTACCGATGCGGCGCGATCAACCGCTTTCTCTGTGACGATTTCGTGCTAGTGACATCAACCAAAGCGTCTGCACAGGTGATCAAAAACCTTGGGCGTTCAGTCTCGCAGCGCCCTGATCGGGTCGGTTCGCGCTGCACGCCACGCCGGCAACAAACACGCCGCCGTTGCCGCTACCACCATCACCGCCAATGCCGATCCGAAAGCCACCGGATCGCGCGGGCTCACCTTATACAGTAAATCTCCAAGCAGCCTTGTCAATCCAAAGGCGACCGCTGCACCCAGGGCGATGCCGCCAGCAGTCAAAGCCAGACCTTGCGCCATCACCAGTCGCAACAAATCGGATCCGCCCGCTCCTAGCGCCATCCGTAGCCCCATTTCGCGAGACCTCTGCGAAACCGCATACGACATTACGCCATACAACCCAATCGCCGCTAGAAGAAGTGCCAAACCTCCCAGAATTGCAAGCAGCGTGACTGCCACCTGCTGTGCCGCTGTAGCGCGATCAAGCTGTTCCTGTAGCGTGATGACTTCGTATGGCGCCAGATCACCGTCCAGCGAGTGGATCTCCCGCGTCAGCGCAGGTGCGATCGCCTCTGCCGTCAGTGGTGTTCGAATGATCAATACCGCCATCAGCGAGAAATTTTGCCGCAGGGGCACGTAGAAAAATGCTTTCGGCGTCTCCCTGACGTTATCATATTTCGAAAGTTTCGCAACACCCACGACCGTCATCCACCGGCCTTTGACCTGCAAGCGTTCGCCCAACGGATTTCTGCCGGGCCAGTACTTTGCTGCCATCACTTCGTTCACGACCGCTACCGGCGCCGCCGTTTCGTTGTCGCTTCGCGTGAATTCCCGCCCGGAAAGCACCGGGATTCCCATAATCGCGAAATACCCAGGTCCTACTTCGTTGTATTCGACGATTGGTTGCTCCTCCGGTGGCGGCTGATATCCATCCACCGCAATCGGCGTTGAGGAATAGCTGCGATAGCCCAAGGGAGCGAGTCTTGAGAAGGCGGCCGATTCGACACCGGGCATGGCCTGAACGCGGTCAATCAACTCGTCTTCAAAATTCTTGGCGCGCTGCGGCTCATATCCTGCGCCCAACAGGTCCACCGATGTCACCAACACGCCTTTCGTCGAAAAGCCCGGACTCGCGCTTCGAATTTGCTCCAAGCTCCGCACCAGCAGCCCCGCACCTACCAGTAAAATGAAGCTCAGCGACACTTGGACAAGAACCAGGCTCGAACGGAGCCAGGATTTTCGGTGGCCCCCGACCACGCCCGCCATTTCCGCCTTTAGCGCGGCAGCAAGATCAATCTTGCTTGCCTGAACAGCAGGGATCAGACCAAAAAACAAGGTCGATACGAGACAGACGCCGCAGCTCAACGCAAGAACTCTCCAATCAATTTCGCCGGGCAGGTTCATGATCATTCCGCCACGCTTCGGAAATAGCAGCACCAGCGCGTGACGGCACCAGTGCGCAACCAATAGCCCGCCCGTTGCGCCAAATAGCGACAGCACGAAGCCCTCTGTGAGAAGTTGTTGCAACAATCGGCCGCGCCCGGCGCCGATTGCGGCCCGCACCGTCATCTCATGCCGCCGCGCGAAGGATCTGACCACCAGCAGGTTGCCAACATTGGCGCACGCGATCAGCAACACAAAAACCACAACCATCAACATGATGCCGAGGGTCGGAAGCAATGTGCCGGCGTTGTTAAACGGCGTTTGCCACAGCGGCCACAACTGAATGCCGCGCCCACGATTGGTCGCCGGATAATCAGTTTCCAATCGCGTGGCAAGGGCCGAAATTTCTTGCTGCGCCTGGTCTCGCGTAACGCCGGGCTTCAACAGTGCGTAGGGCTCAACCCACCGCGCACTGCGGTCTTCTAGTTTGTAGCCGCCGGCCTCGAAAAGCTCCTCCATCGAAGCGGGCACCCAGAACTGCATGGGCCAGCCAACGAACGTTCCGTTAAACCCCTCTGGAGCGACGCCGATAATCGTGTGCAACACTCCATTGAGGCGTTGCGTCTTGCCAATAATTTCCCGGTCGCCTCCAAAGCGTCCCTGCCAAAGCGAATAGCTAATCACCACCACGGGACGTGAGTTGCGCCCGATATCCTCACCCGGCAGGAATCCCCGGCCCAAAATTGGGCGAACGCCGAGCGCCTCAAAATAATTCGCAGAAACGATGCTCCCGGCCGCCCGCTCAGCCCGAGCGCCGATGCTCAGGGTCGTTCCCGTGATCTTGTCGGCCACAAGAGCGTCAACGAGCCTGCTGTTTTTCTGGAGATCGAGAAAATCGGGCCAGGAAATGTCGCTGGGGCGGGAATCAATCCGGCTGGTACCGGTAAGCGCGAACAGACTCTCCTGATGAGTGACGGCCGGGTATGGACGAAACAGAATTCCTTCGATCCAACTGAAAACCGCGGCATTCGCTCCGATCCCGAGCGTGAGGCACAGAATCGCCAGAATGGAAAACCCCGGGTTGCGCCGCAACATTCGGAAGCCAAAGCCGGCATCCTGCAAAATGCTGGAAAGTGTTTGCCCTGAACGTGCCGCGCGCATCTCTTCCTTAATGGATTCCGGTGCTCCCAGGGCAAGGCGAGCCAAGCGTTCCGCCTCAGCCGGCGTCAACCCCGCTGCGATATTCTGGGCAACTTGCTCGTCGAGATGAAAACGCAGCTCCTTTTCGGCTTGCGCGTCAAGTTTCTTGCGCCAAAAGAGGTTCCGAATAGCACGCATAATCGCTCCTTACTCCGCAGTGCGCATGATCAGCCGCACTGCATTCGAAACGCGATCCCATTCCGATGACTCTAGTTCCAACCTGCGGCGGCCCGCTTTCGTCAGGCTGTAAAATTTCGCCTCACGGCCGGTTTCTGTCTCACGCCAGACCGCATGAAGCAACCCACGATCCTCTAGCCGGTGCAGCGCGGGATAGAGCGAACCTTGCTGCACTTGCAAGACGTCTTTCGAAATTCGCTGGATCCGTTGCGCCATCGCGTAACCGTGGATAGGTCCAAGCGCCGCGATTTTCAAGATCAGCATGTCCAGCGTTCCTTGCAACACGTCTGCTTTGTTGGCAGCCATTTCTATACCTCGGGAGTCTTCATATGTAGGGCGTCTTGGTATATGACGCGCGAAAAGCTGAATTCGTTTCAGTTCATCGGCAACTTTGCCGTTGGGAGAGCTAAAAACGGCCTTGAGTCAAAGGTTTGTAATGGGTTTGACAGTACGCACCAACTTGCAGCAATCGAAACCAAAACTGTCACGAAACACCCACCTAAGTGCTGTAGCAGGTTACAATTAAAAACGGAGAGGTGGGTGAGCGGTTGAAACCGGCGGTCTTGAAAAGCGATAGGGGCTTCTATGCTTCGTAACAAATCAGTAACTTACGGTACAGTCCAGTACCACCATTTGGCGTGATTTGGGCGGCTTCGGGAGCCAAATGTGCAACAGAAAGTGCAACACATGGGAAGTTGTGCAACAGATTGGGGCCACCATTTTTTCTTGCCTCGCTTCGTCCTACGCTCGCGAGGGGAAACAATTTCCGCGTCTCCTCGACTGGGAAGTTGTGGACGGATTTTTCAAGTTGCCAAACGACACCAAAATAATGCTTGACATCGGCCTCAAGGTCTGTTAGACTGTAGGAACTGGATTGTCCGTGTGACTCGACTGAACGCAGGTGCGTCGGGAATTTTCTCAACACAGGGCAGGGTTCTCCACACCCGAGCATCATCGTCAGGGAACCTGCTAGCAGCACTGAGTAGCTAGCAGAGGGCACCCGAATTGGCTAGTCAAGAGCCAGCCTGCCCTGATGAAGTCGAAACTCTCCGAATAATCGGCGGGAATTAGACATGAGAACACGAAGTAGGTGTCTCTATGCTACCCGCTGCCTCAGTCGTCTCCACCGCTCCACGTGTAATTGACCCGTCGCAAATTTTGACCCTCGAAGAAGTAGCCGCTCGTCTGAAGGTCAGTCCTCGTTGGTGTTATGAGAAATCCCGCCGACGTTGTCTGAATCCTATTCCCGCAATTCGCATCGGCAGATTCCTGCGCTTTAATTGGTTAGATGTGTCTGAGTGGCTCCGTCGCTGCGGTGGTGCCCTGTGAACAGCCCTTTGCTGCAATCAATCACAGGCATTTTCGATACCAGACAGGTTGCTCGCCAGAAGTTCCTCGTCTTCGCTCTCGTCGCTTCGTTGCTAGTGCCGAACGCTGCCCGCTCATTTCATGACGCCTTGAAAGATGAACAACTCCATCAAGGCAACGAGCAACGGCAGCGGCGCATGCTACGAAAGATACGGCGAGAACATAAAGCAAAAAAGCGATTTGAAAAGCGGATAGACCGATTGTGCGACATCGCTCAAGAAGCGTGGATGTATCCGAACAACTTTGCAACCGCAGACAGCATTAGTTGCACACTCCCACCATTTCCGCCGCCGCATTGGGTCGGTGACGAACGTCCACATGGCGCACGAGAAGTCAGATTGCATACACAGTTCCCTTCGGCAGGCTATCTAGCGAAGTTGGTTTCTGACTACGGCTATGAACCGAGTGCAGCGCTAGCGGCATTGTCCCGTGCTCACGAACCGTGGACCCGTCCGCCCGCCGACCGCCGTACGGCAAACGCATTCAATGCGGATGGACAAGGGAGGGGCGTGAACCACGAGTATTCGTCTTTCGCTTCGGAGCATCCGTATCACCCCGCCAGTCCGATGTTGCGCACGACTTCGGGTGGGGGCTTCAAGAAGCAAAAGGTCACGGAAGCGATAGCAAAGCACCGCTGGGACGATAAGCACAGCACAGCGGTTTTTGATGTCGTCTATCTACAACGGGAGCCATTTTTGGTAGCGGCTTCATTGGGTCTGAAGGTTGAGACCGTCTACCAGTATTCGAGCCGTGTACGGGCGGATTTGCGGGCAGGGCAAGCCCCAAGAGAACGGCTGAAAAGAGCAAATTTGCACGCTGAAAGTTCTAACTCGTTTGTTTTCAGTGAATGTGTAGAGGTTGAGGTCTAGGTTGAGGAGGCGGTATGCCAGCAGAAAAAATGAATGCGGAAATTTCCATCGAGGTCACCGATCAAGGCGTCAAGCGGGTCACGATTAACTTAAACATGTGAACATTGAAGGCGCGCCTGGGTTTCCCAGGCAAGCCGAATAAAGCAGGCGGCCAAGACCGTAATGGGCAAGAGCCGAAAAGAAAGAGAGGTAGTACCGACCCGAACCGGAAACGGCGCGTCGGAAATGATGAAAACTTTCATCAAGGTGATGCTATGGAACGTCAAATTGGAACATTTTACAGTTGGAATGAACGTGGCTACGCCATGATCTTCGTCACACCGAAACAACGCTACTTCATGCATGTTTCGGAATTCGATTCGGATAAATTTCCAATCATCGGACAGCAAGTCAGTTTTGAAATTGCTCCGCCACGGAAACCCGGTCAGTTGCCATGTGCGGTCAATGTCAAACCCGTTGTTGCTACAAGTGCGCCCGCAGGCGAAAAGAATGTCACGGAGGTGCTGTGATGGCCTCCACGACAAACCAGATTCTAGCTGCTCCACCGACTGCGCCGCTTGCTCCACCAGCTACTGCGACCGAGATTGTGCCGAACGCCGGAGAGATTCAGCGAACCTTGCGATTGCTGCACGTGCCGGGCGTCGTTGAACTACGTGCGCTAGACACTCCAGAAGGGACGTGGTCAGGCTATTACAACAACTCGCAAGCGATGACTGAGCACGCTGTTTGGCTATCAGCGAAGGAGAGTGTGCCGGGAACGTACCACACACTTCAGGACATCGACCCCGCTCTGTTGGCTCGCTTGCAGAACAGCGTGAAGGGCTACACGAAGAAGGGCACGACAACCGAAGACGCAGATGTCATCCGCTACCGCTGGTTTCCGCTCGACACAGACCCGGTTCGGCCTGCTGGCATCTCTTCCACGGACACGGAGAAGGCTTTCGCGTTCGAAGTCATCCAGAAGATACGTCTGTTCTTGTCCGCCCGTCACGCTGAATCTGTTTTGGCTGACTCAGGAAACGGATATCACCTACTAATTCGAATCGACCTGCCTGTTGAGCAGAAGCAACTCGTCCGCGACTTGATGGCTGGTTTCGTTCGGATGTTCTCCACGAAAGAGGTCAAGGTCGATGTCAAGAACAGCAATCCGGCACGAATCTGGAAACTATACGGAACGCCTGCTCGCAAGGGTTCCAATACCCCCGAGCGTCCGTGGCGCGTATCTCGTCTGCTGGATGTTCCAGTTGATGTTGAAAAGAAGCCAGTATCGGAAGACCTGCTTCGTTCGCTACTTGAGGCGATGCAAGCTGAGTTGAAAGATACCCCTGCGTCCACCGCAGAGGCCACAGGCTCTAACGTGCTTACGCCGGAGATGATCGAATCTGAAGCCGCTAAACTCAATTTCAAGCTGGGCAAGCGCGAAGAATACAAGTTCGAAAAGGACAAGGGCACGGGATCGAAATGGCAGATCGACTGCCCATTCAACCCCGAGCACAAGTTGCCAGATGCGTTTCTTGGTCTTCGCAGCGACTGTGTCTTCCTCTTCAGTTGCAGCCATGATTCGTGCAGCAGCAACGGAACGAACGCCTTTATCGAGAAAGTTCCCGGCTTCGCGTTTGTCAAAGGCGCTGAGCCGGAAGAAGACTTCAGCTCGGCGAGCGTCGAACCGTACCCGGAGTGTCCGATCTTCACCGGTGCGTTGACGAGTTTGGCTCGAAAGCTGTGCCCAAGTGTTCCGTTGGAGTTCAAGATGTGGGCGTTGATGACACGCTGGGGACTGCTGCGCAGTGGTGTAGATGTCCTAGTAGATGCGCCACACGTTCAGCCGAGATTCCAGACCGATCTTATCTGCCTACCGTGGCGTGGCAAGACCGCCGCAATCAACGAGTCACGCAACGCAATGAATGTGATCGTCGAGACGGCCACATCAGAGCTAAGCGAGAAAAGCAAGACAAGACCGTTCGGCAAGGTGATGGAGCTGCCGTCAGTCGATAGTGGCCAGTTCCTCGTCGATCAGTTTTGGAACCATTGGGTTGAGACAGGCAAGAAGGACTTCGATGGTCTTATGTGTTCCGATCTTGCTTCGAAGATCATCATTGACCCAGACGAGCTGAGCGATCTGTTTGAGAAGGCCAAGACCTCCGGCAACTCGAAGAACACATTGTTTACCGAAATGCTGAAGCTGCACTCGGGCAACAGAACAGGCAACGGCACAAAGAAGAATGGCAACCAACCGGTCTCAAACGCGCACCTTGCGATACTGTCGGGTGCGACCGTTGAAAACTACCCAAAACTTTGGATCGGGACGGGTGGAGGCGGAGACGGCCTACAAGGCCGCCAGAATCTGATAACGACGAACGCCGGGCCTATGCCGCCGAAGCAGATACCGACAGACGGCACAATCACCGAGGATTACAAGCGGCTCATCAGGATGCTGAAGATGCCCGGCCAGAGGATCAAGATATCCAGCGAGGCGTGGGATCTCCTTAACACGTGGTGGACTTCTATTGACAGCGCAAAGAAGAGCGCCACCCGTGTAACGGACCTAATCGAGCAGGCTCTGATAATCCTGGCACCGACTAATGTACCGGACGACTACTCTGGCACCGAGATCGAAGTCGGTGTCGAGATGATGCAGGAGGTGCTTGAATACGGCAAATACGAGATCAGCGTCCGCGAACGTCTCAACCCACAGGACTCGTGGTCATTTATCCAGGCGATGGAGAACGCCATCATCGAGTGGGGTCGGGACAACGCGTCGATCAAAAACCCGAAGACGATGAACGAGTTTCGCCGTGGGATTCGTCCAGACCGCAAACCCGGAGGGCTGGGGGCGTTCAAGTCGGCTTGGTCCAACTGCACCGGCACAGGCGTCGTCAAGTTCCGCCGAAAGGGTCAGCGGGGCGGACACTATAGTCTGTGAACAAAATAGTCTGTGAACAAAGCTGGCTTTGAGGCGAGCCCGGTCCCGGGCGAAGCCGAACCAGAGGAGGCCTTATGGAGATGAAATATAGGATCATTCGAACACTCAAGGTGCTTGAAGACCCGAAGACCATCAATCAAGTCCGGCGGGCGGTCCATCCCGAGCGTACGGACGATGGCTGGCGAACATTCGATGTGGCATTTCGGAGCTTGCTCGACCACAACATCGTCTTGTCGGCGGATACTTCAGCCTATCGATCTAAGATCGGAAGACGCTACTGGCTGGCCCCTGTGCTGATGTGGAATCAAGCCGTCCAGCAGCGCCAAGATTAACGTGGGGACGAGTGCTTGTCTCCCCAGTTCGATGACACCTTTCCAGGTCAAAAACTCAGGAGACAGAAGTTGTCTCCCCAGTTGACTCCCCAGTTTTGTGGGGACGGTTCAAAAGTCGATTTGTCTCCCCAGTTGAATTTTCGAAGTCTGGGGCGTGTTGCAAACAAAGGCTTTAAAACTCGGGAGACGAACTTCGGTTTATATAGGGGCGCTCAGGTCGGAGGATACGGATAGGGGCATTTTTATTAAAAAACATCCCTCGCCTTATGCAGTCTTTTTGTCTCCTGAGTTGCAAAACCGAGTTTTTGATACGGGCAGTTTTGCAGGAGGTATCTGTGCCAGATCGCACCCGCGACATCGTCAAAAAGAGGGTGTCCACCAATGCGCGGAAGATCAGATTTCGTGCCCGCCTCCGGGCCAAAAGGGAGCTCGAAGTGAAGCTGGCGAAGGAGACCCACAAAGCCGAACTTGCCGCCCGAAGGGCAGCCGCCGGGCTGCCGCCAAAATTGACCTCGACGGAGCGTGCCCGCCGGTGCCGGGAGCGCCAAGCTCAGGCGGCGGAAGCCGTCCGTCTCACTCAATGGTTTTCGCCTCCCTTTAAGGACGACCGAGAGGCGTCGGCATACCTGGTCGGGGAGAAACCAGACCTGCCGCCAGCGACCATCGAGAGCATCTTGGAGACGACCAGAAACGAGGTCAGGCGGTGGGACCTTCACTGGAACCGATACGTCGTCACTCATAGCGTCATGGCGGCTCGAATCCGTCGAGCAATTGTGTGGCAGTTTCTGCACTTCAAGTTCGACGATGACCTCGAGCACCTGAAGGAAGCAATGGCGCGAGCCGAAATTCGGATTGCCCATGGGAAAGGGCTCGCACTGGAGGAGACGGGTCACCCCGCATTTCACGAGCAGAATCGATACCTTGACCTCAGCCAGGTCGGCTTTGCTTCAAGGTGCAGACCGAGACGACTCCGCTGCTGTCGGAATCGAGACCAGGCTCTTCCCAGCAATCGTCTTGTGATGACGATTTAAGTATTTCATGTCGTAATTCGTTCTAACTA
>Ga0182024_10006947_pt1 | contig 24627 bp, 23 predicted proteins | sample P32metaG_FD_120480 | JGI IMG/M metagenome (GOLD analysis project Ga0182024, IMG submission 120480) | Permafrost microbial communities from Stordalen Mire, Sweden - P3-2 metaG (Illumina Assembly) | ecosystem: Environmental > Terrestrial > Soil > Wetlands > Permafrost | place: Sweden: Stordalen...
ATGCTGAAGCTGGCAGAAACCAGCGAAAGCAACCTAAACACTGCGGCCCAACCAAACCGAAAAACTCAGCTTGCGAGACCCAACCGTCCACGCGAGCGAGTTTTTCAGCACTCTGTAAAGCCGTGCCCTTCCCAAATCGCTGCTTTACAATTACGTCGTGCCTTTCCTTCGAAATCTGAAGATCACTTTGGAGATGATCAAGTGGGAGCACTCCATCTTCGCGCTCCCATTCGCGCTCTGCGGAGCCATGCTGGCCGCTGGAGGTCTGCCGCCGTGGCGGCAACTGGGGTGGATCGTCGTCGCCATGGTTTCTGCCCGGTCAGCCGCAATGGCGTTCAACCGCCTGGCCGACGCCTCGATTGACGCAGCCAATCCCCGCACCGCGACACGCGCTCTGCCCGTCGGACAGTTGACGCCGGCATTCGTGAGCACATTCGTTCTGGTGGCGTGCGGAATCTTCATTCTCGCCGCTTCCCAGTTGAACCGCTTGACGCTGATCCTTTCGCCGGTGGCGCTCGCCGTGATCCTCCTCTATTCCTACACCAAGCGCTTCACGCGCTGGTCGCATCTGTTTCTCGGCTTCGCTCTCGGGATCGCCCCGGCCGCCGCCTGGATCGCGGTTCGCGGCTCGCTCGATCCGCGAATATTGCTGCTTACCGCCGCGGTGACGTTCTGGGTCGGCGGATTCGATGTGATCTACGCCTGTCAGGATCATGACCACGACCGCAGTCATGGTTTGCATTCACTGCCGCGTCATCTCGGAATCAGGACCGCGCTTATCATCGCCCGTTTGTTTCATGTCGCGATGCTTGGGCTGCTGGTCGCCCTGGTTGTCACTTTCGGTTTGGGTAAGCTGGCGGTAATCGGAGTGGTCGCCGTGGCGGCGCTGCTGTTCTATGAACACACGCTGGTTCGCGATGACGATCTGAGCAAGCTGAACGCCGCGTTTTTCAGCATGAACGGCGTGATTGCGGTGGTATTTTTTCTATTCGTGGCGGCCGACCGGTTGGTGCGGCGGTAGGGTTGGCTGCGCGGAGGTCAGAGGTTATGAGGTCAGATTGCAGGGGTAAAAACCTGTAGGGTTGGGGTTAACTTGCAATCTGACTTCTGACCTCTACCCTCTACCCTTTCGCCTCGGCCACCGCCCGCCGCAGTTCGTCGACATCCGGGAAATCCGGCTTGATCTTAACTACGCGATCCAGTTGTTGCTTGGCCAGATTGGCTTGACCACTCCTGGCGTAAGCGAGTCCCAGGTGGTAGTTGAAGAGCGGGTTGTCCGGCTCCTTTTTCACCGCTTCCCGGAACAGGTCAATCGCGGACGTATAGACTTTCTTTTGGTAGAATGCCCAGCCCAGCGTGTCGGCGGAGTTGGGATTATCGGGGAGTTGACGCCGCGCCGTCTGCGCCATGGCGAAGGCCACGTCCACATTGCCCCCCTGCTGTAGCATGACGTACGCCAAATTGTTGGAGGCCAGCGGATTATCGGGCTGAATCTCCAGGACCTTCTGATACTGCTGTTTGGCGTGGTCCCAATCGTGGGTGTTCTCGTAGATGCCGCCCGCCAGCAGATAGAAAGTGACCTCCTTGGGATTGAGCCTGGATCCTTCGAGATACGTTTGCAGGGCCTGGTCGGGGGCGCCGCGTTCGTTCTGCACCAGGCCGAGCTTAACCATGGCCTCCGCATTCTTCTTGTCCAAATCGGAGGCTTGTTTGAACTCCTGTTCCGCGCCATCCCGATCTTTCTTCGGGTCGAGCAATAGCTGGCCCAGCATGACATGGAACTCGGAGTTCTTGGGATACTTGGCCAACTGCAACTTGGCGGTGGCGATGGCCTTCTCGGGCTGCTTTTGCATCAGGTCTACGTTGAGCACGCCGCCCAGCGCGTCGGTGGAATTCGGATCCTGATCGAGCGCCTGCTGGTAGGCTTTTTGCGCTTCCACTAACTGGTTCTGCGCCATCCGCAGGTTGCCTAACTGCACATAAGCGGCCGGATTGTTGGACTCCTTTTCCAGGGACAGTTTAATATCGTCGTCTGCCTTGTCGTACTCCTTGCGATCGATCTCCGCCACCGCCCGCAGCAGGTATCCGTCCGGAGCGGCTGGCTGTATCTCGATGATCTGGTCCGCTTCCTGCGCCAGACCGGAAGGGTCGTTCCGGTGGATGGCCACCCCCGCCAATGCGCGGTGCGCCTCCACTAGGTCGGGACGCAGTCGAACGGCATCGCGCCACTCTGGTTCGGCCCGCTGCGTATTGCCCAGGTGGTCGAAGGCCAGACCGAGCTGGTAATGCGCCACCGGGTTGTCTGGATTGTCCTTCAAAACGGCTTGCAGCGTGGCGATGGCATCGCTGGCCTTGCCGCTGTCGATCTCGATTTCCCCCTTATAAATCCTGGCGTCCTCGTCGTCCGGCTTCGCTTTTAAGAGTTCGTCGTTCAACTTGCGGGCATCCTCGACGCGGTCTTTCATGATCAGCAGTTGAATGTAGTTTTTCTTGACCTGAATGTCCTTGGGATGGTCGCGGTACAGCGCGGCATATTCGTCCGTCGCTTTGTCGAGCTGGTTATTGGCATAATAGAAATCGCCTAGCATGCGGTAGCCCACGGAATTAGTCGGGAAATCCTTCTTCGATTGGCGCAGAAATTCCTCGGCTTGGCCGGGCTTGTCTTCGGCAAGGTAGAGGCTGGCCAGAGAGAGCCGCGGGTTGGGATCGTCTTTTGCGGTCTCAATGGACCGCCGGAACCACTGCTCCGCCTCGGGAAATCGCCCGCGAGTCTGGTAAAAGTTCCCCAGTGCCACCAGCATATTCGTGGACTTGGGGCTCAGTTCGACCGCTTTCTTGAGACTTGCCTCCGCCCCGTCCCACTCTTGTCCGTGCATCTGGAGCATGGCCAGATTCAGATAAGAGTCGGACCGGTTGGGATCCAGTTGTAGCGCCTTCTGCATGTCCGCCAGCGCCGCAGTGGTGTTATTGATGCCGGCGTCGTAGTGGGCCCGCGCGATGTATACGTCGGGTTTGTCGGGCCACTTTTGCGCGAGCAGGTCCAGCTGCTCCCTGGCCTCGTTGAACTTGCCGAACCGCAGCCACAGGTTGGCCAGGTCAAGGTGCGCACCATAGTTGTCCGGCGCGAGTTGCAGGGTAGTCGAAAGTTCCTGAGAGGCGGTTGGCCATTGCTCCAGCTTCGTCGCCGCCCGCGACAACTGGTAGTGGCCCTCGGCGAAACGCGGGTCCACCTGAATCGCGTTCTGAAACTGAATTTCGGCTTCCCGATACTGGCCTTTGTCGAAGTAGCGCTGGCCGCTCTCCAGGTACTTCTGCTTATGGACATTCGGGTCCCGCGAGCAGCCCGTCAGCAACGCCGCCAGCAAACAAACCGCTCCTACTGCATACTGAAATGTCGAGCTCTTAGCAATACGCATATCTTGAACGCCTCACATCGCGTAAATGTTGTCTTATCAATGCCTATAACACAAACGTACTCTCTCGGCCGCAAGCCGGAAAGTTACTGCCGTTATTATCGCAAACTTGGGCAACGAGCAGAACTACATCGGCCCCTGTCCGAGCATACGTCCGTACACATGCGCTTTCGTAATCTGCCGCAACCGGCCGCTGCCTGTCATAGTTGAATCGGCTATGACCCACTTCCCCCAAGCCCATGTAAACCTGCGTTCACCCCGTTTACAACTCAATGGATCGGTCGCGGCCGCGATCATGGCCGAAGGCGGCCAGCGGGCCCGCGCAAAACTACAGTCCATTTCCGTCAATGGCGGTTTGCTTCAGTTGCCACAGGAGCTTTCCACTGGAGACTTCGTCGAGATCGCGTTCCACACGCGGTCGGGCCCCGTCCACGGCATGGCGGAAATGCTGCATCCGATGCGCCAATTTCAGACCGCGTGTCTGCAGCCTTTCCGCTTCGTTGCCCTGGCCGACGACGACCACCGCAAACTGCGTATGGCGCTCGATTCCGCTCTCGACCGCAGCTTCCTGGATCCAGTCTCCGAGCAACTGCAAGCGCCGTCAGGATTCTGAAGCAAGCGTAGAGACGGGGCTTGCCCCGTCTTACTCGGCGGCAGAAGACGCGGCAAGCCGCGTCTCTACAACTATTTCCCGCTGACTAAATGAACCCGCAACCGGTTTGCTCGAAGCTCGAGGCCCGAAGCTCGCGACCGCTTCGCTATACTGAACCCTCCCGCGGTAACAATTAATGACGACCGATACCATCACCCACTCCGCCGAAGAGACGATCGCTTACGGGCGAAACTTGGCCGCCGAACTGTCTCCTCCTCTCATCGTGTTGCTGCGCGGTGACCTGGGAGCGGGAAAGACGACCCTCGTCAAAGGCATCGCCGAAGGCTTCGAAGCCGCTTCCGCCGACGACGTGACCAGCCCCACTTTCACCCTCGTCCACGAATACCGCGGACCCCGCGCCACCCTCTACCACATCGACCTTTACCGCATCGATACCCCGCGCGAACTGCAAACCCTCGGTCTAGACGACTTGCTCGCCCCGAATTGCATCCTACTGATAGAGTGGGGAGAGAAGTTCCCTCGCTTGCAGCGGGATAAGAACGTGGAAATTGCCCTGGAGCGAGTGGGCGAAACAGCGCGCAGGATTCAACGAACCGCCCTTTAAAGCCAGCGGATTGCCCCAGAGGTCCCTGGCCACAATAGACTGCCAATATTGCCTGGGGCGCATTTCAATTAACCGGATTTGGAGCCAGAGTCAAAGTGAAGCCTACTCATTTCGTACTTGTCTGCCTCATGATCTTGAATTCGGCGGCGCTTTGCGCTGCGCAAAACGCGCCAAACCCTGAAAACCCAGACGCGAAACAGTCCGCTCAAGCCCCTTCGCCTAGCCCCGGTCAGACACCGGAGCAAACGCCCCCTCCAGCCAAACCGTTCCCAGACCAACCGGCTCAACCCGCCGATCAAACCCAGACCCAAAGTCAGGCCAAGGACAGCCAAAGCTCGAAAGGCGGGAAGAACGGCGACTCCGGCACATCGTCCGGCACGCCCTCTGGGACATCCTCCGGCACATCCAAAGACCGGCTATTTTTCGCTTTACCCAACTTCTTGACCGTGGAGAACGCAGGCAACGTCCCGCCCCTCACCGCCGGACAAAAATTCAAAGTTGTGGCGCGGGGATCTTTCGACCCGGTGCAGATTGTCTGGTACGCTGCGCTCTCCGGCATCAGCCAGGCGGAAAACAGTGAGCCCGGTTTTGGACAGGGGTGGGCAGCATATGGCAAGCGCTACGGCGCCTACGCCGCCGACGGCACGATCGAGAATTTTTTTGTGGGCGCGATTCTCCCTTCGGTGCTGCACCAGGATCCGCGCTTTTTTCCCAAAACCGAAGGCAGCTTTATTAACCGCGCCGGATATGCTGTCAGCCGCATCGTCGTAACTCGCGGCGACTCGGGGCATCATCAATTCAACTTTTCCGAAATTTTTGGCAGCGCCATCGCGTCGGCCATTTCAACCTACAGCTACCACCCACACCCCGGCTATCATCCCGAAACTGGCGTCAACGTTCCCTATATAGCCAGTGACCGCACTTTAAAGAATACGGCAAGTGTCTGGGGATCGCAGGTTGGCTATGACACGATTACGCTGGTGATCAAGGAGTTTTGGCCCGACATCCGGCGGAAATTAAAGAAGTAGCCGCACCGATGCACCCGGCGGCCACGTATCAGCATCGCTTTACAGGCACGGGAAAAATCGATGTTGCACTTGATTTTGAGAGGCGCAGTTGCACTTGATTTTGGGTGGCGCAGCGCCGTGGTCCCCAGCACGCGGGTTTTGGCGTGATGGGGTGGAGCGGTTCACCGCTGCGATAACTGGCTCATTTTCAAAGTCGACTTTAGTCGCTGAGAGTGAGACGGCAAGCCGGACGATACCTTTCCCGCAGCCTCAGCGATGCCGCAGGTGCTTGCCCGTCATTTCCAGCCGCGGACAGCCCACCGGCGCGCTCCATTCCCGAACCATCGAGAACAGCATCGCAGCGGCGAAGAAGGCAAACACCAGAGCGCGAAACCGCATGTAGATATCATGGCCCATGAAGTGCGATCTGGCAATCGCGCCCCTCGATTCCCCAACGAGTCTTTGCTCATCTAACTGAACGAGGATCCAAACGGATCGATGACCCCAAGAACCGAAGCAACCGTCAGAAAAGTCGCCGAGCCGGATCTACAAGTGGGCTTAATTTGCGCCGATCCTGACGGCAATCGCATCCGCATCGACCGAGTCGATCACAGCGCCGGAACGCTCTCCTACCATTTCCTCAACGACGAACTGCGTGTGCAGGAAGGGGTTCAGGAGCGGTCCATCGAGCGGTTCCTGGCCGAAGGCTGGTACATCGCGTCCCCGGGAACATCCCTGTAGCCAGAGCGGACCGCCCAAGTCCAAGCTGCTCGCGCAGGGCCAATTGCTGCGGCCGTGAGGCGACAAATACAGTAAACAATGACATTACAGTCGCCTTACGAACTTTTTATGAACGTCTTATTCGAAACTTATGGGTCATCGTGTCGAATAGGTTGAGCAGGGCAGGTGCGTTCCAGTGGGGAGCCCAACCAAGAGGTTCGAAAGGTGACCGCGGTCATGACGGTATTGTGCCTGTCGGCCATCGCGTTCAATATTCGATTCTTCGTAGCCCTCTGCAAGGAAAACGAACAAGCGCGGAAACACAAATAATCGTTGTCAAGCGTCAGGAGACAACACTGACCGAGACGACACTGACCGAGACGACAACGGCCGATCCGAGAAAGGGTATTTCCGATGTCGATCCAAGAAGTTTCACCGGAACAATTAGCGGAACTCATCCACCACTATCACCAGGCACTGGGCCCAGACTTTGGCTTCACCGCCCAGTCCATACCCGAGTCATGGGATCAAGTATCAATGCAAGAAAGGAGTCGCATGGTGGCAGTAGCGCGCCTCGCGATATTGGAAGTGGCTTCGACAACCACCGAGCCGGAAGACCCGAGGCGCTATTTTGCCAAGCCCGGAGCCGCGGAGTGGGGATGCTAGCGGAAGAGAACCGCAAGCGTTCTAATGCGGCAAATACCCGGTTTCCATCGGCAGTTTGCCGTCTACTTTGACCACACTCACGCGATCGGTGATCGATCGTTCTTCCACGAACCCGATCGCGCCGGGAGTGGACGCCACCACATCGATCACGTCCGCATCGGTTCCCACCATGCGAATCGAATCCTTATGCGAGGCGAGCAGCGCTTTTATCTCCGCTTCGGGCATCTTGTTCAGGTGTTCCAGCGTGACCATTTCGCCCGGCGAAGCGCCGTGCAACACCAGCACTACGTTCCTGCCGTCCGGCCACTTCCTCATCTCTCCGGTGACAATTTTGGCCAGATGAGCGGAGGTGACATTCTGGACGGAGTTAGCCTTATTAACCACGACCGCCATGTGGTGCGCAAAACAGGGGCTTGCCCACAACATCAACCACATACAGAGACAAAGGATCCGCCGCTTCATAGCCTCAAGCGTACCTCTTATTCTTCCGGGTCCCTTGTCAAAAGATTGTCAAAGCAGTGACGGGAGTAATCATCTCGTAACCACGTCTAAGGTGTCAGGTATTGGGTATTAGGAAAATCCAGCCCTTGAATTTCCTGGGACCTGAGACCTAAAACCTAAGACCTGACACCTGAATTCTTCAGAAACCCATGATGTTGTACCCGCAATCCACATAAATAGTCTCGCCCGTGATGCCGGAACTGGCATCGGAGGCGAGAAACACCCCGGTGCTGCCCACCTCGCTGACCTCGACATTACGCTGCAGCGGCGCGCGCTCGGCATGCGAACGCAGCATGTCTCCGAGGCCGGAGATGCCGCGCGCGGCCAGCGTCTTGATCGGCCCCGCCGAAATTGCGTTGACCCGGATCTTCTTGCGCCCCAGATCGTGCGCCAGATACCGGACCGTGCATTCGAGCGCAGCCTTGGCTACGCCCATGACGTTATAGTGCGGCACAACTTTCTCCGCGCCGTAGTAGGTCATGGTGATAACGCTGCCCCCGTCCTCCATCAGCGGAGCCGCCGCCCGGCATACCGCGATCAGCGAATACACGCTGACGTCGTGCGCCACGCGAAAGCCTTCGCGCGTCGTGTTGACGAAGTCGAAGTCGGCTTTCAATTCGTCCGCCGGAGCGAAAGCCACGCTATGCACCAGCACGTGCAGCTTCCCGTAGCGAGCTTTCAGTTTTTCGAAAAGCTGCGTGATTTCTTCGTCCTTCGATACATCGCACATGAAGGCTTCCGCGCCCGGCAGCGACAGAATCAGGTCTTTCGCTTCCATCTCCATCCGCGCATTCTGATAAGTGATAGCAAGGTTCGCCCCCGCCGCGTGCAGTCCTTGAGCAATTGCCCAAGCGATCGAGCGCTTGTTCGCCACTCCAAAGACGACCGCCGTCCGCCCCTTCAAGTCTTCAAACATGAATGAATCTCCCCAAGAAAAGAGAAAGAATAGCAGCAATAGGAACAACAATGGGTGCCCCATCCTAACGTCGCGTTTTTTGCGACGTTAGGGTGGGAGCTCGCGCGAGATGCTAATCTGCGTTAGCAGCGACAGCCTTCCGAGCTCCAATCGGCCAGCAGGCGCTGCCAAACGCGACCGCATACACCGCCGCGATCACACCAAACCCCGCCGCCAGGCTGATCCGCGACGCGATCCACCCCACCGTCAGCCCCAGCGCCACCTGCAGAAAAGTGCCAAAGAAATAAAAAGTATTCTGGACGCGTCCCATGAAATGCGGCGGCACTTGCTCCATCAGGCTGGTATTCATGGCCACGCCGCTGACGCCGCGCGCCGATCCCATCAGCCCGTAAAGCAATACGGCAAGCGCCAGCCAAGGCGAAAACGGAGAGAGCGCCATGGTAAAAGTCAGCAGCAGCATGGAAAGCGCAATCGACCAGCGCGCTCCCACGCGAGCAATCAGCGCGGGAGCATACAGCGCGCTCAGGAACGCGCCCACACCCCATCCTCCGTTCAACCATCCGTAGCCGGTCGCGCCGGCGTGAAAGACTCGATCGCTGAGCGGCGCCGTCACCACTACTCCCGTCATCATCGCGCCCAGAAATAAGGCCCAACTCGTCCCCAGGAAAACCACGCTGCGATGTTCGCGCAAAAATACCAGCCCTTCGCGCATCTCGCGCAGGAAGCGTCCGACTGCGGTTTCCGCCGCTTCGAGATCGTGCCGCAGTTCTACCACCCGTGGTACCACATGCCGTCCCTGGCGCACCGCGAAGTAGCAGGAAAACGAAACGACATAGGTGCTCACGTCGATGAGCAGCACTCCGCCGAGCCCAATGTGTTCATAGACAAATCCGACCAGCGCCCCGGCAATCAGCCAGCCCCCCTGGATACCGGCGAGTAGAAACGTATTCGACTGTACGAACTCGCCCTCAGGAGTCAGTTCCTGAATCAGCGCCGTGATCGTCGGCCAGAACATCCAGAAGCCCGCCGCCACCAGCGTGTTCATCAGGTAGAGTTCCCACACCTGCACGCGATGGAGAAACGCCAGCACCATGACCGCGAGAATGATGATGGCACGCACGGCATCGAGCCACATGACCAGCCGCCGCCGGTCTTCGCGGTCGATGATGACGCCGGTGAAGGGAAGCATCAGCATCGCGGGAATCGTTTGCAGCGCCGCAAACGTGCCCAAAGCCATTTCCGAGTGAGTACGCTGCAAGATCGTCCAAGCCACTGCGGCGGAGTTCATCCCGCTGCCCAGCATGGAGATCACATTCGCCGCAAAAACAAATCGCAGCGAGCGTTTTTGCAGAATGGAGCGCATGGATCGAATCTAACATTTTGGCTCTGCTGGCTCAGAAAAAAAGGCAGTTGAAGAGTGGAGCTGAGAGTGAGACTGCGACATGGGAGTAAGCACTTCTGAGGATTATGGAATGTCGCGGATCCAAGTCACGTCCGTAGGCTACAGGAAAAACTGTATTGATTATGCCCGGAACAAAGGGCATTCTCAATGCACTTTGGACCCCGAAACCCTGAGAAAAGCGAGAGCCTCGGTCTTGAGCGCAGAGATACACTCAATCCATTGGGCCAACAGGCTATTTTGGGAAGGGAAGTCCCTTAACCGGGAAGCAGCCGTAGCATATGAGCGCAGAAAAGAGCGATTAGAAACAATTCGGAGCGTGCTCTCCGAACTGCAAAAGCGCCGTACCGGTCCGTGTTCGACGTTACCAGGCGACTACCCTTACTACCTTGGAAAACTAAGAGCTGAGGCTGGAAAACAGACAGCTCTCCCCTACTTCAACCCCGTAACCACATACGCCTCTGACAATATCCGCTGATAAATGTAGGCGTACGCATTCCCGTTGCTTGATAGACGAGGCGCTGACACGCTCGACACTCCCGCGCCCGTTTCTTCTCCGAAGGTTTTCCACGGCTCCATTTTTCCAGTCTGTACATTCACCCTGGACGCCTTAACCGACTTCGCGGCTGCCGCGCCCCGTCGGTTGGGAACTACATAGACCGACTCCCCGTCCGGCGTCCAGCCAATGACCGTGTCGTTCGATTCGATTCCCGGTATCGGATGAAACCCGCCCCCGTCAAGCGCCCAACTTCCCCGCTTTCCATCGGATCCCCGCACTACTGTACTCCTGCCGTCCGGCGAGATCTGCACGCCTGCGGTGCCCTCGGGAGTGATGGGCTTCGAATCGCCGCTGCCCAAATCAATCAGGTAGTCGCGTCCACCGTGCCCGGCTTCAATCCCAATCGCCAGCAACCGCTTGCCATCCGGAAGAAACCGAACCCCGCCGTAGCTCACCGTATCATGCGTAAGCTGCCTGGATTCGCCCGCTCCCGTCGGCACCAGGCTGAGCGGTCCGCCCTTCGCCGGTTTCGTGATCACCCATTTTCCATCGGGAGAGATAGCCCCGGCCACGCCCTCGCCAATACGAGCGGGAGGCGAACCATCCGTATCGCGCAGAAACACGGTGTAATTCGGGCCCCCGCCATCGCCTTCTTCTTCGAACAGGATCTTCCGGCCGTCCCGGCTAATGTCGCGCAACTGCGACCATCCGAACCACCCCAGTTCGCGCTCTTCTTTTCCACCCGGCGCCATGCCTCGGATCCCAAGCCGAACGTGATTCGTCACCGCCAGCACCGTTCCATTGCGCAGGTCCTCTAGCCACATGCCTCCGGGCACGTTGGTGATCATCCGCAGCTTGCCAGAAAGGGTCACCGCGCGCGGGTTCGAGGCGCTGCCCGTGTTGGTGGATGTAAACCAGATCTCATCGCCCGCCGGAGACCAGAGAATCCCCTGCAGTGAGGTCCAGCCGGAAGAGAGTTTCCTTTCTTTCTCCTTGCCATCCGCGCCAATCACCGCGAGTGAACCCTCGTCGTCGCCTCCGGGGTTTTCATGGTCGGCAAAGGCGATCCACTTGCCGTCCGGCGAAATCTTCGGATGACTGATCCAGTTGATACCGTCGAGCAGCACCTTGCCAGTGGGATATTCCAGACGCCAATGATTATTTTCCGGCACGTATCGGACAATCGTTAGACTGTCGCCGCTCGCGGACCAATCCGCGTCCTGCACATTGTCCAGCACTTCTCGCGGCGTTCCGCCACTCAGCGGAACCCGTGCCAGCGTCCCGCTTCGCGAGTAACCACCGTGATACACGGTGTTGAGGCGAATCGCCATTTCTCCACTCTTGGAGATCGAAAGCAGTTCGGCATCCTTCAGCCCCAGTTCCCGCGCGCCCGGATCATCGGTGCGTGAGATATAAAGCTGGTCGTCGCCGCCGTCCCACGATGCGCTGTAAACAATGCTTCCGTCCGGCGTAAACCGCGCATTGCCGATGGAACCGGTGCGAAAAGTAATTTGCTGGTACTCGGCCTGAGGCGCGCGGGCGCTGGCCTTTCCAATCCACCACCCGAGTCCGTATACCGTACATGCAAGAACCAGGCCCGCCGCAAGCGCGAGCAGAAGCCCGCGACTAAGCTGAACCTTTCCCAGGCCACCGCCAATATCGCTGCCGCTGCCAGCCGTCGCCATTCTCGCCGCGCTACCGGAAAGCCCGGAAAGATGTTCGAGATCAAACGCAATATCGCTGGCCGAATGGAAGCGCGACTCAGGGTTCTTCTCCAGGCAATGCTGCACAATGCGCTCCAGCGCCGGAGAAACATTGCGATTGGTCTCGTTCAGCTCCGGAGGATCTTCCTTCAGGATCGCGCTCATCGTATCCGCGGGAGTGTCGCCATGAAACGCCCGTTTGCCGGACAGCATCTCGTAAAGAATCGCCCCAAAGCTGAATATGTCGGACCGTGGATCAAGCGCCATGCCGCGCACCTGCTCGGGCGACATGTATCCCGCCGTTCCCATCACCACGCCCGCCTCAGTGGCATGAGCGCCGTGGGTTGCGGTGGCCATGGAAGTATTGGCGCCGGGATCGGCCTGAGTCAGCTTCGCCAGCCCGAAGTCCAGAATCTTGACCCGCCCGTCTTTCGTCACGAACAGATTGTCCGGCTTGAGGTCGCGGTGAATGATTCCTTTTTCGTGCGCCGCCGCCAATCCGTGCGCGATTTGCATGGCATAGTCCAAAGCCTTGCGGGGAGCAACTGCTCCAGTGCGGAGGCGGTCCCGCAACGTCTCGCCCTCAAGCAGTTCAGACACGACGTAGGGCGAGCCCTCGCTAGTTCCAATGTCGAACACAGCCAGAATGTTGGGATGATTCAGAGCGGCGGTGGCAAGCGCTTCTTGCTCAAAACGTCGCATCCGGTCCGCATCGAGAGAAAGTGTCTGCGGCAAAACCTTGATGGCCACGTCGCGGCGAAGACGAGAGTCGCGGGCGCGATAGACCTCGCCCATGCCGCCCGCGCCTAGAAGCGAGACGATTTCATACGGTCCAAGTTTGGTACCAGAAGGCAGGTTCATCGGTGGGCGAAATTATAACCCAGCCAGGATCGCGTTCACCTAAGCTCTGACCTCTAACCTCTGACCTCTCACCTCTGACCTCTGACCTCTGACCTCCAACCTCCCCCCATGTGCAAGCTCGTGCACATTGACAAATGTTCCCGCAGGCTACAAACTCCTCCCCCAGTTGTGCTCCCAGCCAAAATCAAAGCTTCCGCGGTCCGATCGGGCGAATGGCCCAACTCGCTTCAAGCGACTATTCGTGTGCATAACCATAAGGAGAAAGTTCATGACGCTTCAAAATCCGCTCAAATATGGGCTGGTCAACTTCTTTCTAGTGACCGCGCTCTTCGCTACGGCAGTCTCTTCCGCCTACGCCCAGCGGGCAGAAACGAATGTGCCTGCCGGCATTCAACTTTCCAAAGACCTCGGCCTTGCCGATCCATCGACCGAGATCAACATCACAGTCCACTTCAAGCTCAGCGATAAGGCCGCATTCGACAAGGCTGTCGACGCGCTCTACGACCCTGCGTCGCCGACTTTCCACAAATGGATGACCAATGCCGATCTCAGAAAGTACGCGCCTACGGAAGCGCAGCGGCAGACCGTCCGCCAGGAGCTCCAGAACCACGGACTCACCATTCTGTCCACTGACGCTATCGGCTTCACCGTCCGCGCCCACGGCACCATCGCAAATGTCGAGAGCGCGTTCAACACTGAAATTCACCAGTTCCAGCACGACGGAAAAGTCTTCCGCGCCCATGTCCGAAACGCGCAACTTCGCGGTGAAGCGGGGAACTATGTCTCCACCGTAGCCGGTCTGGAAAGCCACCAGGTGCGGCCGCTTTACGCGCGCGCTCTCAATCCGCATACCAAAAAACCATTTGCTTCGGTGGTGCTCAGCCGTCGCCCCTACGCTTCCGGTTTCCCGCCAGGGTTTATTACCAACCAGTGTCTTACCGCGCCGCAAACCTTCACCCTGGAGTATGGGACCCCTCCCGCTCTGCCAAAAGCCGTCTACACCGGCACCGTGTATGACGCGTCCGGGATACCGTGCGCCTATCAGCCGCAGCAGTTGCAGACCGCCTATGGTCTCAATGCGGTTTACGAACAGGGACTCGACGGGCACCGGCCAAACCATCGTTCTGGTCGAAGGTTACGGGTATCCCACCCTCGAGAGCGATGCGAATGCCTACTTTAAGTTGACGGGTCTGCCGCTGCTGAACAAGTCGAACTTCAGCGTTGTTTATCCGCAGGGCAAGCCTAAGGATCCGAACGCCGGGATACTCGTCGGTTGGAACATTGAGATCGCTCTCGACATTCAATCGGCGCACACCATCGCTCCCGGCGCCAAAATCGTTGTCGTCGCCGCAAGCGGACAGGACAGCGAAGACTTTCAGGACGCCATCGCTTATGTGGCGAACCATGGTCTGGGCAATTCAATCTCGAATAGCTATGAAGAAGACACTGACCTCATCGCTGGATCCCTGGAGCAGACTTCCTGGGACCAGGCGCTTGAAGTCGCAACCGCCAAGGGAATTTCCGTCAATTTCTCCACTGGCGACTCTGGCGACAACGGCCTGGGTACTCCGCGAGGCGCGCCGGGCGTGCCTTCCGTCGCTCCTCATGCCACCGCCGTTGGGGGTACCTCCGTCCTGAACGACGTCAGCCATCCCGGATCCACAATCACCACCGCCTGGGGCGATACCCTGACTTTCCTGGCGGGCGGCAGTTCAGTCTTTGACCCGCCGTTCTCGATCGGCCTTATCGGCGGAGGTGGCGGCGGCGAGAGCGTATTCTTCCCCAAGCCATCCTGGCAGGCTTCGCTTCCCGGTAAAGGCCGGCAGACTCCCGATGTCTCCGCGCTGGCCGACCCCTATACCGGCGTTACCATCGTGGTCACTGTCAACGGGCAACTGCAGCTTCAATGCTGCTGGGGTGGTACCAGCCTGTCCAGTCCCATCTTCACCGCGATCTGGGCCATCGCCGACCAGCAGGCCGGCCATCCTCTCGGTCAGGCTGCGCCCGCAATCGCAGCTCTGCCCTACGGAGGCATTCAGGACGTGCTCCCCACCACCGACAGCACAAAGAACAATGTGACGGGGACGATTACGGACCAGAATGGTTCCACCACCTACTCGGCTTCCGATCTCTTTAGCGGATTCCTTTACGGCAACAAAGGCTTCACCAGCGCAATCTGGCCGGAGGATCCGGGCGATTTTCTGGACTTCGGATTCGGGCTGGATAGTTCACTCACGGTCAGGCACGGTTGGGACAACGCTACCGGCTATGGCACGCCGTACGGCCTCGGCTTCATCAACGCAGTAGCCGGGAAATAGAAACTTTTCGGCGGGGTGCCCCGCTCCTTGCGTTTTTTGCAAGGGGCGGGCGCTCGCGCCGGTTACGTCGATGGAGGTCGCACAAGCATCTTCATCACATCGGTGTCATTCACGCGAACCTTCCCCCATACAAGTAATCACGGAAGCTGTTCCACGCCCACTGTTCCGGCTGATCCACCAGTCCTCGCGCCACCGGATTGCGATGCATGATCTGAAGGAAATGCTTGCCGAAGAGAAACGCGCGAGTGAGGGTAAACCGAAGCGCGAACCGAAGCCACAAAAGTAAACGATCAACAAGCCACAGGCAATTGTTCAATCTCGAAATATTCTTCCGGCTGGTGGAAAGTGGTTTTAAAACTGGAAAAAAATCCAATCTGCCCGAGGAGTACAGACATTCGGAATGTATCACAGAAGGCACATACCGTGAGAATCTCGCACCAATGTTCGCCATTGGGTTTCAGAACTGTCATGGATACTTTCGCTAGCTTGGCAGTCTGTATCACGCCGGTCGTGCCAGAAAAATTCCAGGCTTCCGCCCGTGTGAGATCGAGTCCTAAGTCATGCTCTGCCGTCTCCATTGGGAAGATCGGATAGTCAGCTCCTGAATCAACTAGAGCCATGACAATATTTGATGTTTTGTATCCGTGTCTGAGCACGACGTTGAGATAGGGACGGGGTTGAGTTTGGGGAAGTTTCTTGTAAGGAAATCGCACGCAGCTTTTATCTTACTCCAGCGGCCAATCCTTCCCCGGGGAGGGGCATTTTTACTAAGACCGGATTATCTTCGCCATGTAATTGAGCTTCGTATGCAGCAACTCGCATGGAGCTTCCGACTCCAAGAACACGCGTTTCGTCTTGGGATAAAGCAACCCAAGCTCCTGCGGGGACGTCTTTCAGGAGTACGCTCAAATCGCGGACGGCTGTGGTTTCCCGGCTCACTCGCTTCTTATTGGCCATACTCTCCCCGCTCAATGCATCGGCGGGGAGATTCGCCTTTCTGAGATTAGGGCTTGTTACCAAAGTAAGTCAAGTGACGCCAGTGTGTTTGCTCGTGAGATTATGGTCGCCCCAATGGCGTGAATACGTTCTATCGGCGTCGCCATCGAGCGCTCCTAAAACGATAGCTTTGCCGGTTGCGCCGCCAGTCCTCGGACCCGTTTTTCTAATTCTCACTCTCCACCGGCGCCGCCTTCGGGGCCGGAAGCGCTTTCGCCGGCTTGCCCGGTTTTCCCGGCGTGGCGGGTGGAGTAGGCGGAACCGGAGGTTCTGCGGCAGCCACCGTTCCCTTGCGGATCTCAATCGTTCCCTTTTCGCAGTTGACCACTAACTTCGGACCATTGGTTCCGATCGAACCGCTGGCGCTCGATTCTCGATTGCGATTCTCGACTTTGATCTCCTCGAAATCGCTCTCAATTTCTCCTTCGCGCGTGCGCGCTTCGACCTTGATCGCCATGTTCGGGGGAATCGAAACCTGCACGTCGCCCTTGCGGTTATCGATCTGGATATTTCCCGGCTTGCGCAGTCCGACCTCAACCGTGCCGTTGACGTCTTCCAATCGCAGATCGCCCGACAAACCTTCGAGCGCGATGTCCTTCGAACGTGTCGTCAGGCGCATCGGTCCAGTCAGCGAATCGGCGCGCAGGTCGCCCGAATCCAGATCGAGCCTGCCATCCAGCCCCGAAAATTCCATTTCCGTGCGCGAGGAATGGAAGCTCACCGTTTTGCTGATGCGGACCAGCCGCACGCTCTCCTGAAATTCGCCATTCAGATGCACTGCGCCATCCACATCTTCCACTGCCACTTCGTTCGCCCTCCCCTGAATGGTCACGTCGCCCTTCACATGCTGCAGCCGCGCGGAACTGCCGTCCAGGTTTAGCGAGACGTTCCCCGTGTGGTCATTGACGTTGACTCCGCCGCGACGGTGATCGATCTCCGCACTGTTCGACATTCCCGCAACCGTGACCTCGCCCCGGCTCGAGTTAATCACCAGCGCGATATTGGCGGGCACATAAACATCCAAGTCCATGGTCACGCCCTTGTCGCCCGCACCCTGCGTGTTGGCATCGAGCAAAATCACCTTGTCCGCCGGCGTAATCGTGAGATCCGTCTTTTTGTTGTAGCTGTCGGCATCCTGCTGATTTTCGGCGCGAACCTTCTTCCGCCAGGAGACTCTCAGCTTCTTTTCCTCGGATGCATTGACCGTAATCGTGCCCCGGTCGTCCTTGATCCGCAGGGTGTTGCTGCCGGCTGGCAAGGGAGTGCTGACTTCGCCGCTGTAATCGAACGTGGACCCGCCAAAGATCTCGTCCAGCCCTTCATCGTCGCCCAGTTGGATGTGCTCCCCGAGATTCTTCCAGTCCACCCGCGACGCCTGGGTTGCAATCAAGCCCGCGACGATCAGGAAGAACATCAGGAAAATGCCGCCCACCCCAATACCGCGCGACGGTTGCCCATAACGCTTGGCCTGTTCGTATTCGATCAGCTTCAGCACGCCCCACAGAATCAGCAGGGCCGGCCAATAATGGGCGAACAGTCTCCCCAGGCTATGGATTTCCAGAATCCCCATTGTCCCCAGCAGGAACAGCACTCCCATCAGGATCAGCACGACCGGCCCGGCAATCGAACGATGCGGACGCGGAGGCGGAATCGGTGTCAAAGGCGCTACTGGGCTAGCCACGGTTCACCTCACTGGTTGGCGGAACTGGTGGAACGGGAGGAACAGGTGGGACCGGAGGAATCGGGCCTCCAACCGGACCCGTGCCCGACGCCAGCGCCCCCATGTGTCCCTCCGTCGACGCGTTCCCCTGTAGCAACTTGACTAAGCCCACCGCCAGCAGGATTACCGGCCACGTTTTGCCAAAACTCGCCACGTGCAGGGTGTGATCGAGAAAGAACAGAAAGCCGATCGTCAAAACCATAGCCGGCCCCATCAGCCGCCGGGTGCGGCAGCGCGCGCATTGGCAGCCCGAACAACACTGACCCGCCATCCCCCAGTTGCGTGCCAGCATCCAGCCGCCGACGCCGATCAAAATCACTGGCCAGAAGCGATCAAGGCCGAATCCCACCCCCATCGTATGCAGTAGAAACAGCACACCGAGGAGTATCAGTACGATTGCGCCCATCGGGATCCTGCTGGTCTCGATCTTTGCCCCGCCGCCAAACGTTGCTGCCAGGCCAAAAGGATCCGGTATTGGTTGCGCCATCTGGATCGCCTTCGCCGAGCGCACCGCGTCAATAATCTGGTAGACGTAAAAGAAGGCAAGACCGATGCCGCAGATCACCCCAAGGACGTCGCTGTGCCCGCTGTCGGCGGCATTGATTCCGGCAATCAGCAAAACAAATATGGCCAGATGCGCCAGTCCCTTGGCATATTGCCCGGTGTATACGGCTCCCACGCCGAAAGGAAAAAATCCGGCCAGAATTCCAGATACGGTCGGATTCGGGCCGCTGCCGCCTCCCGGAGGCGGAGGAACCTGCCTGCTCGCGGACGAAGAGAACGTTGCCGGGGCGGAACTGCCCGGAACAAATCCCGCAGTGCCAACAGAAGTACCAGCAGAAGTACCGGCAGAAGTCGCCGCCGGAACGCCTTCCATCTTCGCTCCCAGGCAATCCTCGCAATAGATCACGCCCCGCACGGGACGTGTACAGTTCGCGCACAGCGCCTTTCCGCAAGTGCGGCAATAGGCCACTGCCGACGCATCGGCATGATTGGCGCAGTTCATACAAACCTCCGATTCGTATTCGCGATCACCGCCACTGTCACGGCAGGTGAAGCCTCCCGCAGCGCGGCGAGAACCGGCTGATTGTAATCCTGGGAATAGTTGCGATCCTGTTTCTGATCTGGTTGCCCACTGGTGTCATTCTTATGATTTTGTTTCGGTTCCGCAGCAGGCCCGGGCTCCGCGGGAGTGTTGGCCCGCTTCAGCTCGCGCAGCTTCGATTCGATCTCGTACACGAACCGGATATTGTCGTAGTACTTCACAACCTTGATTTGCGCTTCGACGTAGGCATGACGCAATGCCGACGGCCGCAGGTTGACCTTCGCTACATCCGACGGCTTCACGCCGGCTGCGTTCAGCCCCAGCGAGAACGAGAAGAAGATCATCCCGAACGACATCACAAACCGAGGCTGCCGCACAAAGGCTCCCAGCGGTCTGAAGAACGATGCCGAGAACGAATCCCACCGCTCGCGCAGTCTCTCTCCGAACGGAGTGGCCCGACCGGCCGATGTCACTGCCTCCGAGCGCGTGCTGAACACTCCGCTCGTGGCCGCCAGAATGTTGTGGACCATGTGTACCGGAGGCTCGACTGGTTCCAATGCCAACGTCCGCAGCCACCGCTGCCCCGCCTGCGCGTCCGCGAACAGCGGACCGCAAATCCCGCAGACCCGCCGGTGAGCGTCGAAGCTCTCGCGCCGAGCCGGACTCAGCCGTCCTTCCCCGGCACTATCGCCGCCACTCTCGAGGGCGTCATTGTCGAGGGCGTCATTCAGCAGCGTCTCAAACTCCCCGCACTCCATTCCGTGTTTGGTTTCACCCGCCATCAGATCACCTGCCTATATGTACGTTGTAGGAGCCGCGCAAGTTCCGCCCGTCCCCGGTTAATTCTTGACTTGACGGTCCCCTCCGGGACCCTCAAAGCCGTGGCAATTTCCCGATAGTCCATGTCCTGCAAATCCCTCAAAATCACCGCCTCCCGCAGCTCCGGAGACAGCTTCTGCAGCGCCAAATGCACCATTTCCCGGGTTTCCCGATTCTGCGCCGCCGCATCCGGAGCGAGGCCCCGGTCGGCGATCTGCTCGCTAAGCGGCTGCGCATCCTCGCGCTCGGAGGGCGCCGAATCCAGAGAATCCGTGATCCGGTCTCCCTTAGTTTTACGGAAATGGTCGACCAGCAGGTTCCGCGTGATCGTAGTTACCCAGGTCATGAACGCGCCCTTGCCCGCATCGAACGTGTTCAGCGTCCGGTACATCTTGATAAAGACCTCCTGGGTAAGGTCCTGCGCGTTCTCCGAATCCCCGGCAAACCGGTAGCAGACGTTATAAATACGCCGGTGATAGCGCTGCACAATCTCTTCCCAGGCCGCGGCATCGCCCGAAACGCAGCGACGGACCAGCAATCCGACAACCTGGGCATCATCCAAAACCAGACTCCGTGGACCGCGAGTTAGCTCATGTAGGGACGGACGCATTCGTCCGTCCAAGCCGAGCAAAGCTCGGCCGCGTCCCCAGCAGCACAACGCTTCGTATCAGGCTATCCGTTTCGCATCAGGGTACCGCTTCAGCGATACCGCAAATCATTCGGAACCAGAAGCCCCTAGGGGCCGCGCACCGACCGTCAGCCGCATCCCTGTCTCTAACAGCACAAGAGAACTACGTTTCTGTAGGGCAGGAAGTTCCCTTGAATCATGAAGCTAGCGATTGTAGCAGGGAGAAATAAGATTAAAAATCGAAAGCGGGTGGCCCGCTCCTTGCGCCTTTTGCAAGGCGCGGGTGCCAGCAGCGATTGCGCAGTCGCAGCGAGCGAAGCAAGTTCAGATAGGCACTCTCTCAAGCGGCACGATGAATTGGATGCCATCAACATGCCGGCTCTGGAGCCGTTCGTCGTTGGTGATAAAAAGATCCACGTTCGCGCTGGCGGCGCAAGCCAGTTGAATTGCATCGGGAGCCCGAAGCGATCTCTCCGTTCGCAGCGCCGCATACACCTTGGCCGCTTTCACATCGAAAGCAATCAAAGTAGCCGCTGAAGAAATTGCGTGTTCATACTTTCCGCAGAGTTCAGAATCGCCGCGCTCGGTAGTCTTCACCAATATCTCGCCCAGAGTGAGTGTGGAAGTCAGCAGTTGATCGCCGCGATCAAGCATCTTGGATCGAAGCTGCGAGACCGCCTTCGAGAGCGCCCCATAATCCTCGAACAGATAAATGAACAGGTTGGTGTCCCAAAAAACGCGGCTCATTCCCAGCCCTCACGCAGACGGCGTACATACTCGTCCGCGTGCTCGTCCGCCCAGAGATGCTTGCCCGACCCCCGCAAAGAAAGCAGCGGGTCGTCCTTGGAAGAATTTTGGGCCGCGGCCAGCGACAAAGACAAAGACCAGTCGCGGTACCAGTCCAGCAGCCCGCTGTAGCCGGACGGGAGGTCTTCAACCTCAGGCGTGATCTTCGCGCCCTCGCGCCCCGGGTGGTAAGAATCCCCCTTACGAAACAGTCGCCGCCGCCCCGGCCCGGTTTCACAAAGCATCCGGTAACGCCCCGGATTCGGAGGCCGATTCGCAACGCAATGTTGAATGACGTGAACGTAAACCCCGCGCCGAAAAGGCTTGTGCAACCCCTCCCGCTCAGCCCGCCGGACAATCTCCTCCACCGCAAAGTCCGGCGGCTCGGGATGCTCGCGATGCAGGAGGGCAGCCGCAATCCAAACTTCGTCCGCGACTTTCAGAGCGGTTTGGGGAGCTGTATTGGCCATGATGTCATCTGTGGCATGATTTCAATGGTACCATGTAACCATGTAATAATGTAATATCAAATATTTTATATATCAATAGAATTGTCATCCTGAGCGAAGCGAAGGACCTGCTTTTTGCCGCGACTGGCCCGCCACGTTTCGTCTAATATTCGCTCTAATGTTACTATTGATAAATCTCGTAAATACAAGAAACTAAAGCATAAAGTAACTGATTACGCAGTTGACGAAAGCTAAGCACGCAGAGTACTATTCCGCGTTGATAACGCCGACGTGGAGGTCTGCGCGATGCTTTCACTATTTATTGCGGCACTTGTTAGCCATTGGTTGTTCAGTTTTGGCGGGGTCGTTCTCGTGATAATTGCCGTCATTGAGAGGCTTCGCAAAAAAGATACCGAGGCTTGGGTCTTCTGGGGAGCTGCTCTGGTGTGCCTCTTCATTGCTTGTTACGGGGCGTGGGTTGATGAGCACAATAATGCGCAAGCGGCCATGTACGGTGATCGTGGAAAAGCTGAAGCGTGGAGTATGTACAACCAATGCGATAAAGATAGAGCCGTCAACGACGCCCTTGCTAAGAGTTACCAGAATCGCAACAACTCCGAACAAGACCTTTTCGACAAATGCATCCTTTCCTTGGGAAATGCCAACAAGCCTGAACGTCTTCAATTCAAGGCACAGTGGGTTTTACCGTCACTGCAAAATGTTGAGACGAAGCGGTACTTGGCTGTCATCGTCGGCGCTACGAACAAGCAAACATCCGTTAACGTCTACGTCAGATGCGATAAGGATTTTCAATATTTGGATGCAAAAATTGCAGGTATCAATTCCTTGATGAACCGTGGGTCAAAAAGTGTCACTGAAACCGAAGCGATCGTCGATGCTGATATTGGTACATGGAGTCCCGACCACCCGCTTGTGATCTTTGCCACAAGCAATACTTTCGATCCGCACACATGCACGATTGTTCAACGCTAAGCATTTAAGCAGCTTTCGTGAGTTCCTTGTATTCGAGGTTCTCAGAATGAATGAGCGTCAGCATCGTTTCTCGAAACAGATACCGATTCTTCGGTCTGTTGAAACGCCAGCTTTCGGGGAAAGGGGTAACCTACAAGTTCATCCATCATGATTACGCGAAACCTGCGTCGATGTCCATCTCACCCAGGAATCCTTCCGGCCGCGGCGATTCCCCCTCCACATCTTCATCACATATCGCCGGGTGCGACCCTTCTCGACTGCTATCCTAAATGTGTAAGTATAGCGCTGGTTGTTTTCAACCTAAATACGAACTGAATGGGGGTGCGCCCCTTCTCACGCTTTTTGAGAAGGGGCCTCCACCACAGCCAGCACTTACCTTCGGTCTGAACATAATGGAGTTCGAGGTCAACTTCTGCGTATAAGCCGCGTACGTGAAGTACTCTCATAGTTTCCACACCCCAAGGGTCTTGCCAAAGTTCGTTGCGGCCACTGACCCACCGATCTCAGTAATGGTGTGAAATGGTTTGCCCAGATTAAACGGCGGTAGTTCCATGCGGATCATGCGCCAGTCCCCCGTTACGATGTCGGTGTTCTCGTGGCAATCGAGATGTGTAGTCGCAGCAAGGTAGCGCGCGCCAGTCATTCTAAAAGCACGGAGTGCTTTGACACCATCTTCGAGTGACAGGTGTACCAAACCATCGCGGCATAGGATCATGTCGCACACTGGAAGCGTAGACTCCACGATGTCCCCGACCATGAATTGCCGCTGCTCATTACCGTAGAGTTTGTTGTTCGTGTCGATCATGGTCGGAACAATGTCCATACCAATGTATCGGTCCAGAGGCAGGTCAACCTCTTTCATCCAGTTAAAATCTCCGCAGGGGGCGTCCAACAAAACCTGTACGTCTAAGCCTCGGAGCAGTATCGGTAGGGCTTCCCTGACAGGCGTAGTGGCACTCAGGTCAGAGCCAATGCCAGATGCAGACTCCACACCGTGGCATCCGTTGCCAACACACTGCTTGTGATATATGTCGCTGAATACTTCGGTCCTGTTCATTGTATCTCCCTGTTAAGATCGGGGGCCTCTCGGCCCCGCTGTGTTACTTCTTACTGTCGCCCCGTTTGCCATACCGGGCGTTCTGCCACTCGACTGTCCAAGGCAAGCCCTGATCCAGAGTTACTCTGCATTGGTGTCCTAGAATCGTTGCCGCCCGACTGTTGTCAGGGCGCTTGTTGGTCAGCGTCCGCACCAGCGTCAGCACCAGCCGGGTGCGCCCCTTCTCGACTGCTATTCTAAATGTGTAAGTATAGCGCTGGTTGTTTTCAACCTAAATACGAACTGAATGGGGGTGCGCCCCTGCTCACGTTTTTTGAGAAGGGGCCTCCACCACAGCCAGCACCATAGGATTTTGCTCCTATGCGGCCGGCGCCAGCATCTCTCAAAGACAACCTTAGCCAGATACGGCCCCGCTCACTGCGTGTCGCAACCTCGCTACAATCGCCATCTGCAGAAGAGCGATCAACGCAAACTGAATCCCCATTCCGACAAAGACCGTCACGGGAAAATGCAAGTTGGGTGGCCGGGTGCCCCACACATCGCGTCCTTTGCGATGTGTGGGTTTGTGCGCCACCGCAATATCTCGAGACCCCTTACGATTCTCCGCGCACCGCCCGGGATTTCGGCAGCGGGCTCAGTTCTTAGCCTGCCCTGAGCGACCGAACGCAGTGAGTTCGTCGAACGGGCCCGCCAGAAGCCTCAACTTTCTGCTGTTACCGTCGGCGGGTGGCCCCCTTCTCCGGACGGCAAGTCTAACGTGTTTTTCCTCGGCTTGTTGGCAGCGAAGTAAACGGGGGTGCCCCTCGATAAGAGCGAAGGCGCTGTCAAGGACAAAAATATCCTGGGCAGTGCCGGAGCACCGCTTCGTTTGCCAGAGAGGTTGAGGACCAAGACTCTGGAAATCTCACCGTGAA
>Ga0182024_10006948_pt1 | contig 24625 bp, 14 predicted proteins | sample P32metaG_FD_120480 | JGI IMG/M metagenome (GOLD analysis project Ga0182024, IMG submission 120480) | Permafrost microbial communities from Stordalen Mire, Sweden - P3-2 metaG (Illumina Assembly) | ecosystem: Environmental > Terrestrial > Soil > Wetlands > Permafrost | place: Sweden: Stordalen...
TCGAACATCGTCGAGATGAAGCGGCAGATGAATCGCATGGGCTTCGCGTATGACTGGAGCCTGGAAGTCACCACCTGCGAGCCGGAATATTATCGCTGGAACCAGTGGTTTTTCCTGAAAATGCTGGAGCGCGGCCTGGCGTATCGCAAGAAGGCGCTGCTCAACTGGTGCCCCGAATGCGGAACCGTTCTGGCGAACGAACAGGTGGTGGACGGCTGCTGCTGGCGTCACGAAGACGTTCAGGTGGAACAGCGCGCGCTGGAACAATGGTTTTGGAAAATCACCGACTACGTGGAGGAGCTGCTGCACGATATCGACACGAAGCTGGAGGGCCACTGGCCGGAGCGCGTGCTCGCGATGCAGCGCAACTGGATCGGGCGATCGGTGGGTTCGGAGATCGATTTCAAGCTGGAAAATTCGGATGCGCGCATTCGCGTGTTCACGACCCGCGTCGACACGATTTACGGCGCGACGTGCGTGATCCTGGCGCCGGAGCATCCGATCGCCGCGAAGCTGCTCAACGAAAAGGGCCGCGAGCGGGCCAAGCAGATGATCGATGCGCGCGCGCAAAAGGGTCCCGGCGATATCGAAAAAGACGGCGAGCCGGCCGGCGCGTTCGCGATCAATCCCTACAGCGGCGCAAAGCTGCCGATCTGGATCGGCAATTTCGTACTGATGGATTACGGCACCGGCGCGATCATGGCCGTCCCCGCGCACGATGAGCGCGATTTCGAATTCTGCACGACCTACGGGCTGCCGATCGTCCCGGTGATTCGTCCTGTCGATGGTGTGCTGGACGAAAATCCAAAATCCGCATTCACCGAGGACGGCGTCCTCGAGCGATCCGGTGAATACTCAGGCCTGCCCAGCGCGGATGCCCGCCGCAAAATGAATGAGCGCGCCGAGCGCGAAGACTTCGGCAAAGCCGCCATCACGTATCGCCTGAAGGACTGGGGAATTTCGCGCCAACGCTACTGGGGCACGCCGATTCCAGTGATCCACTGCCCGAAATGCGGCATGGTCCCGGTGCCTGAGAGCGACCTGCCGGTTGTGTTGCCGATTGACGTAAAGATCACCGGCAAAGGGCGGTCGCCGCTTGAAGACGTGCCGTCGTTCGTCAACGTCAGGTGTTCGAAATGCGGCGGCGATGCGCGCCGCGAGACGGACACCATGGACACGTTCGTCGATTCGGCTTGGTATTTTTACCGCTATTGCGATCCGCACAACGCTCGCGCGCCGTTCGATTCGGCGGAGGTCGCCAAGTGGTTTCCGATGGACCAATACATCGGCGGCGTGACACACGCAATTCTGCACCTGCTGTATTCGCGCTTCTTCACCAAGGTGATGCGCGATATCGGACTGGTGCAGAATGCCGAGCCCGCGAAAAATCTCTTCACGCAAGGCATGGTGCTGGGCGCCGACGGATCGGCCATGTCGAAATCGAAGGGCAACACGGTCGATCCAGAAGAGATGGTGGACAAATACGGCGCGGACACATGCCGTTTGTTCGTGCTGTTCGCGGCGCCGCCCGAAAAAGACATGCCATGGAACGAATTGAGCGTGGGCGGCCAGCGGCGATTCGTCGAGCGCGTATGGAAGTTCGTGGCGCGCAATACATTGGAACCCGCCGCCGCCGGCGACGCAGTACGCGGAGAAGGCGCTAACCGGCGCGCGCTGCGCAAGCTGCACCAGACCATCCGCAAGATCACCGAGGACTTCAACAATCGCTGGCACTTCAACACGTCGATCGCGGCGCTGATGGAGCTGCTCAACACGCTGCATGACGAGGAAGCGGGTCTTTCGCGGGAGGCCGTCGATCAGATTCTGCCCGCGCTGGTGCTGATGCTCGGTCCGTTCGCGCCCTATCTGGCCGAGGAGTTGTGGGAGCGGCTGGGCCGCACGGGTCCTGTGTTCCGGCAGTCGTGGCCGGCCTACGATGAAGAGCTCGCGAAGGAAGACGCTGCGGAGGTCGTGCTGCAAGTGAATGGAAAGGTGCGCGGGAGAATGGCCGTGCCGTTCGGTACGGCGCGCGAGGAGTTGGAGAGGCTCGCGCTGGCGGACTCGAAGGCGCAAGCGTCGCTAGCCGGCAAGCAGGTGGTGAAGGTGATCGTGGTGCCGGATAAATTGGTGAACATTGTCGTGAAGTAAGGCCGTGACCAAATAAGGTCGCTTACGGGCGGCGATGGAAGATCCTGAGCGCGAGCGTGAGTCGCGCAAGTTGCCGGCATTCGGGCCGGAGCACGCGTACCCGGCGCCGGCGAAGAATCCCAGCGCGTAGCGCTTAACTCAACCCAGCACCCCACACAGGATCGCCACAAGCACGCCCCCACATGGACCGATGGTACCGCGCGGTCACATCTAGCATAGGCTGGCTGTGCCGAAATTAACCCACCTCCCGCGTCGCACGTGGTCCAAATTTTTCATGCGTCCCATTACGGCACGCAGCGCGCGTGTTCGATTTTTCCGCCTTTCCCATAGAATCGATTGGATTTTCCCGTGCAATCGCCCTGGATTCCACTCTGGCCAGTGAGTTGCTTGCATAGGAGCAGTTAGACTCGACTCGCCGAGCGCGTCCGTCCTGGGCGCTTGACGGCTGGAGTTATCGTGTCCCTGCGTCCCGATCTTTAACTTGAGGAAAACCATGACTCATCAGAATTCCGTTGGCTTCACGCGGTCGATCCTTGGCACACTCGCTCTGATTATTTCCGGTATCGTTGTTTCCGGTGTCGCAAGCGCGCAGACGCTTTCCGTGGATAACTCCACGCTCAATTTCACGGTCTTGTCGGGCGGCTTCCTGACGAGGCAGGTGAACGTCAGTTCGACGACGTCGACCACGGTGTTCATCAACACCAGCAACTCGCCTTCGTGGTTGCAGGTGTTTCCATCCGGACCGATGAACGTGTTACAGGGAGCGCCTCTCCCCTTGAATGTGATCGCCAACGCGGCCGGCATGGCGCCCGGAGCGACCCAGACCGGCACCTTCACCATCGGCATCGAATCCAGCAACATAACGCCCATCACCGTGACCGTGAATCTCCTGGTATCGGGACCGTCCGCGCTGTCCACGTCATCTCCGGCTCCCAGCTTTACCGTGACGGTGGGGACCTTGGAAAGCAACGTACCGACACAGGCGGTCTCCATCTCCGGCACGACGCCTCTCAACTTCACGGTCAGCGACACCACGCAGGATGGAATCAGCTGGCTGATCCCGTTCACCACGTCCGGCAACACCGCCAGCGCGGCGACGATCACCATCGGCGTGAATCCGGCCGGCCTGCAGGCTGGCATGTACCAGGGAACGGTGTACGTGCAGAGCACAAGTTCGTCGGATTCCACGTCGTTCAACGTCACCCTGACCATCACCGCGCCGGCGTCGGTCAGCGTCACTCCCTCCAGCGTGCAGCCGTTCCTCTATCAGATTGGGACCACCCCGCAAGCCGGACAATTCGCACAGTCCTTGATGGTCAGCTCGAGCGCCGCACTTGTCCCTTTTAGCGCGACGGTCTCCCCGGCAGTGCCGTGGCTGGTGGTTTCGCCTCCCAACGGCGCCACCGGGCCGGGCGGCGCAGCCGTTCCGGTCACCCTGACAGTCAACCCCGCCGGCCTGATGTCATCGGTCTACACAACCAATCTCGACATCGCCGCGATCGGAGGCGTTGCGCTCGCTCCTATTCCGGTCACGCTGGTGGTCAGCACCAATCCTCTGCTGCAACTTTCGACCAACGTGGTCAATCTCGCCGCGAACTTCGGGGCCTTCGTATCCGTGTCGCAAGCCGTCCAGGTCACCACGCTCGGCACTGGAAGCAATAGTTTCACGTTTACCTCCGATATGCCGTGGCTCACGGCTTCGTCGACCGGCTCCACCCCGTCGACGGGCGGCACCACCCCCGCGACGCTCACCATCATGGCGAATCCTACAGGACTCGCGGTGGCCCCCTATGTTGGCCACATCACCGTCCGCCCGACCGGCTCCGATGCGAATCTGTATTCGCTCGCCATCACGGTCAATTTCACGATCGGCAGCACCACCACTTTGACCGCGGGACCGCCGCTGCTCGTGTTCAGCGCGCAGACAGGCCAAGGTTCCACCCCGCAATTGGTGGAGCTCATGGCCGTAGGCCAGCCGGTGGGCTTCTCGATAGCGGCCTCGAACACCATTAGCGCCAATTGCCCCGCCAACTGGTTGAGCGCAACCACCTCCGCGAATTCGGTTTCCGCCTCCGCTCCCGCAACCATCACCGTGAGCGGCATCACCACGAATATGGGAGGAGGCGTTTGTCCCGGAAGCGTCACCGTCACTTATCCCACCGGCGGCGCCAATCAGTCTACGATCACCATCCCGGTCTCGGCCGAGATCACCTCCACTCCAGTGCTGACCATCAACATGCCGCTGGGATTCGGCGCATTCTCCGCGGCGCAGAACGGACCGACACAGACTACGTCCATCACGATCGGCAGTTTCCCAGTGGGAACACCACTCTCATTCTCGGCGGCGGCGAGCAGCACCGGGAGCGCCTGGCTTTCCGTCGCAACCAATGTCATCAATGGCGTCGCCACGGCGCCGCAGCAAATCTCGGTCAATATCGTGCCCGGTAACCTTGCGCCGAATACCTACACAGGTACGATCACGATCAATTCGACGAGTCTGCCGTCGAGTCCGCTCTCGATTCCGGTCACTCTTACCATCAACCCCAGCGTGGTGGTGACCCTGTCGAACTCCGGGCCGCTCAATTTCTCGCAGGCGCTGAACGGGCCGCTTCCGGCGGCACAATCCATCACACTCACCAGCACGGGTGGAACCGCAAGCTTCCAAACATCGGTTCCCAACACGCCGGCATGTAGCTGGCTACAGGTCTCGCCCACGAGCGGCCCCGCGACCGGAGCGGTGGCGTTCGTACCCGTGGCCAATTCCCTCCCGCAGAACGTGTACACGTGCCCGGTCACGTTCTCTTTCCTGAATTCGGCCACAGCCGCGGTGGTGGTGAATGCGATTCTCACGGTGGGCGCTGCCCAGACGGTAAGCACTTCGCTGCCGACGCTGGGGTTCGCATTTCAGGCGGGAGGAGCGACGCCGGTTCCGCAGGCGTTGACCATCAGCAGCACGGGGGGCCCGGTGAATTTCACCCTCGGCACCGCTAGTGCGGGCGGATGGCTGACCACGAACGCCGGCACTGGAACGCTGACGACACCGATGACCATTAATGTTTCGATCATTCCGGCGAACATTCCTGCCACGGCGCTGGCGGGCCAGACCATCCAAGGCTCCATTACCATCAGCGCGCCCGGCGTCCTGGCAACTTCGCTCTTGGTTCCGGTTTCGCTGACCGTAGTCGCAGCGGCGACTCCCGCCCCGGTGAGCATCTTCAACAGCGCGACCGGCGCGCTCGGCCTCGGAATCGCTCCGGGCGAACTGATCACCCTCAAGGGGATCAATCTTGGGCCGGCCACACCCGTGGGCGGAACCAGTTTCTCCGTGTCGGCACAGAACACCATCAGCTCCGCTCTGGCAGGGGTGCAAGTGATGTTCGGCAACGTCGCGGGAACCCCGACCTATGTTTCATCGACACAGATCAACGTCGTGGTCCCGTGGGAAATCTCGGGGCAAAACAGCACCAACATCGTGGTTGTCGCAAATAGCACGCAGTCTGCGCCGATTTCGGAAATCGTAGTTTCCGTCGCGCCCGGGGTGTACACGTTAAATGCTACGGGAGAGGGCCAAGCTGCGGCGCTCAATTCAAACCTGTCGGTGAACGGCCCCGTAGGCGGGGTCCCTGTGACAGGCGGCACGGTGCCCACGACGCCAGCCGTCCAAGGCTCGGAAATCGCCGTGTACGGGACCGGCGGCGGACTCACCAGCCCGGCCAGCGCCGACGGCACGCTTAACTCAGGCATTACACTGATGCCGCTGCTCAATTGGACTCAGGGATCGAGTGTCGTCACCGCAACCATCGGCGGCAAACCGGCGACGGTCCTCTTCGCGGGAGCGGCCCCGGACTTGATCACCGGGGTGTGGCAGATCAACGTTCTGGTGCCCACTGGACTTACTTCCGGACCGCAGCCGTTGGTATTCACCATCGACGGCCAGCAGACGCAATCGAACGTGACCATCGCGGTGCAGTAGAGAAGCGGCTTCACCGGGCCGTCACGTTGTAAAAGCAGCGAAGAGTGCACTACAATCTAGTGCATGAAGAGTGAGGAGCAGCTTCGCCTTCACAAGGCCGCATTGAAGTGTTTTGGGGTTCTCGCGAGCGCGAATCGCCATCGCTCGGAGAACGCACGCCAAACCGTGCGCCGAAGTCTGCGACGGCGCCGCGGCCGCTAGCGCTCTGATCGATACAGGCGCTATTTTGGCGCTGCTGGACAGAACGGATCGTTGGCACCCGGCCTGCGTCGACGCGGTTGAGCAACTCCGGCTACCTTTGGTTATAATCGCTTCGATAGGAGTAGCCGATGACTTTCAACCGAATGCTGCGCCTGATCGCCATCGCCGCACTGCCCGCTGCGGTTTTCTGCCAAAACGCGACCAATGTTGCGCCCATCCCGAGCGATCCACTCGAAATGGTCACGGGGCCGATTCAGGTGGTGACTACGCCCGAGGGTCGAGAAACCGCTCTCAAGCTTCTTACCCGTGCGAGAAGCAACTACGCATTGGGCGGCGCGGCGGTCGCCTACAACCTCAAGGCGAGTTTTACGGTGAACTCCGGCGGTCAAACGCAATACGACGGCGCTTGGGAAATGGAGCAGACGTACGTTCCTAAGCAGGGAACCCGTTGGAGCGCGACGTCGGCTGCTGGATACACGACCACTCAGCTTTTCCTGAATCAGATTCATTACGGCGAAGGGACGCTGAACATCATTCCGCTCCGCCTGCATCAGGCGCGGTCCGCGTTGTTCGGCGCCATCGCGACCCCGCTCTACACCGATCGCGATTTGATCCGGACCTCGGCGGCCTCCTTCCATGGGCTGCAATTGACGTGCGTGCTGCTCTCGGGCGCGGGGAACGCCGCAACTCCGACGCCGGGACGGCGCTGGGAAGAATCCGAGGACTGCATCGACCCCCAATCCGGACTGCTTTACCTGCATTCATTGGCGCCCGGAATCTACGAGGCATACGACTATGCCAGCGCTCCCAAACTTGGATCGCACACGATGCCTCGAAGGGTGGTCATCACGGAAGGGGGCAAAGAGGTCATGGAGCTGCACGTCGATAGCCTGACGCAGCTTCCGGCTGCCGATCCGGCGCTGTTCGTCCCCACGGCCGAAATGAAGTCGAATGAGCAGGGGGTCTCGATGCAGGAGGCGCGCAAAATCTCCAAGCTTGGAAGGCCGGGGCGCATAACGCCGAACACTATCATCCAGCCGGTCTGCGTGTTTGGTCTCATTACGCCATCCGGACAGTTGATTGAAGCCCACTCGCTACAACCACTCGATCCGAACAGTGAAGCGGCCGTCGAAGCCGCAAAGCGGATCACGTTCCCCAGTCCCACACCTCCTGGCGGACGACCGGAGCAACGTTTCGCCTTTATCATCGAGGACTATGTTATTTCGCAATAGCGAACGTCGCTCAAAGAAAACATGAGGCGCGGCCGTCAGGGAGCGCGTTCCGTCAACGAGCCCCCGGCCCGTGGAGCGACGGCTGCTACTGGATCTGGATCGGCATCGTCCGCGAGACGGATTTGTTCTCGCTATCGAAGGCCTTCACCTGAAGAACATAAGAACCAGGCTCGATCGCATCCGATGGAATCTTGGTGGCATAGGAGATCACAGGATTGCCGGGTTTCTCCGGCATCGGAATCCGGAACAAGCCGGTATCGGCTTTGGGCTCGTTGGTTTGAGGGTCGAGAATCAAAATCTGTAAGGCCACCGCGATCTCCGCGGGCGGAGGCTGCTGTACCTCCAGCGGCTCGTAGACTTCCAAAAACACCACCGGCGCCTGGCCCTTCTTGAAGGAATTAGTGCCGCTGGGAATCACCTGTATTCCGTGCGTGATCAAAGGCGTGCGATCCTCGATCAACGCGGAGTCGAGGGCCCCGCCCATGGCAGCGGCCGTTCCATACTTCATGCCGATGGCGAGTCCGCTCATCATAAAGGTCTTCCCGTCATAAGCCTCGACATTCAGCGGCGTTTCCACTTTGCCGAAGCTGTCTCCACCGGAGCTGAACACGACCTTCAGCGTGTATTTCCCGGACGCGACATCGAATTGGTTTTCGTAATGATAGGTGGATCCTTTGAACGCGTCGGCCTGTACCTTACCTTCGAAATCGAGCTTGACCGAGTCGCTAAAGCGCGCCCCCACGGATCCATCGGGTTTATAGGCGATGCCCAGAACATTGATCACGCCGCGCAGCTTGTCTTTTTCTTTTTCGATTTTCACGTCGGCCGGTGAAATCTCCATGGCGACATTGACTCGCGCGACGTTGGGCTGGGTGAAAAAATACGGTGCCTGAATGCTGGCCGGGACGGTGCCGGCTTGCGAGGAGGTGGCGCGATTCTCGAGCGTCTGCTCCATGGTCGTCTTAGTGAGGACGTCCTTCTGCTTGGCGACGCAGTAACCGGTGCGGGCGCGAACGTTGTAACCGCCTTTGTCCAACTTCACGTGCAGCGTGTGGCAGCTTCCTTCCTCCGCTTCCGCCGGTGAGTAACCCAGCAGATAAAATTCATTTAGCTCCTTGCCGATTTTCTCGAGGCCGCCTAGCAGGTCGTTGGTGTTGACGATCACAAAACCGCCGGTGCCGTCGGCGAGCGCGTACATCACCTGCTGATTGGTGGTTGCCGTGTCCGGAAATTTCGGCGTCAGTGCAGCCATCCGGCTGGCGGGGTTGATCAGGTTGGGATTCGCCGGATTGACGACATTTCCGCCCCCGCCGCCAGTTCCGCTGGTGCCCGTGCTCGTGCCACCCCTGCCGATGCCGCCTCCGCTGCCGACTCCGCCCGTGGTACCGGTTGTTCCGGTGGTCCCACCGCTGGTCCCGCCGCGGCCTCCTCCCGCCCCGGCTCCACCTCCGGTAGTGCCCCCGGTGGTGCCTCCACCGGTTGTGCCGCCGCCGGTTGTGCCTCCGCCGGTTGTGCCTCCGCCTGTTCCCCCGCGAGCCTGGTAAGCGAGATACATCGGCCAGGTGATGAAAACCGGCTGCGATCCAAAAGCGACCGGTTGAAACGGCATCTGCGCCCGATTGGTTTCGACGGGAGTCAGCCACGCCGCCCCTGCGACCAGGCCGCGAACGTCAATCGGATAGACCGCTACGTTGGCGCGGTTGCACGCGTCGATCAGCGCGGTCAGTTCCGACATGTTGTCCCGGTTGACCACGAATCCGCCGGTGAACAGAACCAAACTCTTGCGGCCGGGAACGTCGGCCATATTCCTCACAAACGCCCGCAGTTCCAGCAAGATGCTCTGCACGCCGAACTGCCCGGCCGGGCTGGGCCGAAGCGTCGGCTGGCCGGTGGGCGAGGTGGCGGTCTCGTTGGGCGACACCGCGGAGAATTTTATGCCCGCAACGGCGGCTTTCAATCGATCCGCGCTGGCGGTGAAGTTCTGCACGATCTGCATGGATCCGCCGTAATTCACCACCGCCATCATGCGATTCGGGGCGGCATTCGCATCGATGAACTTGGCTGCGGCGTCCCGCGCGTAGCGCTGTTGACCGGCACTTACGGTGGAATTGTCGAACATCAGAATCACGTACCGCGGCTGCGTGCTCAGCGGGGAGTTGGGGTCGGCCTCGAAGGCGAAGCTCTTGACCTGCTGTTCCTTGCCGTCTTCGTAGACCTTGAAATCCTTCTGCTTCAAGTCGCGCACGTAAGCGCCCTTTTTGTCGGTGACCACGGCGTCCACCAGCACCACGCGAGTCTCGGAGCGGATCACAACGCCGGAATCCGCCGGCGGGGTTTGTTGGGCTAAGGACATGCCGCCCGCCAGACAGATCATCGCGGCCAGAGATTTGATTCGATACATACTTCCCCTCCCGGTTCAACCATCCCGACCATGGTATCTCGACTACGGCATCCCGGCTGGCCATGGATCCCCGGCGCTACCCGTCCTTCCGAATTTCCGGCCCGGCGCCCGGTTCGCGTCAAGGGATCTCGACGATGGCGTTCCGTGCCGACATCATCTCCCCTTCCGAATCCCGCACCACCACTCGCAGCAGGTATTTTCCGGGCTGCACATCGAAGTTGGTTTTCACGGCGACGCCCAGCGCCGTTCGGGCGGCAAGAGTCTCCTCCCTCAGTTTCATCGTGAGGACCTTCTGGATGGCGCTCAGGATATTTCCGTTTCGGTCGAACAGCCCCGCGACGATGGTCAAGTTGTCGTTGTTGACGCCCGCCGCCTTCTGGAATCGCAAGTTCTTTATGTCGATGTGCGTGAGAACCGAAAGCCGGGCTGTGTCCGCGGTGGGCTTGAAGAACTGCGTCTGGAGCACGACGCCAAACTCCTGCACTTCCTCCCGCGAAAAGATCGCCTCCCGAATTTCCTGTTTGGCTTGCTCCTCTTCATTGACGGCATGCTTGGGCGCGTAATAGCCGCGCCGCGCTTGCATGTTCAGGTCCTTGGGCTTCAGGGTGACTTTCAGGTTGTGGAAACTGCCGTCGTACTTCAGATTCTGCGGCGAGAATCCCAGATGGTAAATGAATTCAGGCGCGGACGCGGTATTGCGCAATCCCTCCTGCATATCGTTGTTGTTGTGGAAGAAAGTGCCGCCAGTGCCCGCGGCGACCTCCGCCAGGACGTCCTCCTCGGCCAACGCGGATTCCCGTAGATAGCGATTCTTTTGATTCGCGGAGGCCCCATTGTATTGGCGCTGACTCGCATCGAATCCGGTATCGACCGTATACAGTCCGCGGGCATCCAGCGAGCTGACGACCACGTTGGCGCGAAGGGCGCGATCCATCAGGTCGGATTCCTCGAACCGGTAGTTGGTGGTGACCAGAAATCCCGGCGAGATCAGCACGATGCCGCGCTGTCCCGGCGCGGTGGACGTGCGCCGGACCACGTCCCGCAACACGTTAAGGGTTTGCTGCAAGTCCGTTTCGCCGATGGCCAGCGCGCGGTTGGCGGCGGCGTGCGCCATGTTGATGGCCTGCTGCTGCGCGCTGCTGCCTCCTCCCGGTCCTGAAACATTAGTGATGTTCGCGCAGAGGATGGCGTCGCTGACGGCGGCGTTCAGCGCCTCCGTGTCGTTACGATTCTCGATCAGGTCCGCCATGTATAAAGTCATCGGCGGACAGTCGACCACAGCAGCCTGGCGGCTCCTGGGTACGATACGATTCAGCGCCTCGATCATTTTGTCGCGATCGTCCGTGAAATCGAGGTTGCCGACGCCGGAAGTCGTATAAATCGCCGCTCGATCGGTGGGCTGGAGTGAACTGAGGTGCTTAATGGTCGCGGCGCGGACCTGCATCAGATCGCCTATCTCGATGTGCACGTCATCGAAAAGATAGGCGACGAATCGCGTCGGAATCGCGGCCGAAGCACTCGCGGAAACACCGGAGGAAGGTTCCACTCCACTAGCCACCCCCGTCGACTCGAGTTGGGCAGCTTCGCTGGCGGCTTTCTCGCCGGCCTTTTCCACCGAAAATCGCGTGATGGTCTGGAGCTTGCCTTTGTCGAAAAGCTGGAAATCCTCCTTGGTGAGCGTGCCGATGGCGCGGCTCTTGCGATCGCGTACCACCACCGGCACCACCACCAGATTCACGCGCGTGCTGAAGGTGGTCTTGGTTTCGTTCGAAGCGGCGATCTCCACGATGGCTGGGGCGGATGCGGTTTGCGATCCGGACGCGCTTTGCGCCGCTGCGCCTGGCGGCGATTGCCCCCAGCCCGCCAACGCCGCTGCCACGACTACGAATGTGATCGCCGTTCTTTTTTTCATCCGCGTTTATTCACGTTCATTGACGGCCAATAAGTTCTTAGGGTATGTCGACAATGCCGTTCCGGGCGGACATCATCTCCCCTTCCGAATCGCGAACCACCACCCGCAGCACATATTTCCCGGGCTGCACGTCGAAGCTGGTTTTCACGTTAAGCCCGGCAGCCAGTCGCGCGTCGAAGGTCTCCTCCTTCAGGCGCATCTCGACGGTCTTTTGGATGGAGGTGAGCAGGTTCCCGTTTCGATCGAACAATCCGGAGACGATGGTCAAGGTGTCGGTGTCGCGGCCCTCCACCTTTTGGAATTTCAGATTCTTCATATCGATGTGAGCCAGAACCGAGAGCCGCGCGGTGTCTGCCGTCGGCTTGAAGAATTGGGTTTGCAGCGCGATCGGGAACTCCTGCACTTCCTCCCGCGAGAAAATGGCCTCGCGAATTTCCTGCTTGGCCTGCTCGGCTTCATTGACGGCGTGCTTGGGAGCGTAGTAGCCGCGCCGCGCCTGCATATCCAAGTCCTTGGGCTTGAGCACCACCTTCACATTGTGGAAACTGCCGTCGTACTTCAGATTCTGCGGCGAGAATCCCAGCAGGTAAATAAATTCCGGGGCGGCGGCGGTGAGCCGCAATCCCTCCCTGTAATCGTTGCTGTCATGAAAGAAAGTGCCGCCGGTGCCCTCCGAGACTTCCGCCAGAACATCCGAGTCGGCCAGCATGGTCAAGTGCGCATACATGCTCTTTTTGGTCTGGTTGCTGTTTTGCGGTACGTTCTGACTGACTTCCGTGTCGAGCGCGTATAATCCCCGCGCATCCAAACTGCTGATGGTCACTTTGGCGCGAATGGCGCGATCCATCAGTTCCATTTCCTGCTGCCGGTAGTTAAGCGTGATCTGGAAGCCTGGAGAGACCAGAACGACGCTTCGCTGGCCGGGAGTGGAGGTCATGCGCCGGACTACGTCCGTCAAGGAACTGAGCGTGAGTTGTATCTCCGCTTCGCCGATCGCGACGGCGCGGCTCGCGGCGCCCTGGGCCAAGCTAGTGGCGCTCTGCATGTCTTGCGGGGTCGCCTCCGGCGGGTTGGCGGTGGCGCTCCTCGAGGCCACCTGAAGGTCGAGCAAACTCGCGCAGATCAGCGCGTCGTTCGTGGCCACGGACAGCGCGTCGGCATCGTTCCGATTCGCGATCAGGTCGGCCTCGTAGAAGCTCATCGGCGGACAATCGGTAGCGCCGGACAAGCGCGACCTCGAAGCGATCCGATTCAGCGCCTCGCTCATTTTGCCGCGATCGTCCGTGAAATCCAGGTTGCCGATTCCGGAGGTGGTATAGATCGCCGCGCGATCGGTGGGCTGGAGCGTTTCCGTCAGGTGCTTTATGGTCGCGGCGCGGACCTGCGCCAGATCGCCGTTGTCGATGTGCAGATCGTCGAAAAGATACGCGACGAATCGTGTCGGGATGGCGGCTGAACCGGCCGCCTCTTCTGCACTGGCCTCGATCTGGGCCGCTTCGCTGGCGGCTTTTTCACCGGCTTTTTCCACCGAAAATCGGGAAATGGATTGCAGCTTTCCCTTGTCCAAAAGCTGAAAGTCTTCCTTGGTAAGATTGCCGATCGCGCGGCCTTTCCGATCGCGCACCACCACCGGCACCACCACCAGATTCACCCGCGTGCTGAAAGTGGTTTTCGCATCGGGCGAAGATGCGATCTCCACCGTGTTCTTAGCGGGGTTCCTGGTGGGAACGGCTGGGGCGACGGTCGTGGTCGCCTGGTTGGAAGATGGTGTCGAGGACTGGTTTGAGGATTGTGTTGAGGATGGCGCCGGCGGCCCAGCTTGAACGCAACAACCCGCGGCGAGGATAAAACATTGAGCCGCGTGAGTGATTCGCATCGCGCCCCCTAAATCTTTGGAACTCTCCTGATGTTACTACTTCGCGGCCTATAATGAGACGACTATGCGCCGCGCGGAACTCCACACACGACACCCTAAATGTCGATGGCCCGCCATGATTGCGTGGACCAGCGGCATGTTGTGGATGAGTTGCGCCGCTCTTGCGCAGTCCCCTCCAACTCCCGCCGCCACGAACGCCGGAACCGCCGAGGGCCAGCGCAGCGGGTTGCTCGCGCGTATCCGCGTTCATGCGATCGGGAACCTCGATCGCCAGCCCAATTACACCTGCACGGAGACCGTCGAACGGTCGCACCGGCTCAACTCGACTCACAAATTCGAATGGCTGGACACGGTTCGTCTCGAAGTCGCCCTGGTGGACGGCAAGGAAATGTTCGGCTGGCCGGGCGCCAAGAAATTCGAGGACATGGACCTGCGCAATTTCGTAAGCCAGGGCGCCATCGGCAACGGCAATTTCGCGCTGCACGCGCGCGCGATCTTTCGCGGTGGAGCGGCCAGATTCGAATACCGTGGCGATTTCTCTAACGGCAAACAGTCGTGGGTTCGTTTCGCGTTTCAGGTGCCGTTGATAGGCAGCGGGTACAGCCTGCGAATGGGCGAACACAAAGCCATCGTTGGTTATCACGGATCCTTCGACGCCGATCCCAAGTCTTTAGATCTGGAGCGGATCGAGGTGATCGCCGATGATATTCCGTTGGAGCTCCGCCTCGCGCGTGCGGAGGATCGAGTGGAGTATGCAAGAACGCAGATCGGTTCGGGCGAGTTTCTGCTGCCGTCGTCGAGCGAGTTGACCATGGTCGATCTCGAGGGGGGTGAGAATCGAAATCAAGTCAGGTTTGAATCATGCCGGCAGTTCACGGGTGAGTCCGTGCTCACCTTCGACGATTCGGCGCCGTCGACAGCCAACGCGCCCGCCAGCATAGAAGAAATCGTGTTGCCGCCCGACCTGAGCATGACACTGGCACTGGTCGACGAGGTCGACCTCACCAAAGCAGCAATCGGCGATCCGGTGCGCGCGCGCTTGCAGAATGATTTGAAATTGAAAGGGCGCCTGCTGCTATCCAGGAACGCGATCGCCAGTGGACACATCACCCGGGTAGTACATCGCGGCGACGCGCTGGTGGTGGGGCTTACGTTCGATGAACTCGACGCGCCGGGTATGATTGCACGTCCGCGGCTGAGGCTGGATGAAATGATAACCGCGGACCGCGTACCGGCGCGCGAACGCTACGTGCTGCCCGCGATCAGACCCGGCGAAGGCATCCTCACGCTGGGGGTCGGACGCACGAAGCTGAATCGTGGTCTCCTTATGAATTGGAGCACTCAACGTTGATGCCGCGAATTTTTCAAGCAACGATGCAAAGTTTTTGACCATGATTCATCTTTCCAATGAAACCGGCGACTTGTTCGCGCAGGCCTTCGGCTTCGCGCAGAAACAGGTGCGCAAGCTGATCGAAAAGCATCCGCAGTTTTATCCGCTGTACACAGAAAATGGCGTCTGGAAGCACGAAGGTCCCGCGTGGACGCATTGGTGCGACGGATTTCTGCCTGGGATGATGTGGATCTTCCACAAGCATGCGGAGCCGGATTCGCCCGAAGCCAAGTATTGGCTGGATCAGGCGATCCGCTATACCAAGCCGCTCGATCCGCGCAAACACGATCGCGACGGCCACGATCTGGGCTTCCTGTTCCTGTCGACGTATTACCGCTGGCATCGTGCGACACGCGAGCCGGCGCACCGCGACGTGCTGATCGAAGCCGGAAAGACACAGGCACTAAGGTTTCAGGAGAAAGGGCAATACCTAAGTTCGTTCGTGGCCGATAATTCCCTGTTCATCGACATGATGATGAACGTCGGGATCATTTTTTACGCCGCGCGCGAAACCGGTGACCGCAGGCTTCGCGACATTGCGATCCGCCATTCGCTCACCACCCGGCGCGTGCTGGTGCGCGGCGACGGATCGACTGCGCACGAAGGAATCTTCGACGTCGATACCGGCGAATTTCTGCGGCAGACCACGCACCAGGGCTTTCGGGGCGATTCCTGCTGGTCGCGGGGGCTCACCTGGGCGCTGTATGGATTCACGACATGTTATGAGTACAGCCGCGATCCACATTTCCTGGAAACCGCGCAGGCGTGCGCGGACTATTACATTTCGCATTCGCCGGCCGACGGCATTCCGCCGTGGGATTTCAACGCGCCGGCGGAAAATCGGACACTGCTCGATACGTCGTCGGCGGCGATTTGCGCAGCCGGCCTGTTGCGCCTCTGCCGGCTTGAGCCGGATTCGCTCAAGGGTCATTTTTATTGGTCGAGCGCGGTGCGGATTCTCACCGCCCTGTGTGAAAAGTATCTCCCCAAAGCCGATCCGAAATGGGAAGGAATTCTTCGCGGCGGCGTGTATCACGTTCACAAAGGATTGGGCGTGGATGAATCCGTGATGTGGGGCGAATACTTTTTCTGCGAGGCGCTGGAACGCGTACTGTGGTAGACGTGGGGCAGGCGATCACGCGCGCAGGCCGTTCGTGCCGTTGCGCGCGATTCATGTCGCCTGCCGGCTTCATGCCGGCTTGAACACTACCACCGCAAGCGGCGGCAGCGTGATCCACATACTCGCGGGACGCCCGTGGCTCGGCGCATCGGCTGCGATAGTCTGCCCCAGATTGCCGAGATTCGATCCGCCGAACATCTCCGCATCCGTGTTGAACACTTCCCGATAGACGCTGCTGCGCGGAACTCCGAGCTTGTAATTGTGCCGGGGCACGGGCGTAAAATTGCAGCAGAATATCAGAAAATCCTCGCGATTTCGTGCGAAACGGACGAAGCTGATCACTGATCCTTCCACGTCGTGGAAATCGATCCACTCGAACCCCGCATAGCTGTCGTCGACTTCATACAGGGCGGGTTCGCTCCGATAAAACCGGTTGAGCTCCTTCACCATCGTCATCAGCTTGTGATGCACCGGCCATTGCAGCAGATGCCACGGCAGCCCCACATCGTGATTCCACTCTTCGGTCTGGCCGAAGTCGCAGCCCATGAACAGGAGCTTTCTTCCGGGATGCCCGTACATGTACGCGAGAAACGCGCGCGTATTCGCGAAGCGCTGCCACTCATCGCCCGGCATTTTCGACACCAGGTGATGCTTCAGGTGCACCACTTCATCATGCGAGACCGGCAGCACGAAGTTCTCCGTGAACGCATACAGCATGCTGAAGGTGATGTTCTGGTGATGATACCGGCGATGGATCGGGTCCTTCGAAAAATAATCGAGCATGTCGTGCATCCAGCCCATGTTCCACTTCATAGTGAACCCCAGGCCGTTCACATACACCGGCCGTGACACGCCCGGCCATGCAGTGGATTCCTCGGCGATACTCATTGCGCCCGGCTCCTGGTGAACCAGTTCGTTGAAGCGGTGAAGGAAATCGACGGCCGCCAGATTCTCGCGCCCGCCGTATTGATTCGGCACCCAATCGCCAGGCTGCTTTGAGTAATCCAGATACAGCATGGATGCGACCGCGTCTACTCGCAACCCGTCGGCGTGGAATTCGCGCAGCCAATACAGCGCGTTCGACAGCAGGAACGTGCGAACTTCATTGCGACCGTAGTTGAAAATCAGCGTGCCCCAATCCCGGTTCTCGCCCTGCCGCGGATCGTCGTGCTCATAGAGCGCGGTGCCGTCGAATCGCCACAGCGCGTGCGCGTCGCGCGGAAAATGCGCGGGGACCCAATCCAGAATCACGCCCAGGCCGGCTTGATGGCACTCGTCGACGAAGTAGCGAAAATCGTCGGGGCTTCCGAAACGCGAAGTAGGCGCATAATACCCGGTGACCTGATAGCCCCAGGAACCCGCGAAGGGATGTTCCATGACGGGCATCAGTTCAAGATGCGTGTAACCCATCTGAGTGGCGTATTCGACCAGGCGATGCGCCAGCTCACGATACGTGAGCCATTCGTTACTTGGCCCTCGCATCCACGACGCCAGATGTACTTCGTAAATCGAAACCGGCGAATGCAACAAATCCCGTTCGCCGCGCGACTTCATCCACTCCGCGTCGTCCCACGCGTAATTCGCGAGACTCCACACCACCGACGCCGTCTTCGGCGGCATCTCCGAGTAGAAGGCGTATGGATCGCTCTTCTGCTGCTCGTGTCCCAGGGGCGAAATGATCGAGTACTTGTAATTCGCGCCCTCGCCGATGCCAGGCACAAAGACTTCCCACACGCCGCCGTCGCGCTTCCGCAAGGGATGCCGCGTGCGATCCCAATGGTTGAAATCGCCAATGACGCTGACCGTTTGCGCGTTCGGCGCCCACACCGCAAAGCGCGCGCCGTTCACGGAATCGATGGTGAGGAGGTGCGCTCCCAGCGTCCGGTAGCTTTCGTGATTGGTGCCTTCGCCGTGCAGATAGAGCTCGTAATCGGTAAGTAGCGCGGCAGGCGCGACGGCGGTTTCTCCGGGATCAACGATCGGCACCGCGTTCCGCTGTGCGCTTGCCTCAAATGACGGACGCGATTCGGACTCCATGCAAGCTATTATGGCGCGTTGCCGCGGCTCGCCATCGTCACCCGCTATGATGACGAGGATGACCCCGCGGGCCGAACTGCACGTGCACCTGGAAGGTTCGGTCGAGCCGGAAACGCTGCTGGAGATCGATCCGTTGCTGACGCGCGAAGAGATTGCAGCCGCGACTTGCTACACCGATTTCGCCGGATTCATCCAGAGCTACATCTGGGTGAACAGGCGGATGCTGACGCCCGGCCACTATGCGCTCGCGGCTCGGCGGTTGTTCGATCGCCTCGCTAACGAAGGCGTGGTGTATGCGGAAGTAACGCTATCGGCAGGCATGATGCTCTGGAAGAATCAGAAGTTCGGGTTGATTTATGGCGCGCTCCAACGCGAAGCCGGGCGTTCGCGATTTCCAGTCAGGTGGATCTTAGATGCAACGCGACAGTTCGGCGCGGAGGCAGCGAAACCCGTGTTCGATCTCGCCGCGGAGCGCGTTGGCGATGGTGTGGTCGCGATCGGGCTCGGCGGATTCGAAGCGGGCGGACCGGCACAGTGGTTCAAAGAACTATACGCGCAAGCTCGCGATCGCGGCCTGCGGCTGACCTGCCACGCTGGTGAGACGACGGACGCGCAAAGCATCTGGGACGCGATTGCGATTGGAGCGGAGCGCATCGGCCACGGCATCCGCGCGATTGACGATCCGCGGCTACTTGAACATCTTCGCGAACAAAACATCCCCCTCGAAGTTTGCATCACCAGTAACGCGCGCACGGGCGCGGTCGCGGCGTTAGAGGAGCATCCCGTGCGAAGGCTGTTCGATGCGGGTGTCCCGATCGTGTTGAATACCGACGATCCGGCTCTTTTCGAATGTACGCTGTCCGGCGAGTACGCTCTCGCTCGCGATCAGTTTGGATTTACCGGGCCGGAGCTGGACCAGCTAGCCGAGAACAGCTTGCTCTACGCGTTTCGGTAGTGGCCGCGAGGTCAGGACGCGTCAGGTTCGCCGCGCGACAATCAATATCGTGGCTGAGCGCCGAATCGATTTCAGCGGTGTAAATCCCGTCAAAACCAAGAACAGCCTGAGCTCATCTCGCGTGAACGCCCGGAGTACGCTGTGGTCGTGAAACGTTCGCTTCCTTCGACCGTCGTCCACGATATAAGTGGCATTCCAATTCCAGGTCCAACCGGCCTTGAGATTCATCGATGTTTCCGACTGTCTGACGAACGTCTTTGAGCCCTTTACGACTCGTTCGTGAAAGCGGTTGCGAAGATTCTTGAATATCGCTTCCGCATCGAAATTGTCGAAAACCAGAATCCCACCGGACTTCAGTGCGTTCCCGGTGGATTGGAGGGCACTCCGCACGTCCTGGTTGGTGGTCATGTACGTGAAGCTTCGGCCGCCGATCAGAACCGCGTCGAACTTCCTCCTGAATGACAGGCGGCGCATGTCTCCTTGAACGAAACGGGCCGACGGCACCTCGCTGCGGGCGATTCTCAGCATCTCCGCTGAAACATCCACGCCAGTGTAGTCGTATCCACCAGCCAAGAAGAGCGGTGCAAGATCACCTGCGCCGCAGCCGATTTCGAGCACACGGTTGCACGCATGCTTCTTGAAGATCGAATCGAATCGGCGGAACTCTCGGCCGTAATCGAAAATCGACTGGTACATCTCATGATAGACATGCGCCAGCTTCGAATAGAGCTTCGTCACCTGGAACCTACGCGCGGAAAGCCGCCCGAAGCTACGGCTTCACGCAGCTAAAACTGCTCGCGTCCTTCATGTCGCCCGATCCTTTGTACTTCGCCACCGCGGGGTACATGCACAACGGCCGCTGCAATGCGATGCCTTTTGCAGGCGAGCCGTCCACGTATTTCGTCGCGATGATCCTCTCCGGCGCGACCCCCTTCTCCACCCAGCCGACTGCTGCCGTCATGATGTCGTGATCGGCGTCCACCTGCGACGCCGGTTGCGATGCGCCAAATCCGATGGGCCCCGGACCGCCCGAGCAGTGATACAACCCCGGCACCAGAAACACGCGATAAAACTGTTGTGCCTTATCCAGTCCTTTTTGCGCTTTCACGACGGTCTCGTAATAATCCACGCCGTTCTGCGCCGGAATCAGCGGGTCGGCCGTGCCGTGATAATAGATCAGCTTGTGGCCGAGCTTGTGAAACTCTTCCAGATTCGCGTCGGTCGCGTTCATGATCGGCGCCAGCTTTTCATCCACGGCTTGCGCGTCGCGATCGAAATCGAGCGTGCGAAACTGCCACTCCGGACTCTTGAACAGCGCGTAGCGGAAGAAATCGTTCGAGCTGACGCCGGACGAAGTGGTTCGATTGATCACCATCTGCCCGCCCGCGCGTCCCCAGCCGACTTCGCCGCCGGGATACAAACCGGGATAAAGTTTCTGCCCGGTTCGCGGATTCACCGGGCCGCCGTAAACTTTCTCGACCGCGCCCACCTGCGCCGCGGTGAGGCACTTCGAGGTATCGTCGCCTTTGCACAACAGCTTTTTCGGATCGAAATGGCAGTGCATGGGATCGCTGATGATGCCATCGGCTGCGCCGTCAAGCGCGTCGCACTGCGCCATCGCGGCATCCTGGACGATCTGCAATTTTTCCGCGGGAAGATTCGTTTCGGGCGAACTTGTGACCACTCCGTTCCACACCTCGCTCATCATCTGATGCGTCCAGAAATTCGCGGCGTCGCCGGCGACGATGCCGTCGAAGTCAGCGGGGAATCGCTGTGCTTCGGTCAGCGCCTGCTTGCCTCCGTAGGAGCAGCCCATGAAATACGACGACTTCGCATTCTGCGTGTAGAACGCGTTGACGATCGCCTTCGCGTTCACCGTTGTCAGGTGCAGGCCGCGATAGCTGTAATCGGTGAGGCGCTCGCGATCCTCCAGCCATTCCCTCGGCTCTTGCGCGGTGTGGCCCGTGTCGGTCGATGCCGCTGCGAATCCGTTGCGTAACGCCGCCGCCATCGGACCGGTGCTGATGCTGCCCGCAAGCCCGCCGTTTCCCGCAACCTGGAGGTTGCCGTTCCAGTTGGTGTCGGGCATCCACACTTCGAAGTGGATCACCGAAACGGCTGTGGGTTTGATGACTCCTTGCACCTGACAGAATGCGGGCAGGTTACTCGACTGGCCACGGCCGGCAGCAAACGGACCCGCCGCAACAGCTTTGGCCGAGGTGATGCTCGTATTCGGGAGCGAAAGGCTGGCGAGCGCTTCGCAGTTCGCGGCAAGAGCGCCGGGGACGATCGACAGCATGATCGATGACGCGCCGAGCGCGATCAGACAACGCGCGCTTACCACGCTTCTCACGGTGTTCACGTTCATCACGCTTGTGAGCGGCTTGGTGTTCAAGAGTTGCTTCATATTCAAACTCCTCCAGTTACTCTTCGTACTCTACTCCGAGTTCGGCCAGCTTGTCGCGAAGACCATAGATGTCGATGCCGAGCTCGCCTGCCTTCAACCGCGCGCGCGTGCGGATTTCCTTCGCGCGGCGTTCTTCGCCGCCTTTGGCGACCGCCACCGCCGTGCTGCGCTTCACCACCACCACGCCGTCCGCATCGCCAATGATGACATCTCCCGGATCCACGTGCGCGCCCGCGCAAACAATGGGCATGTTAACCGATCCGGCGTTGGCCTTGACGGCCCCCTGTGCTGAAATTGTTTTCGACCAGACCGGGAACTGCATCGCGTGAAGGTCCGCCGTGTCGCGAACGCCCGCGTCGATTACCAGCCCCGCAACGCCGCGCGCCCGGCACGAAGTCGCCAGCAGGTCGCCAAACATTCCCCAACTCAGCTCATGCTTGGACTCAGCCATGGTCGCGACCACCAGCACGTCGCCCGCGCGGCACACCTCCATCGCCGCGTGGATCATCAGATTATCGCCAGGCGGGCACAGCACTGTGATCGCCGATCCGGCGACCCTCGCCTCCGCGTAAGTCGGGCGCATGTAGGGCTGCATCAATCCCGTGCGGCCTTGGGCTTCGTGCACCGTCGCGACGCCCAGTTCTCCCAGCGCTGCAATGGCGCTCACGTCCGCGCGGGCGATATTGCGAATGATCCTGGCTTTCATAAGGGCGCTACGACATCGTCCTCACAACAGCACGTCCGTGACCTGAGGATACACGCGTTCGAACGCTTCAGCGTAGCGGATCGCGCGATTGCCGGAATTCCGCAAAGCTTGCGTGCCGCGGCGCTTGGCCAGGTCGATGTAATACTCCCACAGGTGCTCCTGCGCCTTCATCGATTCCATTGCGCGGCGTTTTCGGTCGAACACCGGCGTGATGTCCAGCAGCACCTGGGGCTTGAATTCGCATTGCTCCGGCTGATGCGGCTCGAAAGCGAACAGGGGCGGCGCTCCGATGGCCTTAGCGTTCGCGGGATGGCCCGGCGCATGATCGCCCCGCGGGGAATAACCCAGCGCCTGCGCGTACACCCGCGCCCGCAAGGTTGCTTCGTAGGCGGCCGGATGATCCGGATTATAGGGATCGCGTGCGGAATGCGTGAGAATGAAGTGGGGTTGATGTTCGCAAAATTCGGCGGCCATTTCGCCGATAGTTTCCTCGGACAGTTGCAGCGGATAATCGCCGCAATCGAAGAATCGAATTTCCGCGCCCAGGACTTCCGCAGCCTCCTCCGATTCGGCGCGCCGGATTTCCTTCACCCGCTCAACGGTCATCCCTGGATGTTTCCACGCGCCTTGGCTTTCGCCACGTTCACCGAAGGAAAGGCACAGCACGCGCACCCGATATCCACGGCTGCGATAAAGGGCGATCGCTCCGCCGGCGCGCCAAACGAAGTCGGCGGCGTGCGCGCTGATCACTACTATGGCGTGAGTCGAGTCCATGTGTCGCCTCCGGTGTCACCTCAGGCGACGGCGCCGCCGCGTTCCCCACGGTGCTCTATCGTCGCGATCTGGAAGTACGCGCGAAGTTCGTTCTCCAGACCGGGTGTGCAGGCGATTGCATTGCCCGCGTGAATGCTGCGCACACCGTTGAATGCGAAAAACACGGCGCCGGCTTCTTCCAGAATCACCTGCACTGCCGCCAGATCCCACGCCGCTACTTTCGGCTCGATCCAGACGTCCAATTCGCCCGCCGCGAGCATCATCGCGTCCGGCGTCCCGCCGAGCGAGCGGACAGCCCAGAACCGGCCGGCCCATTCGATCAGCCGCCGCGCAAAGGGCATCTCACCGATGCGATTCAGACTATTCACCGAGAGCACCGCGAGCCGCGGATCGTCGATTGAGGAAACCCGCATCGGCGCGTCGTTTCGAAATGCGCCGCCGCCGCGCGACGCCCAACACGTCTGCGAAAGCAACGGCAGATACACCACGCCCGCCACGATTTCGTCGCGATCCTCCAGGCCGATCAGCACGCTCCACAACGGATTGCCACGCACGAAATCACGGGTGCCGTCGATGGGATCGATGATCCACGTCCGTCCGCTCTTCGACTCCTTGCGCGAGCCCTCTTCGCCCAGCATTCCGTCGTCCGGAAACGCCTCTTCCAGCATCCCCGCAATCATCCGCTCGCACTCGCGGTCCGCAATGGTGACCGGCGAATCGTCGGGTTTCGATTCCACCCGGATTCCGGCCGCCTGGTGTCGCAAAGCCAGCGCGCCCGCGCGCACCGCAGCCTTCCGCGCCACTTCAATTTCCTTGCCGAACCCCATTTCTTCGCATGGTAGCATTGTGCCGGGTGGCGGAAGCCACGTGGAGGAAGGCCGCAACTCGGATGACAATCGACAATGGAGCGGCGGGCAGCCGCACCGTATATACCGTACTTGAGGAGACTGCCGCGGCCTACCCTGAAAGGGCCGCGCTGCATCAGCCGATCGGAGGCGGCAAATACCGTTCGTGGACCTGGCGCGAGTATCGTAACTCGGTCCAGCAGATCGCGGTGGGCTTACGTGAAATCGGCGTTTCGGTCGCCGATATAGTCGCGCTCCAATCCGAAACGCGCGCTGAATTCTATCTCGCCGACATGGGCGTGATGGCCGCGGGCGGGATCGCCGCCGCGCTCTACACCAGCCTGCCTTTCGGCGATCAAGCGGGAACGCTGCGAGCCTCCGGCGCGCGAGTCGTGCTGGTGGAACACGCGAAAGCAATGAGCGCGCTTCAATCCGCGGCCGGCCATGCGCCTCTCGACGTTCGATGGATTCTGCTCACCGGCGACGCCGAAGGCGTCATGAACAAAGCCGAAGGCGTCATGAACGAAGCCGAAGGCGTCACGAACAAAGCCGAAGGCGTCACGAACAAAGCCGAAGGCGTCACGAACAAAGCCGAAGGCGTCACGAACAAAGCCGAAGGCGTCACGAACAAAGCCGAAGGCGTCACGA
>Ga0182024_10006949_pt1 | contig 24625 bp, 24 predicted proteins | sample P32metaG_FD_120480 | JGI IMG/M metagenome (GOLD analysis project Ga0182024, IMG submission 120480) | Permafrost microbial communities from Stordalen Mire, Sweden - P3-2 metaG (Illumina Assembly) | ecosystem: Environmental > Terrestrial > Soil > Wetlands > Permafrost | place: Sweden: Stordalen...
CTATTGACCCGATTGGACAAGCAGTTTGACCGACTGATGGCGGAGGAAGAGAATTCCGATGGATGTTTTACTCGTGCATACATTAGGGCCGCATTCTCCGAAGGTGCAGCTGAACGTAAGAGTTGGGGCGCGCTCTTGAGTCTGATGGCCTCTAAAGATCAGTTCGGATGGGTTTGGGACAACTGGCTGAGCGAACGCCTAAAGAGACATTCGAAAACTGATTCGAGAATCGAGCTTCGTGCCGTAAGACTTGCGGCAGATGGCGTATGGCTTGAGAGAATCATGAACGCAAAATCGAAAAACCTAAAGGGTGTCGAAGAATATCTCATTGAGATGACGCGGATGCGTTAAATTGCTCGAGGCTTTGGACGGCCGACCTTCGCCAGCACGGCAGACGGCCTTCATGGAATCAGCCAACCTCGCGGAAGAGTTGATGCGTGCAATCCGTGCGATTTCTCGATTCGGTGAAAGGGAACTCCCAGGTTTGCCAGGGGAGAAAAACTCCACACTTGCGGAATGTTTCGCGATCCAGAGAGATTCTATGTCCCTGTCCCGGTCGTATTTGCCTCGTTTCGGCCCGCAAAATCGATGTTTTCTGGCAATGACTGGAGAGAGAGAGAATGCCCGGGACTGTCTGGCGGAGGGGGTGGGATTCGAACCCACGAGGCCCTTTTGAGGCCTAACGGTTTTCAAGACCGCCGCCTTCGGCCACTCGGCCACCCCTCCAAAAGGGTTTAGGCGTTTTTGTCGCACAAATCTTTTGCACATTTTGGGTTTTGTGCGACGATTTCAAACCAAGGATAACCCAGCCAATGCAAAAGGGACAGATTTTCCGGCGCCACGGTGCGTGGCATTTACGATACCGCGCGGCCGGCAAACGGGTCTGCGAACGGCTAGCGGCGTTCAACGATCAATTTCTTACCGTTACGAGCGTTCGCGGCTTGGCCGACGAAATTCTCCAGACTATAAATGAAGGCCGCGAATCCACGGGACCCAAAACGCTCTAGAGCTTTATCGAAACCTCTTACCTTCCACACGCCAAGATCCACAAGCGCCCATCAACCTATCGCGGATACTTCAATCTTTACCGGGCACACGTCGCGGCCCGCGTCGCCGGTATGAGGCTCGGATCGTTCCGGACAGTAGACGCGCAACGCCGGTTAGACGCGTTCGCCGGTGACACGGAGCTTTCGCACCGCTCCTTGATTCACGTTAAGACGCTGCTGAGCGGCGCGTTCGCGAAGCGGATGGGATCGGCCAACGTAGACCAGGGCCGTGCGGTTTCCGAGCTTGAGGTGCTCTATCCACAGCGCAAATTCACGCCGGATGGCCACCATCTCGCCGTCGACTTCGTCACGTTCACGAGCTGGCGCTCCGTGAACAAACGCGGCAGTTCGCTGGTTCGAGTCCGCTCTGACACGTTGATGTGAAAAATGGGCACCTCTACATTGAAGTGCTTGTCAGTTTGCCGCAGCATTCAGGGCGCTGAGGTAGTTCGGAGCTAATCCAGCCACCGCCAAGCGCTTGAACCAGTGTCACCGCCCCTACCATGCGGCGACCGAGAATATTTACGGCCGTGACTTCGTCGGAGAGAGCAGCGCTCTGAGCGGTTGTCACTTCCAGATAACTGGTTACGCCGCCCTTGTACCGTGTGATGGCGAGCTCCAAATATTTCTGCGCTGCAGCGACGGCCTGGTCCTGAACCTGAGCTTCGTGCTCGAGGATGCGCAATGCCGCTACATTGTCTTCGACCTGTTGAAAGCCGGTCAGCACGGTTTGGCGATAGTTGGCGACCGCTTGATCGTAAGCAGCGATGGCTTGGTCTGAAGCAGCACGCCGTCTCCCTACGTCGAAGACAGTAAACAGAGCAGATGGACCAGCCGACCACAAAACGCTGGGGCCGGATACCAACGTCGTGATGGCACTACTCTCAAGTCCCCCCGTCGCCCCCAAGCTGATGTTGGGATAGTAGGCGGCCTTGGCCACTCCGATCTGCGCGTTCGCGGCGGCCATTTGGCGTTCCGCAGCTGCGATGTCAGGTCGCCGTTCGAGCAATTCTGAGGGCAGGCCCACGGGAATCGCTGGAGGTGGCATGGTTAGGGGAAGGGGAGCGAGACTGAAAGACGCTGGAGGTTTGCCAATCAAAACTGCTACCGCATGCTCGTACTGCGCGCGCGCAACTCCAACATCGATAGCCTGCGCGCGAGTTGTTTCCAGTTGAGTCTCGGCTTGCTGCACTTCCACATCGGAAGCAATGCCTCCTGCATACCGGCTCTTGATCAATTCCAAGGCTTGCCCATACTGGGTTACTGTCGAGTTTAGAAGCTGCTCCTCGGCATCAAGGAGACGAGCTTGGAAATAGTACAAAGCCAGCTGGGCGTGCATGGACAAGTTCACGGCGGCCAGGTCGGCTGCACTGGCTTGCGCTTGGTCGCGATAAGCCTCAACGGTACGACGCACGCGTCCCCAAACATCGATCTGATAGGACAGTTCGAAAGGAATTTGAAAATCGTTGTAGGTGATGCCATTGAAGATTGAGCTGGGCGGCGGACGGTTGCTGGACGTCTTGGTGCGGATTGCCGATGGATCTGCGGTAACTGTAGGGAACAGATCGGCGCGGGAATAGCGGAGCAGGGCACGAGCCTGTGTATATTGGGCCTCGGCCGCCCTCAAGTTTTGGTTGGAGACATTGACCTGCGCTTCGAGGGCATTGAGTTGAGGATCCTGAAACATTTCCCAGCAGTTACCACCGAGATTCTGGTCATTCGGCTGGGCAGGTTTCCAATCGCCCACCTCTTTATAGGCTGGAGGGACCTCTGCTGCTGGGCGCTGATATCTCGGCCCAACCGTACATCCACTCAATTGAAAGGTAGCGATCAGGAGCAGAACCATCCGACGAGACGTTTCGCGCCAGCGCGCAACCCAGATCAACTTTCGATGGCGTTTCACTTGATATCCCCCGGTAATGCTGCCTGAACAATTTGGACTTGCTGTCCAGTAACGATGGAGTCCGGTGGGTCGATAATGACTTTATCGTCCGGCTTGAGGCCGGAGACGATCTCGATCTGATTGCCAAAATCGTGCCCCGGAGTCACGGCAGAGAGCACGGCTTTTCCGTCTCTTACAACGCCGACCTGTAAACCCTCCGAGCGGAATAGCAGGGTATTGACTGGAAGCAGGAAGGTAGAGGCCTGCGTCGGGACCGCCAAGTGGACCTCTGCGTAAGAGCCGGTGAGCAGCGTGCCTGTGGGATTGTCCACATCGATTTCAATCAGCAAGGTGCGGGTTGTCACCGCAATGGCATCGGCAGTGCGGACCAGTTTTCCGCGAAATCTGCGACCCGGAAACTCAGCCAGACTGAGATCGGCGGTCATGCCGACTTTGACGCCTTGGGAGTATTCCTCCGGGACGCTTACGTAAACGCGCAACTTTCCAGGTTGAGCGATGTGAAAGAGGTCGGTCTTCGCTCCGCCGCCACTGCCAGAATTGATAAGATCGCCGATATCCGTGTTTCGCGCAGTGACAACGCCATCGAACGGGGCGTAGACCTTTTCAAAAGATACCAGTACGGAGTACTGCTCTACGGCTGCCTGGTCTGCTTCGACGATGGCTTTATTTGCATTGTAAGTACCGACAGCGTTATCGACGTCCTGCTGGGAGACCGCGTTGCTTTTCAAAAGCCCCTGATATCGGGATTTGGTGATGGCGGCGAGCCCGAGATTTGCCTGCGCGGTTAGCAGGTTGCTGCGTGCTTGCTGGAGTTGCTGGTCGACTTCCGGAGTCTCGATGACGGCAAGCAGTTGGCCTTGCTTGACGCGCCCTCCAATGTCGACGTACCACTTCTGCAAATACCCGTTGGTGCGGGCATATATCGGCGAGGTGATGAAGGGTTGTACATTTCCAGGAAGGATGATCTCCTGGGCGGGCGCAGTTTGCTTTGGCAAAACAACCGATACTGCGGTGAGGGCCACTTGAGCCGTCTCCGCCTTCAGCGCTGTGCGGGCTCTGACACGGGACAAGATGCCCGAGACCAAGAGGGCGGCCACGGCGATCAACGCAATCGCCAGGCGCAACCATCGTCTCAGCGGACGCGGCCCTCTGGCCACATCGTACGATGGGAGTGTTTGCCCGTCGATTTGTTTTCTCTCTTCAGTTAGTTGCGACATAGCGACTCCGTATTAATCCTTACCGCGCGTTTCCAGCTTGAGTTGAGTACCGACGCGAACCCTGCAGAACGCTGAAAAATGCCGGGACAAAGAACAGCGTCGAAACCGTAGCGAAAAGCAGGCCACCTATGACCGCCCGGCCAAGAGGCGCGTTTTGTTCCCCTCCGTCCCCTAGCCCGAGGGCCATGGGCACCATGCCGATGATCATGGCCAAAGCAGTCATCAGGACGGGCCGAAAGCGCGTGAAGCCTGCCTCCAGCGCGGCGCTGATGGAATCGCTTCCTTCCTGCCTTTTTTCCGTAGCAAAGCTAACGACCAGGATGCTGTTGGAGGTTGCGACGCCCATGCACATGATGGCTCCCATGAGTGCGGGTACGCTGAGAGTTGTGTGCGTTATGAACAAAAACCAGGCAATGCCTGCGAGCGCGGCGGGCAGCGCGGAAATCATGATCAAAGGATCCAGCCAGGACTGAAAGTTGACCACGATCAGCAGGTATACGAGCACAATCGAGAAGGCCAGGCCGCTCAGGAGACCGACGTAGGAGGCTCGCATGGTCTGAACCTGCCCGCGGATGACGACTCGAGAACCACGCGGTAATTGCTGGCGAGTAGCGTCAATAATTTTGTTGATGTCGCCAGCTACGCTGCCCAGATCGCGTCCCGTGGCAGCGCCAAAGATGTCAATGACGGGCGCTACGTTGTAGTGAGAAACCACGGCCATTCCGGCGCCTCGTTGCGTTGAAACTAGACTGGCCATGAGCGACGGAGGAGCCGTTGGGTCTGTACCTGTGATCGGGATGTTCTCAACATCCTGCAGTGTGTCCGTGCGATACTGCGGCGTCTGAGTGGCAATTTGATAGCTAACACGATTCTTTGGGTCAACCCAGAATGTTGGTGAAGTTTGGAAGCTGCCACTCAACGACACTAGAAGATTTTGCGCAATATCGTAGGCTGTGAAACCGAGTTGCTCTGCTTTCGTACGCTCGACCCTCAGGTGCAGATAAGGCTGATCGAAGGGCTGTTGGATGCGCAAATCTGCGGTTCCCGTGACGTATTTCAACTTGCTGAGCAGGGCATCCGCATAGCGCTGGTTTCCCTCCAGGTCATTTCCGACGACTTGGACATCGATCGGGGCCGGCAAGCCAAAGTTCAGAATTTGGCTAACCATATCAGCCGCCAAGCCCACGAACGTCGGAAGATTCGGAAGGTCTCTTCTGACCAGATCATCTCGCCGTTGGACGGCTTCCACCCGAAGCTCCCGGTACGACTGAGCCTTTGCGCTTCCGCCAAGTACGACTCCCGGCGCCGGAGCTCCTCTGTCAGCCTTTGCATTTTGGAAATCAGACGAGTGATGATGGCGGCGGTCGCAAGGAAAGTAATAAGTGCCCCAAAATCCAGCGGCTTGTCAATTCCTGGGGTCGAGGGTGGAGGTGCAAAAAAATGCCGGAGGCACAAAGTGGCTGCAATCGCGATGGAAGCAGACGAAACGAAATCTCCCGTCAACGAAACTACTGCTACGATCATGAGGTAAATAAGCGCGACTGCCCCACGGTGAGTTTTAAATGGGGAAGCGAGTAAGGTGACCAGTGAGAGCCCCACGCCTCCGAGCAGGACTCGAACCATGGACTGCCGGACTTTTTTGGCGAAGCCGCTCTTTGGCGCGAATCCCATGTCGATCATTTGCGTATCGCTGTGCTCCCAAGTCTCCGTATTCTTCTCCGCAACGAGAATCAGAATCGAGAGATGAGGTGAGCGGGGAGCCCCCAGTGAATTGCTTTGCGGCGGCCACGATCATTCTTGCCCGGCGACCACGTTTTTCTGACAACTTCAGGTTTGCCGACTTCCCGTCACTAATTGGTACGGCACCAGCTACCATTATTCTTCATCGCAGCGAAATTCGAAAGTTAAAGTCTTACGGTTCGGCCGGATTCCAGATATATCAAGAGGGCGAGGAAGATGGCTCTGGCGACGCTGCCGCAGGCGGAGCAGATCGCCTGTTTTCTCCACCATTATGCTGGCGTTGCTGCATCGCCTTTTCCAATTCTTTCTGGTGATCAGTAAGCAGAGCATGAATCTTGCGGTGCGTTTCGTCACTGATAGCGTGAATCTGCGGACCAAGCTCCTGCCGCGACGCTGTCGGATTCTTATCGAGCAGCGCCTGAATCCTATCATGGTGCTCTTCAAGCAGAGGCCGGACCTGCCGCTGCTGTTCCGCAGTCAATTCCAGATCTTTCGTAAGGCGAGTAAGTTCCTGGTCGATCGATTGCGGCGTATGGATATGCTGAAGCTGCTGACGCGCTGGGGGCTGCTGGACCCCATTGTCTTGCGCTACGCCAGGACCGGCCATTCCGAGCATGAACATAACCCCATACACAAGCGTGAAAAGCCGATTTCGCATGGACAGCAACCTCCTTGAGGATCCGCGACGCAATCGCAGCCGAGACTCTCATTTGAATAGACGGGCAATTCCTAAATCAGGTTGCTTTAATACCAATGCAATCAGATGTGATTGGTCTCCATCAACGTCCTACTCGGAAGCAATCCTCGGGCGTCGAGCGCCACAGGCTCCTTCGTCCCTGTCTGCTTCGCCGCTTCCTTGTTCGTTAGTGCAGTAGCGCATATCAGCCTTCCCTCGGGGAGAGGTGGTGTCTCTGACTCATCCCGTCCTATGTACGGAATGCCAACATTCCGACAGGTTTGCGTATCAACTGGCGTCGCCATGGCGCCCCTGAAACGGTGTATCTCTCACTCTGCCAGCCAGTTCCAAGCTGCCTACGCTACCCACCGTCTCCGGCACTCCGATTGCCTTTTTCAGTGACGGCTATTGTGTGATGGATCGGGAGGAGGATTGGAATTATGGAAACGTCTTTTGGAACAAGTGTAGGCAAGGAGTCCGACGGCGTGCTGGTGGCTGCTGCCAGGAACGGAGACAGTCAGGCATTCGAAGAATTAGTTTTTCGTCACAAGCAAAAGGTTCTCGCCGCGGCGCAACGGATAACCAATAACCGCGAGGATGCCGAAGATGTGGCGCAGGAGAGTTTTCACAAGGCTTTCCTTCATCTCAAAGACTTTCAAGAAAAATCGCGGTTCTCTACTTGGCTGACACGCATCGCGATGAATGAAGCGCTCATGTTGCTGCGTCGAAAGCGGGGAGTTTTCGAAGCCTTCCCCGATAGCCCTGACGACGGCAGGAAGTCCAGCTCGGAGGCATTCAATGACCAGAGCCCTAATCCCGAAGAGTCCTGTTGGCGACGCGAGTGCATGGATCTCTTGACAAAAGCTATCAATCGCCTTAATCCAATAATTAGGAGAACGATTTTGCTCCGCGACATCGAAGAAAGATCTGTCGAGGAAACGGCACAGATTCTAGGCACCTCAATTAGCGCTGTGAAAGCACGGGTTTTTCAAGGACGCCGGAAGCTACGCCGAACCGTGAATCCTGGGCTCCTTCCTGGAGTCTACGAATATGGGCGGGCGGAGGCACAACGCTGTTGACATTTGAATCGCAAGTTCGCTAAGCGGCCGGACAGGTACGGCTTTTCTGGATTTAGGTTGATACGAACACATCTGGAGCAGTCTGCTCCGAGTCATTCACTTGTGTAAACCGCAGGGCAAGGATTCAAGTGGGCGAAACGGTTCACGGATTCCTCGAGACGAGAAATTCCTCACCCACGCACTCGATGATCGCGTTCTCATCCCGTCGAGTTGTCACTGCTATTCAGCTCGAGACCTCGAAGAATCTCGTATTACCGAGAAACAAGTAGATTCCTCCGGGGCCAATTCGTTCACCGCGATCCCACCAGCTCGGGAACGCCCGAAAGCTCTTTGTATTCTTCTTTCGTTAAGCGAAGGCAAGCCGCCGCGACGTTCTGCTCGAGATGCTCGATCGAGGAAGTCCCTGGGATGGGCAGCATGATGGGAGATCGCCGCAGCAGCCAAGCGAGCGCTATCTGCGTTGGGCTGGCACGGTGTGCCTGGGCGATTCGGTCAAGCACTTCGCCGGCAACTTTACCAGCTCCCAGTGGAAACCAAGGAATAAAAGCAAGTCCATTGCGCTCACAATAGTCCACTACGTAGTCCCATTCGCGGTCCGCAAAGCTATAGCGGTTCTGCACGGAGACGATAGGGACAATTTTGCGTGCTCGCTCGATGTGCTCTTGGGTGACGTTGGATAACGCGACCAGGCGAATCTTGCCTTCGTTTCGCAGCTGAGCCAGCGTTTCCACGGACGCCTCAAACGAGACGATGGGGTCCGGAATATGCAATTGATAGACGTCGATGCGGTCCAGGCGCAATCTCTTCAGACTTCCCTCAACCGCCTGGCGAAGGTGCGCGGGAGTGGCATCGTGGGTCCACTGATTCGGGCCGGGACGGTTCCAGCCTCCCTTGGTCGCAATTACAAGGCCCGCTGGGTATGGAAACAACGCTTCGGCAATCAGTTCCTCGCTTACGTGTGGGCCGTAGGAATCTGCCGTATCGATAAAACTGATATCCAGCTCCACCGCCCGGCGAAGAACCGCTAACGCCCCTTTGCGATCTTTTGGCGGACCCCAGATACCCTCGCCCGTGAGGCGCATCGCACCGAAGCCGAGACGATGCACAGAAATTTCCCCGCCAAGCAAAATATTTCCGGCCGCATTTGCAGAAAGTTCTTTCTTGTTCATGATTGACCTCCAAAATTCTTCTTTTCACCTTATCCCACGCCGACGCTCACGGCTCCAGCCGTTCAAACGCCAGCCCCTGCAATCCCGAATACCCACGGCAACGAACTTCTTTCCCCAAACGCTCCTGGAGCAAACCATGGAGAACGAAACGATACTTGGCGCAGAAGATCACGCCACCCGGCGGATTTGCCGGGCCGGGGGAGCCATGAATTCCGGCCCGACTGGATTGCGAATACTCTCGCGAAGAATCGCGTCGATAGCGGCGAAATCACGTTTTGTCAGCGACCAGCCGCTTACCTCGTTGATGGGCGCGAGGTGTTCCGGACGACGTACGCCCCAGAGCGCGATGCCAACGCCTGGTTGGTCGAGCAGCCAGCGAACCGCGAGATGAATCACGCGCTTGCCAAAGTGTTCGCGAGCATAGGCATCCAGTTTGCTCGCCGCATTCAGGTACTCGGCGAAGTGTGGTGGCTGAAACTTGGGGTCGCTGGTCTTGCGCATGTCGTCGCTGGAAAACTGGCGGTCGGCATGCATGGTGCCGCTCAGCAATCCGCGGCAGAGGGCTCCATATGTGAGGGTGGTGACGTCGTGGCCGACGGCGTAGGGCAGAACATCGCGTTCTATTTCACGCTCGAAGAGATTGTAAGGCGGCTGAATGGTGTAAAATGGCGCAATAGCTTCGAAACGCGCCATCTCTTCAGGCGAATGATTGCTCACTCCGATGGCACGAATCTTGCCCTGTTCGTAGAGTTTACGAAGAGTGGCGGCGGTCTCCTCGACGGGGACGAGAGGATCAGGCCAGTGCATCTGATATATATCAATGTAGTCCGTTTGGAGACGGCGGAGCGAGTCCTCGAGTTCTTGGAGAATACGTTGGCGCGTGGAGTTCCGCTCGATTCTGCCGCTGGTCCAGTCGATGCCCACTTTCGTGGCCAGAATGACAGCCTCGCGGCCGCCGTGTTGGCGCAAGGCTTTGCCCACGATTTCTTCGGAGCGCCCCTCACCGTAGATGGGTGCGGTATCGATCAAATTGATGCCTTGATCGAGCGCCGCATGAATAGTGCGAATGGACTCTTGCTCATCGGTTCCGCCCCACATCCAGCCGCCGATGGCCCAGGTGCCGAGCGCAATTCGGGAGCTCCTGAGAGTTGTGCCCTTGATGTTGATGTATTCCAGCATGTTGTCCTTTCTCGCTGCTTATTTGGAAATCGTTGTGTTCTAGCCAAGCCACTGCGGGTTGGCATAGGTGCCATCAAACTGGTGAGTTGTCTTATAAAGCTCGAACTGGCCGGCTTCAGCAGCCTTCGCCGTTTTGGCAAGAAGGGCCGTAACTTGGGAAGAGTCGAGTGGTTGGAAACTGCGAGCCGCGTCGAGAGCTTGATGAAGAATCGGGAGCGAATCGCAGCCAGTAATGACTACGCTTGTCGGCAAATTCATTGCGTAGTGGAGGCACTCCACGGGGGTGGCTGTTTTGCTCTCCAGAATAATGTGGTCACCCATGGGCTTCATGCCGAGCACGCCGACGTCGTTCTTGAGCAAGATCGGCAAAACTTTCTTCTCGAAACTGTTGAAGTGCGCGTCCATCACGTTGAGAGGCATCTGAACGGCGTCGAACGTGAAGCCGTGCTTGGAAGCTGTGGCCAACATTTTCAGATGAATGTCCGGACTCTTATGGCCTGTGAAGCCGATGAAGCGAATCTTGCCCGCTTTTTGCGCTTCCAGGACTGCCTCCAGCCCTCCGCCTTGAGCAAAAATGCGGTCGGGGTCGGTGTCACGAATCACTTCGTGAAATTGGAGAAGATCAACCCTGTCGGTCTGAAGACGGCGCAAGGATTCATTAATTTGGCTTGCCGCGGCTGCTTTCGTGCGCCCGTCGATCTTGGACATGAGAAAAGCCTTCTGGCGATAACCGTCGCGCAGCGCGTTGCCCATGCGGATTTCACTCTCGCCACCGTTATAGTCCCAGCAGTTATCTAGAAAATTGACGCCCTCATCGAGACCCGCGCGGATGATGCGAATACTTTCCTGAGGATCCGCCTGTTTGCCGAGATGATAGCCGCCGAGCCCGATGAGCGAGACTTTCTCTCCGCTGCGGCCCAGGGTTCGATACGGAATGCCATTCTTGGATTCCAATCGCGGAACTTGTTGGTCGGCATGCGCCAGACAAATGGACGCCGCCGAAAACCCAAGGAACCCACGCCGGGAAATGCTGGAATCCACTGCGTCGTGAGTGCGCGAAGCTGACGCCAGATGCGGATGGAGCGAATCCTCTTCGAGCTGTCGATTTTCCTTGTTATTCATGACGTACCTCCTGTTCAAGCGGCTCGCTTCTGAAAGGATAAACCCGATTGCCCGTGAGTAACACAGCACACCGAGTCCGGGCTATTTTTTTTCATGCAGGGAGCGAATGTGCGCCACGAGAGAATGAACCTGATCCCCGCTGAGCGAATTCTTGAACGAAGGCATTCCCCCCTTACCGTCGGAAATGATTTGCGCGATTTGCGCATCGGGCAGCTTCTGGACTACCGGCGATCGAAGGTCCGGAACGTTCATGGTCTTTCCGACCTCTGAGCCACTTCCGTCTTGACCGTGGCACATGACGCATTTCGTGCGGAATGTCGCACTGCCGGCTGCGCTGTCTGGACCGGGATTAGCTCGCACAATCGAGGAGACAGAGAGTGTGAGGCCAACAAAAAGCATCAGCAGAAATATAGAGGCAACCATTACATGTCGTTCAGTCTTGTCTTGCGTCATGGCTCTTCCTTTACTTGTAATTTTTCACTTCAACTGCGGAGTCTTCTCCACCCGAGCGCCGAGGACAGTTAACTGAAGCCGAGCTTTGTGATCGGCAGATCCCTTACTCTTTTGCCGGTTGCAGCGAAAATGGCGTTGCAGAACGCCGCAATAAACGGCGGCACCCCCGGCTCACCTACGCCCGCCGGGGGAGCGTCGCTATCGACGATGTACACGTTCGTTTGAGAGGGTACTTCTGCAATGCGGGCTACCGGATAATCTTGAAAATTCGATTGGTCGATTACGCCTTTCGTAGCGGTAATCTCGCCGCTTCGTGCAACGCTGGTTCCGAACACTGCGGCGCCCTCGAACTGGGCGCGCGTTGCTTCCGGATTTACGACCAAGCCCGCGTCCAGGGCCATATCCACTCGCGGGATTCGCACTTCACCCTGATCATTGACCTCGACTTCAACGACCGTGGCGACGTAGGTCAAGAAGCTGCGGTGTGCCGCAATCCCGACGCCAGTTCCTTTTCCATGCTTGCGGTTTCCCCATCCGGATTTTTCCGCGACCATCTCGGTAACCTTACGCAGACGGCCGGTTTCCCAAGGATAGGCGTCCAACGCGGCACCATAATTCGGGTACTCCACGCCCTTGAATTCGATCGTGCGCGGTTGCCCGATCAGATCGAGCAGATAGTCGAGCGGATCGCGCCCGGCCGCATGGGCAAGCTCATCCGTGAAGCATTGAATAGCAAACGCGTGATAGATGTTGGCCACCGAGCGCAACCAGCCGATGCGCACATGGGCTTTGGCGGGCCCATTCTCGATGCGGAGATTTGGCAGATCGTAAGGAATATCGGTCCAGCCCTGCTGAAGATGGGCCGGATCGCCATAGACCTCATTCACATCAAAAATGGAAGGAATGGGAGGGAAGACCGACCGTTGCAGCCACGCGGTCGGTTTGCCGTTCGCGCCCACAGCTGCCTTCATATACATCGAAGCCACGGCGTTGTAGTAGTCGAACTTGATGTCGTCCTCGCGAGTCCAAACCACCTTTACCGGTCGGCCCATTTGTTTGGACAAAACCGCAGCCTCAGCAACGTAATCGGGCTTCGACTTGCGCCCAAATCCTCCGCCGAGAAGTGTTACATGGCAAATTACGTCTTCTTTCGCGATCCCCAGCTCTTTCGAGACAATGTCTTGGACAGCTTGAGGATTCTGAGTCGGCGCCCACAATGTCGCTTTGCCGTCTTTAAATTCGGCGAGGGCGACCAAGGGCTCCATCGCGGCGTGCGCTAGCAGCGGAACGTAGTAGTCTGCCTCATGGACTTTCCCGCTTTTGGCGAACACCGCATCCGCATCGCCAACATTGCGCACCACTTTGCAAGGATTGTGCGAAGTCGCTCGCAATTCATTCTTGTAGGAATCCGAGTTGTAGATTTCGTTTGGTCCGTTATCCCAGGAAATGTTTAGCTTCTTGCGGCCTTGAAATGCTGCCCAGGTGTTATCCGCGATGACCGCGATGCCGCCGAGCGGCTGAAACGCGGGTGGAGGCTGGAATGGATCAATCGGAATAATCTGACGCACGCCCGCGACCTTCAGCGGTTCCTTGTCGTCGTACGATTTCACTTTGCCGCCGAGAACGGGCGGGCGCTCCACGGACGCATACACCATCCCGTCCAAGCGAGCATCCATCCCGTAAATAGCTTTCCCGGTCACAAGCGCTTCGAGGTCGTAACTTACTTCCCCTTTGCCTATATACCGCCAGGCGCTTTTTGGTTTGAGCTTCAGCTCTTCTCTCTTGGGGACCGGTAATTCCGCCGTGGCGGTCGCAAGTTCACCGTAACCCGCTCGGCGATTCGTTGAGCGGTGGACGACAACATGCAAATCGGTTTCGCACTCCTCCGCGGGAACACCCCATCGTCGTGCCGCGGCTTGAATCAACATGAATCGGGCGGTTGCTCCGGCCCAGCGCATCGCGTCGTAGAACGATCGGATGGAGTGCGATCCATCAGTATTTTGGTCACCATACCGCTTGTCGCCAATGGCCTGCTCGATCTTTACCCGCTTCCAATCCGCGTCCAGCTCATCGGCGAGAACGAGCGGCAGAGTCGTACGGCTTGTCGAGCCCATCTCCGAGCGGCTAGCTACGATCCACACGGTGCCGTCTCCGTCGATTCCGAGGTACACGCTGGGATGTAAGGTGGCGTGGTCCGCGTTTGTATCGTGCGGAAGTTTGCCGGACGAAAACTTGGGGTAATAACGGACGCCGAGCACAAGCGCACCTGCCGCAACGATGCCTCCCGTCAAAAATCTGCGACGGCTGACGTTCTCGATCGCACTCATGCCATTTCCTCTGCCGCGGCCTTGATCGCCGCGCGAATTCGCTGATACGTCCCGCAACGGCAGATGTTTCCGGACATCGCCTCATCGATTTCGTGATCGGTCGGGTTCTTTTTGCTGTCCAGCAAGGCCGCCGCCTGCATGATCTGCCCCCCCTGGCAGTAGTCACATTGCGGCACGTTGATTTGCATCCACGCTTTCTGAACTGGATGCAATCCGCTCTTGTCGAGCCCTTCGACCGTCGTGACTTCTTTTCCCGCCGCGTCGCGCATGGCTGTCACGCAGGATCGCGTGGCTTGCCCATTCACATGGACCGTGCATGCCCCGCAAAGCCCAACGCCGCAGCCAAATTTCGATCCGGTCAGCCACAAAACATCGCGCAGGTACCAGAGCAGCGGCAGTTCCGGTTCACCGCCGAAAGACTGCTCAAGTCCGTTCACCTTAAGTTGAATCATTTTCTTGCCCTCGACCAGAACGTATGCAAAGGGAATGAACTTCAGCCAACTCTGTCAATTCCCCTCCCAATCGACGCCCGATCACCTCCGCCCATTGCCGGTGGAACCCAGATGCGCACGCTTTTCCATTTGCAGAATCACCGCCGAAAAATCTTGCTCCGCTCCTTCGTCCGATTGCCTCGCATTGATCTCAAAAGCAGCATCCGCTGCGGGCATGCGCGCGCCAACAGTAGCCGCGAGAGCGAGAATCAACCCGAAATCCTTGTTCATTAGCCGAATCGGAAATTGCGGGCTATAGTCGCTCTTCATCGCTCTTTGCAGTTTGCCCACATGCGCTGGAGCGACCACTGCAGTCTGGGACAACACGTCCAGCAAGCGATTGCGATCAAGACCAGCCTTCTCACCGAGTGCGACGGCTTCGGCAATCGCTTGCATTCCAATTCCTAGCAGGGTGTTCACGACCAGCTTCATCGTCGCCCCGGAACCACTCGGCCCCAGATAAAAATACTTTTGCGCGATCGATCGAAAAATCGACTCAGCGGCCTCAAAGCATCTTTTGTCACCACCGCCGAACAGAGTCAGTAACCCCTTTTCAGCGGCCGGTGTGCTCCCGGATATGGTCACGTCCAGGACGTCAATGCCACGCTCTGAACCTAGTCTTGAGAGTTCCTGCGAGGTCTCGGGATACACCGTGCTCAGGTCGATAGCGAGTGAGCCGCGGTGCCCATTGGCGAAAACGCCGTCAGGTCCTCTATAAATGTCCAGGACGGCTTCATCGCTAGGTAGGCACAACAACACGACGTCGCAGCCGGAGGCAAGTTCCGAAACGCTCTGCGCGGCGTTGCCGCCATATTGAATTAGTTCCTCTGTCTTACTGTGGTCCCGGTCGTACGCTGTCACCTTGAAGCCGGATTCAAGCAACCTCCGCGCGATCGGCCGGCCCATATAGCCAATTCCGATAAATCCGAGTTTGTTGTTTTCTGATGTGATCGGTTTCATGCTAGATCGTCCTTTGGCTGGGGTTGGATTTCGACTCTAACTTTCACAATGGACGAAAAGCACGCACCGTACCGTTTGGGCAGGTAGGCTGAGTATTCATGCAAGATATTGGTAGCAAGGGGAATATTACGCGTACCTAGGGGACCTAGAGGTCCAGCCGGCGAGAGTCATCTGTCGAAATCTTGGACAGTGCCAGCCTGTTGGAAATAGGCTTGTATTTACAGGTGCTTTGGCGTGAAACTGTGATCGATTTGTGAACACAATTCGAAAATCGCTCCACTGCGACTCGTTTCGCCTCCAGATTTGAATCTTCGTGACCTTCGCTATGGAAGGGAAGCTTCCACCTCTTCCAGCATCCAGTGATCTGGAGGTTCCAAGTGACATTGGTACCCATAGAATCGGCCATTGAAAATGTGTTGGAAAAGGCATGCGCGCTGGCCTGTCTCGATGGGATTCCCAACCACCGGTTGAAAATCGCCGTCGGGAGCATCTGCGGCGAACACCTTGACTTGCCACTCGCCTTGCGGGTCTGTGGTATAGCGGTGCGGGTAGATTTCCGTAGCCATATAGTAGATTCCGGAATTCTTCCCCTTTCGCGGAAGGTATAGCAGGGTCGGCGCGGCCAGGGTTTGCGTGGTTCGCAGCAGAACCTTTTCGGGGGCTTTGTCGAGTTCCAGCAGCGAACTCGCGTTCCGGCTGATGATTTGGAATTGGTCCTTATCGTTTCCGCGGTAGTACGTCAGGTAGAAGCGTCCCGAGCGGGGATCACGAAACAGGTTCGGATTCTGATTCCGTTGATTCGGCACGCCGGCCACCAGGATTTTCACTTCCGTCAGTTGAACGCCGGCCGTAGACGTTGCCAGAACGATGTGGCTGCTGGGTGTGTCGTACTCCCGCGTTATCGCGAAGTAGAGAACGTCCTTTTTTTGGGGATCCGCATTTGCTAGCACCGACGGCCACCGGGCATTCGTCCACAAGGGGTTCTTCTCGTATTTGGTCCAGTGCAAGAGGTCGTTGCTGCGGGCCAGGCCGACTCCCCGCCCTTCATTCAGCCCATACCAGCCCCAGTAGCGGAATCCACCGCGGTTGAACTCTAGGACACTCATGGTGTGCGGGAATTCATTACCTTCCCAGGCCTGTGCATCAAGCAAAACGTGCCGCGGCGGCGTCAGATTCAGGTAAGGCACGCCCTCTGCCGCCTTTTGCTCCGACGTCGACTGCGCCGACACCAGGCTTGGCACCAACAAAATACTTGCTGTCAGAAGCATTCGAAAAAGTCTTTTCACGAACATCGAACGTCTCCTCTTCCGTGAACTAGGAATGTGAAACCGTGGTTGCGTCCTTACGGCTGATCGTGGCGTTCATGATGAGTGGTTTGGCCCAAAACCCCACGCTCAAAACCGCACCAAATGTTATATACAAAAACGAAATTCCGGGGCGCAGGCCGTAGTGATCGCCGATGCGACCAATAATGATTGGAACGACCGCGCCTGCCATGATTCCCGTGCTCAGAATTCCAGCAAAGGAACCGTGATGCTCGGACACGGAATTCAGTGCCAGCGAAACCAGGATGGGCCACATGACCGACGCGAACAGTCCGATGGCCGGAAAGGCAATCAGAGACACTTTTGCAATCCGTCACAGAATCAACTAATTCACTAAATTCACGCAGCGAACTGGAAAGAGGGGGAAAAACTGGCCCGTCCCGGGGGTAGCGGGACAGGCCAGCGGGCGTTAGCGGGAGGGGTACTGCGGGGAAATTGCGGCTTATTTTTCGGTTTCCACTACCACCTGACCGGTCGATGGATTCAACAGCAGCTTTCCTCGGCGCGGATGCTTGAAGTCAAACATGTTCTGCACCGATCCTGCCAGCTCATCGAAGGAACCGTTCCCGATCTGCGGCAATTGCCAGTTGTCTTCGATGAAGCGCACCACCGAGCTTTGATCGGTCAGTGTGTTGTCCACGAAATTGTTCTTGGCATAAGGCGAAATCAAGACAAACGGCAAGCGCGGTCCATATCCGCAACGCGCCTGATTTCCGGCCAGCGAGCTGGCGCCAGAACCACACGCGCCCGCGCCTGACAATGCATCCGCAGTGGACGTCGATTGGTTCATGATCGGCCCGATCACGTGATCGTACCAACCGTCGGAGTCGTCGTAAGTGATGATAACCGCGGTCTCACTCCACTCCGGCAGCGCTTGCAGGAAGTTGATTGTGCTCACCAGAAATTCCTGTTCGTCCAGAGGTGAAGAGTTACCGGGGTGTCCGTCCTGCGCACGGTTCGCCTTCAGGTAAGTAACCGCGGGCAGATGGCCAGCCAGCGCGGCCTCCTGGAAGTAGCGCAAATCATACTGATGGTTGGCCTGATCGTTGTGTCCGATCATGTTGATTGCCGATGGCGGCAAGTGATGTGGGTTAGAAGTGCTGGCGTAGTACGCGAACCCATTGTGGTGCGGGCTATACGCGGTTTCCGGCGTGCCGTCGATTCGGTTGGTGGTCGTTGCGCATGCCGCTGGCACGGCCGCCGTTGTCGAAGTTGCTGGCGAATACGCGGTCGTTGGCGTGAATCCACCCTGGAACCATCCCCACGAAATGCCCTTGGCGTTCAGCAGGTCTCCAATGTTCTTGTTGCTGCTGGACATCCCGACGTATTCACTGCCGTGGCAATCGTCGTAGAAAGGATCGGGATCGCCCATCACCGATCCGGCAGTCACGTCTCCGGCTGCGGTTGCCCCGACGTCGGTGCTGGGATCGCTGCCGCCGGTCATTCCGGAAACGACGTTGATCGCGCCCGGAGTCGAAGGCCCAAAGTTGGTATCAAAGAAGTTGTCGCTGATCGCGAAGTGCTGGGCGTAGTTCCAGAGGCCGGTTACCGTGTTGCCATCGTAGTAGCCCATCACAATTTGAGCGCCGAGCGCGGAAACGTCGGGGTAGGTGGAGTTTGGGCATGGCGTAGCCGTAAACTCGGGAAATTTGTCCATCAGCCCGCTGTCATATGCCTGCTGTTCCGGCGTGTAATCATGATCTTGGTCGCAGGTGTAATTCTGGCTGCGATCCAGGCGGAACGGTTGATAGCTGGTGGCGGTAGCGTCCAGGTTCTGGTTGTGGGTCAGCAATCCTTCGGTCAAACCATTTACCGATGGCGTGCCCGCCAGCGCATGGAACGCCGGCTCACCACTGGGGTTGGTCGCCTTCGGATAGGTTCCGAAATAGTGGTCGAACGAAACGTTTTCCTGGAAGATCACCACCAGGTGCTTGATCGGAGTAGTCGTAACGGTTCCGCCGTTGCTGAACGTCGGTTGCGGTGGATTCGCTGGTTGCGCGAGCGCAGTGCCAGGCATCGCTGTGGCCAAATTGGTTGCGAGGACAACCGCGGCCATCCAGCGCAGGCTCTGGGAGATCATGAATGCTCCTTGTAGGGGTTAAGTGTCCGATCAGAGCACCGCCCGCGGGGACCTGAATTTGTGAGGTGGCGCTGGATCAAACCCCGTGCCGTCCATAAATAACCCGTCGTCATTACAGCTCCGTTACAGCGATGTGAACACTGGCGCAGAATCGTTATCAAAGGAAGTCTGGGAGAGCAATAATTTATCAGCGGTCAAAAGTCTTGGTACTTCCAGGACGAGTTGGTCGGCTTGAGTTTTGGCGACTCCCGAAGAGCGCACTAGCCACGATGGTGGCCGGTGGCTATCAAACCCACCAGCGCTCCGAGAAGCACCAGCCACGCGGAATTGACGCGAAACCGTAGCAGCGCGATCGACGATACCAGAGCCAAGAGAATGGTGACAGCATCGATGAGGGATGCCCGACCGAGTTGCCACGTGACCGCCGCTACCAAAGCGAGTGATGCGACGTTAACGCCGTCAAGAAAGGCACCGGCAACCCTCGATTTTCGAATTCGCGGCAGCAACGGACCGCTGAACGCCACCAGCAAGAACCCCGGCAAAAAAATGGCGACGGTAGAGAGGACTGCACCGCGAACTCCTCCCAGGATAAAACCAATAAAAGTAGCGGTCGTGAACACTGGCCCTGGTGTCAGCTGGCCCACCGCAACGGCATCCAGGAGCTGCGTATCCGTGAGCCAGCCACGATGGACGACCAAATCCGATCGAAGGAACGCCAGTAGCACATAGCCGCTGCCAAAGACGGTTGCTCCCATCTTCAAGAAGACAAAAAACAGCGAGGCCACACTGAAGGTTGCTGTTGTCGCCAGCCCGGCGCCTACGATAGGCGTGGCGGGCAGGGTGAACAAAGACGCGCGCGAATTGTGCGGCTGCGGAGCGCAAGCCATAGCCCCGGCTACCAAGAGAAGGAGAAGAGGATGCATACTGACCAGGCTCAGACCAAGTGAGATCACCGCAACGAATCCAAGGAACGTCGTCTTGACTGCGGTGCGTCCGAGGCTCCAGAGAGCCTGAAGGATAATACCGATCACCACTGGTTTAATTCCGTACAGAATGCCAGCTGTCGCGGGGAGCTTACCGAAACGGACGTACAGCCATCCCAGACCACCAACCATCAATGCCGCGGGAAGTACGAAACAGGTCCCGGCGATTAGCAGGCCTCTCCAACCGGCGCACAGATAGCCGATATGAAGAGCCAATTCGCTTGAGCTCGGTCCTGGAATGAGGTTACTTGCGCCGAGCAAATCGAGAAACGTCTCGCGAGCCAGCCACCGGCGGCGGCGGACCACTTCGTCCTCCATAATTCCAATATGAGCTGCGGGTCCTCCAAACGCGGTGGTGCCTAGCCCAAGGAAAAACACAGCAAGCTCCCCGAGGGAAACTTGTCTACGTGTCGAAATGGAATCTGAGGCCTGCAGGGCTGGCGCTTCAACCATCAAATCGGTCCGGTCCTCGTATCAAAGCGACTGTTGAAATCCCAAAGACGACGTTAGACCTGTTTCCCGGGCGCCGCGGGCTGCGTTGTAGCTATTACTGAAACGAGCCCTTTGGGTGCGCTCTGGATGGAGGCCGATTCAATTTTCAAGAAATAGTCAGAACGTCCTGTCCCAAAGTTTGGGCTATACTCACGTTGGGCGACCGATTTTCGGGAAGGAGAATCGAATCAGAACCGTTTTCCTTGCGGCGGTAATGCTGTTGCTCTGTTGGGTCACCCCGGCACAGCAACCCGCTCCATCACCCAATTGGGACGCCTGGAAATTCCTGATCGGCCAATGGGTGGGTGAAGGAACCGGCGACGTCGGGGAGGGAGTGGGCTACTTCACATTCGAACCGGATTTGAACGGCAAGGTACTAATCCGAAAAAATCACGCCGAGTATCCCGCCACAAAGGATCGTGCCGCCTACTCCCACGACGACTTGATGATTGTTTTCGCGGACCCAGCGACGAAACAGACTCGGGCCTTCTACACCGACAGCGAAGGACATGTGATCCACTATACGGCGACCTTTTCGACGGATGGCAATACCCTCACATTCCTAAGCGACGTGCTCCCCACGACTCCCCGTTTTCGTCTCACCTACCTTCGCACCAAGCCCGATCGTATGGCCCTAATATTCGAAATTGCGTCGCCCGACCAGCCGGACAAATTTCACAAGTTCATCGACGCGACAGTACGCAAGTCTTCGCAGGCGGCTAACGCCGGTGGGCGGTAAGAAGTATGAGTCTCGTATCGATGTAAAGACCCATTGGGAGAAGGTTTATAAGACAAGGGCGCCGGAGTCTGTCAGTTGGTACCGCCCGCATCTGGAAACCTCTCTTGCACTCATTCAACGGACGGGAGCGGGGTTTCGATCCGCCATCATTGATGTTGGTGGAGGAGAATCGACACTTGTCGACGATCTAGTTCAGCACGGCTATCAGGACCTAACCGTTCTCGATATTTCGGAAACCGCTATCGAGGTTTGCAGAAGGCGCCTGGGCGAAACAGCGGAACGGATCCACTGGCTGGTGGCCGACGTAACGCTCGCCACCCTCTCTCGCGGCGCGTACGACGTCTGGCACGACCGCGCCGTATTTCATTTTCTTACCGCAAGCAAGGATCGCGCTGCATATGTCCGGCAGGTCGCCCGGTCTGTCCGGACGGGGGGCCATGTGATTGTGAGCACGTTTGGTCCAGAAGGCCCGATGAAATGCAGTGGTCTCGATGTAGTTCGCTACGACGCGGAATCGCTGCACCGCCAGTTCGGCGTGCGCTTCCGGTTGATCGAGAGTGCCAATGAACTGCATCACACGCCGTCTGGGACTACTCAGCAGTTTCTGTTTTGCTGCTGCAAGGTCGAATGACTAGATCACGGAACCCTCGATGACCGCAGCCACATCATCCACCACGGCAGATTTCTCCCGGCGCGTCCTTCAGCTTCAAGTTCTCACAATTGTCTGGATGACGGCGGAGGCATTGCTGTCGCTCGGGGCCTCCTGGAAGGCCCATAGTCCCGCGCTCTTCGCTTTTGGAGGAGACAGTTTGATCGAGTTGCTTTCGGCCGCCGTTGTGGTTTGGCGGTTTCGATTTGCACTTAGCGAATCTCGTGCGGCCAGGATCGCTGGAGTCTTGCTTTTTGGGCTGGCGGGGCTGGTGCTGCTGACTTCGATATTAAACCTTCTCGGCTATCGCGAAGCTCGCCGGAGTTTTCTGGGAATCGGAATCTTGTTGGCTGCCGCCGTTGTAATGCCTTGGCTCGCAAGGCAGAAACGTCGTTTAGCGTCGATTACGTCGAGTGCCGCACTCAAGGCCGATGGGGTACAGTCCGCGCTCTGCGGTTATATGGCTTGGATTGGCTTGGTAGGCCTGGTAGCCAATGCCATCTGGGGAAAATCGTGGATCGACCCCGTTGCCGCCGTGACCCTGATCCCTCTCATCGTGACCGAGGGCTGGAGGGCGGTCCGAGATTCTCGCCTCGGATGTGAGTGTTGTTGAAGCTGCTGTGGTGACCGGGCTGAGATTAAATTACGGGCGGAGAATGATCCCTCTATTCCCTTACTTGTCGACTATCTTCGGAGAATCTCCCGTTTGATGGTCTGCCATCTGAAAGAGAAGGAAGGCATGAACGGCGTCGGTAGCTTGCGAATCGGCCGTGGTGATACGAACTCTTGCTCCCCGGCCGGTTTCAAAAAACTCATATCGGATTTGATCTTTACGTTGTGCCATTGTCGTCGCACCCGGTGGTGTCGTGTCGTGGATGAACATCGGGATATTAAAATCGCCCGCCGAAAACGATTTTGCAATGTGTGCTAGATGGGCGCGAATCTGATTCACACTGGCCGTATCCTTTGGGTCATTCGCCTCCACCGCGATTTCGCCACCATCCCGAAAGAGGCGAAAGTGATGTGCGGTGGCTTGGTGCGAAAAGCCCATCGCCTGATCGCCACGCTGCATCATCGGGCAGTCATGGGCACCGTGATCCTGGGCCGGCTCCTGCGAGCCCGCGGTCAATCCAACCGCTAGCAAGAGACACGCCATAGCAATAGTAGTTCGCATTTTAGGCTCCTTGGGTTCTCAAGTGCGGCTTGGGTCGAGGCGATACGGGAGTGTCCATAGGAAGGCTTTCCAGCAATTTTGCGGGCTGGCCCCTTCGTGTCCGGGATAACCGTCGATCCCAGCCTCTTGAAATCCGCGCTAGCTCCCCACGCATTGACACAAGATTTCTGATCTGGAGCTCGATGTCGCGAATCTTTGACGTCAACAGGCGTCTGACGTGGCGACAAGGCCGGCGGCCTCCGTCACGTTCTAGCAGGATTGTTTTCAGTTCAGTCAGCGAGAAACCGATCTTGATGGCTCGCCGTATGAGCTGTACGCGGCCCGCTACAGCCGGAGGGTAATCGCGATAGTTGGCGGCTGAGCGCCTGGGCACAGGCAAAAGCCCGAGCCGCTCGTAGTGCCGCAGGGTATCTGTACTCACACCCGCCAGACGCGCCAGCTCTCCGGATCGCATTGTTCTACTCCGATGAAAGTCTAAACCCTGGAACCGCTTCCAGGGTCAAGCTCATTTTCGACTTGTTCAAAGTTTTTCGGGTGGCGCCAAGATCAGCAACCTGTAGACCTCCGAGGGGCAATGCGTCTGCCAGGGTCACCGGGGATGGAGCAGACACGGTGCGGATGTTGGTTTCGGATGGAGAAGTTGATGAGCCATCAGCGAGGGGATTCGAAGATCTCAATCCACAACTCCAAAGAAGGAATCACCTCGGCGAAACACCACTCATAAACTCATGGTGCGCGAGCGAAATTAGATGTCACGGTGACGGATTTGTGACTAAAGACCTCGCAAATTGGCGAAAGAACAAGCGAACTTCAGGAAATTGTAATTCTGCTAACTGACAGCTAGCAAAGGGATTTAGCTAACGTTAACGAGACTTCGATTCGTACTGAGCAAAGTTTTGAGTGTCGCGAAATTCCCATCGCGGACCGGCCGGAGCGAACCAGTTGGCGTCGCTCGAAATCGCGCAGGTATGATTCCTTCTGTAGCACCAATCGCCTCAGGTGACGTCGTAGCGGTTTCCGTCGGCCGGGGTAAAGCTCAGCCTCACGTCGACGTGGTTGCGCGTCCCGTTGGAATAGGCTCTGACGCGGGCGCCCTGACCAAAGTGCCGACACGCTCTACCCCGCGGTTGCGGCGCTTGCGCCGAGCGAGCCAGCAGCCTCAATCACGAAATCCGCAACCTTCTGCGGCTGCGAAAGCATGGGCACGTGGCTGGTAGGGAGGGTCAAGGTCTTCGCGCCCATCCGTTTGGCCGTGCTCATCTCTTGTTCGGGCGAGATGGTCCGATCGTTGGAGGCTATGACAAACCAGCTTGGCTTGGCGTGCCACGCGGCCGCCTTGATAGGCGTCGCTAGAATGGCGCCTTGTGTCGCCCCCTGCGTCGCAAGCACGAGATCCTCCGACTAAAAGTTTTCATTGTGTCTGGTTCAATTCGAAGGGGCGCGCCGCTTCACGGACCTGCCGTCTTGGGCGACGATTCGTCAGCCCGAGGCGCTTGCAATGCGGCCCGCGATTGCGGGCTGACCATTCCCGATAACCTCAGCATTGCGGGATTCAACGACACGCTCAGAATTGCCAGACCCGATTTGCCGGGCAAGACCATCACGCTTCCCGCGCAATGGGTGAGGCGCGAGTCCTGCGGCTCCATACCGGCGATTTCGGGGAACGCAGCCGAGCCCCTTGGCCAGCGTTAAAAAACGGCCTCGTCTGGGAAATCTGTGGGTAACTGGCGGGCTCAGCGCTGAGGTTGATTGAGGAAGCGGTGGAGTTTGCGGCAGGTCGCATCGAGGGAGTGTTGCTGTTCTTCCGAGCCGTTGGGGATC
>Ga0182024_10006950_pt1 | contig 24624 bp, 22 predicted proteins | sample P32metaG_FD_120480 | JGI IMG/M metagenome (GOLD analysis project Ga0182024, IMG submission 120480) | Permafrost microbial communities from Stordalen Mire, Sweden - P3-2 metaG (Illumina Assembly) | ecosystem: Environmental > Terrestrial > Soil > Wetlands > Permafrost | place: Sweden: Stordalen...
CGAAATCGGGCTCGCCGATATTCAGGCGCACCACATCCATCCCGCGCGCGACGCACCGCGCGATGTCGTCGCCCACTCGGAAAGCGTTCTCGGTACCCAGATTGCCCATACGGGCGGCCAGCAACGTCATCAGTGCTCAGTGCAGGGGTTGACGAATGTTAACGGCGCCTTTGCGGGTCTTTACGAAGACTAGGAAGGAGAAAGGGGAAAGGGGAAAGGAGAAAAGGGAAGAATTGGCCGAGTCGCATGGGGGAGAGCCGGGGAGTGAGGCGGCATCCGTAGGCGCCGGTCGCGACCGGCGCCTACCAGGGCAGGGCTGTTCGATAAACGACGGTCCAAATGCTGCGTCACATGTTTTCACTCAGGATCAGCCCGGCTGATTTCCACCGGAAAAGACGGCTGAGTCCTATCTTCGAGCGCTCGGGCGGGTAACGGGTTAGCGCGCTCCGGATGGATCACACTTCAGACCGCTGCCATCATGGAAAACTTCTTCCTTACGGAATACTTCGACTGGCAGCCCAAACGCCCCACGATCGTGCACCGCGCGATCAACAAGGCGCTGCGAGAATTGAGGATTCCGTTCCGCGCCGGACCCTACTCCGGTGGCATGACCAGCATCGAGCAACGGATCAACATCTTCCACTTCGTCATGCAGGTGCTCGTGTACGACGTGCCGGGCGATCTCGTCGAACTGGGCTGCTACGCGGGCCATACCTCAGTACTGATCCAGAAAGTCGTGCAGCGTTACGCGCCCACCCGGACGCTGCATGTCTATGACAGCTTCGAAGGGCTGCCCGACAAATCTGAAGCCGATGGCTCGACCAAGTTCCGCAAGGGATGGCTCACGACGAGCGAAGGCCGCCTCGTCAGCAGCTTCCAGAAGTACGGCCTGCCGCTCCCGATCATTCACAAGGGCTGGTTCGAGGACACGCTGCCCACCGAGCTGCCGGACACGATCGCCTTCGCGCATCTCGACGGCGACTTCTACAGCTCGATCGCCGTGAGTTTGAAGTACGTCTATCCGAAATTGTCCAAGGGCGCGGTCTGCGTCATCGACGACTACTGCGATCCGGCGGTGTATCCCGAAGGCTGGAACGCGCTGCCCGGCGTCAAAAAGGCGTGCGATGAGTTCTTCAGCGACAAGCCGGAGAAGGTGCACTACATCTACTCGGGGCCTTACTCACACGGGTTCTTTCACAAGGCGTAGGGGCAAAGGCGAGAAAGGAGAAAGGAGAAAGGAGAAAGGGGAAAGGGAAAGGGGAAAGGAGACCGAGGGGCGCGGCCTCGTGGCGTTCCCGGGCGCCGCGCAATTCGAATCGACCCCGCGAATGCTCGGCGGCGAATGAGGACGTACCTGACATGAGCTGCCATAACGTATTGATATGGCAGGTCTTACCTGGCCTGTCGCGACCGGCCCCTACCAGGGCGGATTGGTGCACCACCAGGGTCGGCTATGCAGCCAGGGCCGGGCGGTGCGCAGTTCATTCAGTTGCGCATCAATCGGGCTGTTTTAACGCCATTAACGACACACTTACGCAACAGGAACACTACTGTGTGGCGTAAGATGCTGATTCCTTGCGGCTGCGGCTGGCAACTCGAACCAGAACGTCGTCTTCCGTCCTGGTTCCGATTCCACGCCGATCTTCCCGCCGTGCTGCTCGACGATCGCCTTCGAGATCGCCAGCCCTAACCCAGTCCCGCCCCGCTGGCGGCCGTCTGAGCCGTCCAACTGCTGAAAGCGCCGGAACAAGAGGCGGATATCCTCCGGCGCGATTCCCGGCCCCGGGTTCTCCACCACGAACCGCACAGGCGCCCGGGCCGCCGTCCGCGAGGCACCGTTCACCGCCAGCGGATCCGCGACCGGCGTGTCCGCCATGACGGCCGAAACCCTGACCACAGACCCCGGGGGCGAGAACTTGACCGCGTTGGACAGGAAATTCGTGAGCACCTGGATCACCCGGTCATGATCGCCCTCGAGTGTCCGGTGCGCCTCCACGTGCTCCTCGATCCGTACCTGGAACTGCTCCGCGATCACGTGCACGCCATCGACCGCCGTGCGCACCAGCTCCGCCGGCATCAGGGTGGACAGATGCAACTCGAGCCGCCCCGCCTCGATCTTGTCGAGATCCAGCATGTCGCCGATCAGCCGGATCAGCCGTTCGGTGTTGCCACGCCCGATGCGAACCAGCTCCTGCGCCTGCGTCGTGAGCGCACCGCCCACGCCGGATTCGAGGAGGCCCAACGCCCCGCGAATCGACGTCAGCGGGGTCCGCAACTCGTGTGAGACTGTCGAGACGAACTCGTTTTTCATGCGGTCGAGCCGCTTCCACTCACTGATGTCGCGCAACACCGTGACGCGCGCCGGCGACCCCTTGTAGATGATCGGCGTCCCCACCACCTCCGCCTCGAAAGTCGAGCCATCTTTCCGGAGGCAGACCAGTTGGCGCGACGCTGGGATGTTCTTGCTGATGATGTAATAGAGCCGCGCCCGCTCCTCGGGTACCACCACCGCTGCGGCCGGGATGTCCTGCAACTCCGCCTCGGTAAATCCGAACATCCGGCACCATGCACGGTTGACCTCGAGGAATCGCCCGGACCGCGTGACTGCGATCCCGTCCGTCGCCGCATCCGACAGCATCCGGAACCGCTCTTCGCTCTCGCGCAACTCCTCCTCGCGCCGTTTCTGCACGCTGATGTCGCGCAGGATGGTCGACACAAACCACACGCCACCCTGCGACGACTGATGCGCCACCAGCACCTGCGACACTGGAATCTCCCGGCCGTCGCGGGTCTGGAGTGTCGTTTCACCTTCCCACACGCCATCACGAATCGCGGCGGGCAGAGCGATGTTGATCTGATGCTGCCGCGCCGGCGGCGACAGGATCGCGCTCAATCCCAGCAGGGACACGTCATCGTCATCACCGATCCCGATCATCCGGCGGCCGGCCCGGTTGATGTAGACGCCACGCCCCTTTCCGTTGCCGATGCCCACGAAGTCGGTCGTCGCCTCCAGAGTCGCGACGAGCCGAGCCTGGGCCTCTTCGGCCGCACGCTGGGGGGTCACGTCGCGCAGCATGGCGCGCACGGTCACCGGCCTGCCGTTCTCGTAGCCACAGGTCGCCCGCACGCCGAGCACGACGCGCCGCTGCTGCCGTGTCAGGAACACGCCCTCGAAGTCGCCGACGCTCTCCCCGGCCAGTACCCGCCGCCGCAAGGCGTGATACGCGTTGGCGTACTCCGGTGTCACGGTCACCGCCGTCGACACGGCCGACCCCTCGGTTGCCTCGTACCCGAAAGTCGTCCGCCACGCCTGGTTCGCGTACAGCAACCGCCCGTCCGGGGCGGTGATCTCGATCAGATCGCTCGCCGTGTCGAGGAAATCGCTCAACCGCTCCTCGGCCTCCGCCCGCGCATCGGCGCGTGCCTGCGCTGCGTACGCCAGTCTCGCCATCCCGGAGAGCAGCAGCGTCGCCACGATCCCGACGGCCAGCACCGCGCCCGGTGTCCGAGGCAGTCGCGTGGTCTGTGACACGACCACCGCCAGCACCGACCCCCCGACCAGGACCAGCCACGCCACGCGCCAACTGATGACCCAGGGACGCCGTCCCCGTACGAGGAGCCGGCCCCCCAGAGCAGCCTCCGGCGCCTGGCCCGGAGGCGCCGGCGGTACTGGGGCAGGGGCGGGTTTGGACAGAACTGGGTCCACGGTCGTTCGACGGCACCGGGGGCAAAAAGTCACGCTCACGCCGCACCCGGCCGTCTCGCCATAATTCCGGCATGCGTTTGGAGCCCCCTTCGCTTGCCGCTGACCGCCAGTCCTACCTCTCGACCATCGCGACTATCGGCTTCGGAGGGGTCGCCACCGTACTCGCGGCCCTGCCGTATAAGGTCTTTGACCTGGACCGCTACGCGATACCCAAGGAGCTGACGCTGCACCTCACGGCCACGCTGGCCGCGGTCGCCGCGCTGGTCGCCCTGGGCCGCTCCGCCAGAGGCGGCAGTGGGCCGGTTGTTCCGCTCACGCGTGCCGATACGCTCCTCACCGGCTTCCTCCTGTTCAGCGCCGCGTCGGCGCTCCTCTCCCAGAACGGCTGGCTCGCCGCCCGCGGTCTCGCGATCAGTGCCTCCGGCATCGTCCTGTTCTGGGTGGCCCACGCGCTCGCCCGTGCTGGGTGGGCGCGCTCGGTGCTCGCGCTCATGGCCGCAGCGATCACGGTCGCGGCAGCCACGTCGCTACTCCAGGCGTACGGTGTCGAGACGGAGCTGTTCAGTCTCAATCGCTCGCCCGGCGGCACGCTCGGCAATCGCAACTTCGTCGCACACCTCGCCGCCATCGGGATCCCGCTCCTCATCATCATCATCCTGCGCGCCCGCCACGCGTCCGGCGCTTTGCTTGGCGCCTTGGCGATCGCCATCGTTTCCGCCGCGCTCGTGCTGTCGCGATCCCGCGCCGCGTGGGTCGCTACCGCCGTCGCGCTGCTCTGCGTACTGCCCGCGGCATGGCGTGGCTGGAACGCGCTGCGCGGCCGCGCCTCCGGCGCGCTTCGCCGGCCATCAGGCGATGCCTCGCCTTCGGTCGGTCTCCGCGGTGCCGTCGTCTTCACCGCCATCGCCGCCGGGATCATCGCGGCGGTCACGATCCCCAACACGCTGAATTGGCGCAGCACGTCGCCCTATCTCGATTCCGTCATCAACGTCACCAACTACCGCGCAGGCAGTGGCCACGGGCGCCTCATCCAGTACGCCAACACCGCACGACTCGCGATCACGCATCCAGTCCTCGGCGTCGGCCCCGGTAACTGGGCCGTGGTGTACCCGAAAATCGCGCCCAAAGCAGACCCGTCGCTCGATACCGATGATGGAATGACCGCCAACCCATGGCCGAGCAGCGATTGGGCCGCATTTCTGTCCGAGCGCGGCGTGCCTGCCACGCTCTGCCTCGCGCTGGCACTCCTCGGTCTCATCGTCGCCGCCACACGCGCCGCGGCCCGGGCGGTGGATGACGGCCGCGCGGATCGGATGCTGCTCGCCCTCGCGCTCGCCGCGACCGTGCTCGCGATCATTGCGGTCGGCGCGTTCGACGCGGTGCTGCTGCTGCCCGCACCGTCGCTCATCGCGTGGTCGATCCTGGGCGCACTCGCCGGCTCGCTCGAGCCCCCGCCCACTGCGCGCGGATCGATCCGCATCCCGGACTTCATGCGCCGCGTCGCGATCGTACTCCTGCTCGTCGGTGGCGGTGCGGCAATCGTGCGCAGTGCATCGGAGGTGATCGCGATGGCGCTCTATGTCGCGGCGACCCGGACCGGCGTGAACGACCACACGCTGGAGCTGGCCACACGCATGGACCCCGGGAGTTATCGCATTCAGTTGCGGCTCGCGGAGTCGTACGCCCACGGACACTCCTGCTCGCGTGCCCGCGTTCACAGCGCGGCCGCCCACGCCCTCTTTCCCAACGCTGCAGCACCACGCCACGTCCTGGCCGAATGCACCGGAGCCGGGGGAACCCGATGACCACCATCACGCGCCATCTCACTGTCCTGATCGTGCTCATCGCCGCCCTGGATCTGGTCGCGGGGGGGGTGTTCTACCACCTACATCTCGACCAGAACCCTGGCACGAACCAGCAGATCTATGTTGGCGTCTGGACGGTGGTGTCGGCACTCATCGCCGTCGTCCAGTTGCGCAAGATCCGCAAAGAGCGGCTCGCCATCATTCGCGCGCCGCGCGCGCCATCGCACCCCGTCACTCCACCTGAGCCGCCCGGCTCACCGCAACCGCCTGCCCCGGGCGAACCCCGTAACCCGGGCGACCCCCCGCGCACGCCGTAGGCGCGATCACGCCGCGTCAGGCGCGCTCGATGCCCGCTGCTGCGGAGGTGATTCGGCGAGTGACAGGAGATCCGGTAGCAGGAGCTGCTCGTCAGCCGCCGGCGGCTCGAGATGCGTAAACGCGTCGCGTACGCGAAATCCTGGAATGAAGCGGTTGGTGCGGTGCGTATAGAGGTGGTAGATCGGAAACCAGTGACCGAGATCGACTTCCTCGAGAAGCGCCGCGTGCCAGTACAGACTCGCCGCCACAATGCCAGCGAGGATGAGCCACGTCGATCCGGTCATGATAAACGCACCGGCCGCGATGACGATCCGGCCGCCGTACATCGGATGCCGCAGAAACCGGTACGGTCCCTCTTCGACGATGCGAAACGGAACGTATCCGTCGAAACCCGGGCTGTAGTTCCAGCCCAGGGCCCGTTTCGATGCAACGAGCAACGCGACACCGGCCAGCGTCACCACGATGCCGGCGTAGACGAATACGGGCGCATGGTACCAGACGAGGAGTGGTGGTTCGGGCCAGAACAATGCCACCCCACCCACCAGCACGGTGAAGATCCGAAGCCAGCGATCGACGCGCCGAAGATGCGTGACGGATGTCAGCCGCCCCTCTTTTCCGGATGCGTACGCGCGCGTCGGATGCCAGAAGATGCATGACGGCACGATTGCCGCTCCGGCCAGCGTGGCGATGCCGAGCCATGCGTCGAGATGCCGCACCACCATCAGTCCCCTGCGCGCAGTGCGCCGGACGAATCCGTAGAGAGGGAACGGAGCCGCGATCCTGACGTTGGCACGAGCACCTGTACACGCATGACCAGATAATAGTTCGGGGACCGCGCCGCGCCGATAGGAGATCTGCAGCCTCGGCGTGCAGTACAACGACCGCGGTTTCACAGGTGATCCTTGCACGCGGTATGCCGCCCTCGATTTTGGTGATGCGCATCACATGTACGAGCGGAATTCGGCTCGTACACGCGAGATCACCAATGGCTCAGGCTGGTAGGTGCACGCTTACTCGTCTGGCGATGCGGGCGACACCATGATGCCGCGATACGCGTTCGGGACTGACCACTCGGGCGGCCGCGCGACGATGTTGCCCCCGATCTCCAGGAATTGCATCTCGTGCGCGATCGGCTCCAGACAAATGCCGTCGGGCAGTTGTATGAATGCGGGCAGCGTTCCATCGAACTGCTGCAGATGGGTAATCAGTTGAGCGATCGTCATGTGTGCTGCAGAAACGGCCAAAACCAAAAAAGGAGCAGGACAAAAAGGAGAGAGGAGACGAAGGGCCAAACTCCGGCAGCCGCGGCGCCATCAGTCGTATCCCACCAATGCGCAGCACCCCGCCGAAACCCGTCATCCGGTGCAGTTCATTCACTGGACGACATGGCGCCGCGATACTGCGCGTCTTTCAGCGCGATTTTTGGTTCGACGAGCGCCGGACGCCACGCGGGCGCCAGACACGCGATAACCGTCGCGAGCACGGAACCCGTCCCGCCGAGCGTCACGACGTGGGTGCACGGACGCGCTGGCGCGCGTTTGATCCTGCTTAGAGGCTCCGGTACATCACGTAGGCGTCCACGTACCCTTGGGTGGGATGGTGAAACGCCCCCGGCAGCCGGCCCGCGATCTCGAAGCCGAACTGCTGCCAGAGCCGTACCGCCCGGTCATTGGTGCTGACCACGAAATTGAATTGCACCGCGCGAAATTCCCGGGCTCGGGCCCGGTCGAGCGAATGCGCGCACATGGCCCGCCCGACGCCCCGCCCCGAATTTCCGGACGCGGTCATGTATCCGCAGTTGGCGACGTGCGCGCCACCGCCGTCGTGATTGGCCCGCAAAAAGTATGTCCCCACGATCTGGCCATCGGTTTCCACGACGTGCACTTCGTGCCCGGGCGCCAACCAGAACGCCAGTGCATCGGCTTCGGCGAGGTCACGCGGCAGTGCGTAGGTCTCACCCGCGCGGATCACCGGCTCGAGGATGGCCCAGATCGCCGCCCTATCGAGCGCGGCTGCGGGCCGGATCAGGGAGCTGGAGGGCGGATCACTCACTCCGCAGCACTTCCACCGGATCGATGCGGCTGGCGCGGTAGGCAGGCAGGTACGCCGCTCCAAGACCAACGGCCAGCAACACAGTACCGGCGAGTACCAGCGAGACAGGATCGATTGGACTGACGCCGAACAACTGCGAGGACAAGACACGCCCGGCAATCAGCGCGACCACGATGCCGATTGCCGCTCCCACGCCCAGAACGGATAGAGCGTCACCGAGCACGAGCCGGTTTACGTCGCGCGCCAGTGCGCCGAGCGCGATGCGTACACCGATGTCATGGGTCTGCTGGCGCACGGAGGACGAAATCACTCCGTACAGTCCAATAGTCGAGAGCAAGAGTGCCACGAGACTGAAGCTCGTCATGAGCAGGGCACTCAATCGCGGCTGTGCCAGTGGCGTCCCAAGCAGATCATCCATCGTCTGCGCATCCCAGATCATGAGATCGGGATTGACATCCCGTATCGCGGCCCGCAGCGACGGCAGCATGGTGGCCAATGAACCGGTCGTACGCACGGCGATAAGCCACGCCCTGAGGGTCGTGTCGTCCTCCCAGTCGAAGTACGCCAGCGGGCCGGCGTTCTTCAGCTCGCGATAGCGCGTGTCACTCGCCACGCCGACAACAGTGCACCGGCTGGTGTCCCCCACTCGCATGAGTTGCTTGCCTACCGCGTCCTGATTCGGCCAGAATCGGCGGGCCAGCGTCTCGCTGACCATGACTGCACAACCGGAACCCTTCGCGTCGGACGCCTGGAAACTGCGCCCGCGGCGGATCGGGATCTGGAATGTGCGAAAATAGTCCAGACCCACGAACTCGAACGGCACGCCTGGCGCGTCTTCGCCTGCCGATGCCGGCCGATCGGCGGGTACCAGTTGCATGACGAAGAGGGCTTTGCCTCTGAACGGGCCGCTTTCGATCGGGGTCGCCGCCACGACCCCGGGCGTGGCCTCGATACGCGCCACCAGGTCCTTGACGGTTTGCGTCACCTGTGCCAGAGTCGTGAACCTACCCTGCGGACCGGTGAACGCGGTAAACGAAAGGATCGAGAGATGCCCTGGTTGGTAACCGAGGTCGATCGACTGTAGTCGCGCGAGTGTTCTGCCGAGCAATCCGGCGCCAGTCAGCATGACGACCGTCAGGGCGATCTGCGTCGCGACCAGCGCGCGCCGGGCTCGCTGCCTTGGCCGGCTCTCGGCTCCGCTCCGTGCACCGACGCGCAGCGTGGCGTAGGATCCGATCCGCGAAGGCAAGACACTGAGCAGCACCCCGAACAGCAGCCAGGCGAAGAGTGTAAGTCCCGCCGCTGTGCCGAGCGGTGTGCTCACCGCGCCGAGCATATCGCTGCGCGGGAGGAGCTGGGATGGGGCGGCCGCGTGCACCAGCCGTAACGCGCCGAGGGCGAGCAGGAATCCGGCCGCCCCGCCGGCCGTAACCAGGATCGTCCCCTCTGCCGCGAAGAGACGCGCAATGTGGCCCGGGTTGGCACCTAGGGCCTGGCGAACGGCGATGTCGCGACTGCGGCCGAGGAGCCGCACGAGCATGAGATTGGCGATGTTGATGCAGGCAATCACGAGCAGCAGCGTGATGGCCAGCGTGAGCGCGATGATCACGGGCCTCGAACGGCCGACAACCGTGTCGAGGAATGGCTGCGCGGTGACGCCCGACACCTGAAACGCCATCGCGGGACGCACGCCCGCAAACGGATTCAACCGCTGCGTGAGTGCGAACACGCCAGCCCGGGCTGTCTCCATCCTCACGCCCGGTCCGAGTCGGGCGACGATGTCGACCTGGCCCGATTCTACTGGCGGAAACGGGAGCCATGCCTCGGTACAGGTGGGATACTCGAAACCGGCCGGCGCCACGCCAACGATCTCCGCGGCCTGCTGCGAGACCGGCAGAACGAGCGTGTGACCGACGACCGACGGATCGCTGCCGAAGCGCCGGCGCCACGCGTCGAAGCTGAGAACGATGACCGGCGGCGCGCCCGGCTGCCCGTCTTCGAGCCGGAACAAGCGTCCGGCTACAGGGCGCATGCCGAACAGGTCGAAGAAGTTCGGTGAGGCGCCCACAACGCCCAACTGAATCGCGGCTCCGCCATTCAGGAACGGCGTCTGCACCACGCCCCCGTGGTACACCCCTGTCACGGACCGAAACAGCGCACTGTCGCGCGCGATTTCAGGCAGGTACGCATTCGGAATATCAAGATTCGTCCCGTTGCGATCGAGCGTGTGCATAACCACGATCTGATCCTGCGCGACGATCGGGAAGCGATCGATCAGTACGGTCTTGTACACGGTGAACATCGCCGCCGACATGCCGATGCTGATCCCGAGAGTCGCTATCACCGCCACCGTGAACGTGGCTGAGTGGCGGAGACTGCGTAGCGCCAGCCGGACGTTCCTCCAGATCGTTTCCATATACTCACTCCGTCTTGTGATCCGGCCTCAGCTCCTCCGGAGCGCTCGCCCGTTGCCGCCGCGCCGCAACAGCCGGGCGCGATGTCTACGCGGTGTCTATTCGTACGGCGGCGGCATCCGCACGGAGCCAGCCGGGATCTCGACACGCTGCGTCCCAGTGGAATCCGACACTGACACGATCGCCGCGAGGTCGTATCGGCCGGGTGCCAGGTACACACCTGGACCGCCGGACGCCGACTGCAAAGTCACCGATTGGCCGGGCGTCAGGCCGAAGTGCGACACCGGCACGTAGCACGAGACACCGGGCCCCGACGCATCGTACGCCGGTGCCTTCGGCGGGATGTGGTGTGCGTAGACGCGGATCAGCACCTCGCAGTTGCCGCCCAGGACGTTCAACGCCGCCGCGTGCTGGCTCACGTTCGTGACGGTCACCGTCACCAGCACGATCATCGGCGCCCACCGCGATTTGAGCCCGCCGTTGCTCGCCTTGTACTGGAAATCCCCGACGGTGATCGGCACCGTTCCCAGCACCGACGATCCGCTGGCCAGCATGGTCGAGTCACGCACGATGTCGAGGCTCGCCCTCTCGTGATGCGCGCACGCTGTGAGCACGCCGAACGCAGCGATCCACCCGCCCATGAGACGCCGGAGTGGCGCCCCGTTTGGCCCCAACACACGCGCCACCATACGCACGGGTATCACGCTCCGGCGATACCGTACCGCGTACGCAGAATCTCTATGTGATGGCGCTCGTGCCCCGCGATGATGTGCGCGAGGGCGCGCACGCTCACGGGATTGCCGTTCGCGGAACCGCGCCGGGTCCACGCCTCCGCATCCAGCCCGCGGAACAGTGCCAGCGTCGCACCGCGCACGGCCGCCAGTTCGGCCGCCAGCTCCCCGATTGGCCGGCGATCCGCGCCGGCCATGTCAGCGTACACGTTCTCGTCGAACCCGTGCAGCGGTGTCGCATCGCCGCGCGCAATCCGCAGCGCCCGGTACGACAGCACTCGCTCCACATCCCCCAGGTGACCCGTCACATCCCGAACGGTCCACTTCCCCTCGGCGTACCGGTGCCCCGCCTCCGTAGCGCTCAGTCCCGCCAGCAACATCTGCGTCTTCCGCCCCTCTGCCTCGAGCGCGGCAAGCGGCTCTTCCGGCACGAGGTTCACATACCCCGCATAGAACGGGGCATACTCCGCCGGTTCCGGATGCCCGACCCCCAATGTCGCCATACCACTCATGCGTCCCTCCCTCGTATTGAGGAACTCTGCGTCCTCATCGCTGTGCCGCTCGGCCTTTACCCGATCCGGGTCCCATTGGCCACCGGCCGGTCCGCTGCCAGCAGGATCACGTCGTCTGCCGCCGGCATCGCACCGAGTACTAGCACGTCGCTCCGAAACCCCGCTACTCGCCGCGGCGGGAAGTTGACAACCGCCACCACCTGGCGCCCCACAAGGTCGGCGGGCGCGTAGTGCTTCGTCAATTGCGCGCTCGACTGCAACCTCCCGACCTCACTGCCGAAATCGATCAGCAGCCGGATGGCCGGCTTCCGCGCCTCCGGAAACGGGGATGCTTCCACCACGGTCCCGACACGAATGTCCAGCGCGGCAAAGTCTTCGATCGTAGCCACTGGCGCGTGAGTAAGAGAGAAATGATGAAGGCCGCTTCAGCGATTCGCGGCGATCACCCGCGGGGTGTCGACGATGACCGGCGATCCGACAGCAAACACCACGGAGACCGGTGTCGCGTCGGTCAGCCACGCCCACTGGCCCCCGTACATCGCACCGAAATCCACGTCGAGCGCGATGTCGTGCAAGGTACGTACGGCCCACAGCGGATGCCGGACGCGAAAGCGAAGCAATCGGCCATCTCGCGTACGCCCGTATCCCCATTCGTGTTCCTTGAAGAAATGCTCCACGCCGTCGATCGCCGGTACCACGGCCTCGTTCGAGCCGACCGCTGTTACCGTGTGCTCGCGGCCGCCGGCAAACACCCGGTGCGTGACGCACACGCGATCTCCGCCGGTCGCGGTCGCGCTCTCCATGCGGGTCGCGCGATAGGGCTCGTTGTACACCCGTCGCGCGACCGCGGCCACCAGCTTCTGCGGCACCAGTTCGCTCAAGAACGAGACGCCGCGGTCACCGCCGCGACGCACGTACGTACGGAGATTCACTTCCGGAAACGCGATGTACCCTGGCACCCGGCACAACAACACCCGCGTGTCGTGAAAATCGAAGGCCACCAGGCTCACGTGGGCCCGACCCTCCCACCGGTCAAGTTCGAGCGCCGGATGAACCAGCCCCCGAACCACGGGATCCGGGGCCTGGTAGGTGACGAGGATCAGGTTGGACCAGCGAGCGGCGAGGAAGATCAGCGGAGGCGGGGCAGATTGAACGCGTACAAAGATGCGGCTCAGCCTGCCCAGTGGTACCCTGCCGGCCCCACCTACCGCGCGACGAGCGCCATCATGGCAGCCGGGTACCGTTCTCCAGCCGCCGCCCCTCGTGGAGCGACCTCGTCAATTTGCTTCAGATCCGATGGCGTCAGGATCACGTCGGCTGCCGCCGCGTTCTCCTCGAGATACTTCCGCCGTTTGGTCCCGGGAATTGGAATGACCTCGGGTCCCTGCGCCAGGAGCCACGCCAAGGCCAGTTGGGTCCCCGTACAGCCCTTCGATCGCGCGATCTCCCGGACCCGGGCCACGAGATCGAGGTTTTTCTGGAAGTTGTCCCCCTGAAACCTCGGCAACCCCCGGCGGAAGTCGCCTTCCACGAGATCGTCGGGCTTGAGCGCGCCCGTCAGGAAGCCGCGCCCCAGTGGGCTGAACGCCACGAACGAGATCCCGAGCTCCCGGCACACCGGCAACACCGCGTCCTCGGGCTCGCGGGTCCAGAGCGAATACTCACTTTGAAGCGCGGCGAGCGGATACACCGCGTTCGCGCGCCGGATCGTTTCCGGCCCCGCCTCCGATATGCCGATCGCCCGGATCTTTCCGGCCCGCAGCAGATCTGCCATGGCACCGATGGTCTCCTCGACCGGAACCGCGGGATCCACCCGATGCAGGTAGTAGAGATCGATCATATCGACGCCAAGCCGCTTGAGCGACGCCTCGCACGCCGACCGCACGTATTCCGGACGCCCATTCACTGACCGCCCCTTCGGATCCCTGCCCCCCATGAACCCGAATTTGGTCGCGAGTACCACTTCCGCTCGCCGGCCCCGGATTGCCCGTCCGACCAGCTCTTCGTTGGTATGCGGTCCGTAGATGTCGGCTGTATCGAGCAGGGTGATCCCGAGGTCCAGCGCGCGGTGAATCGTCGCGATCGACTCCTGCTCGTCGCGCGAGCTGTCGGCACCATACGAATCGCTCATGCTCATGCAGCCGAGCCCGAGGGACGAAACGGTTATCGTGGAGTTGCCCAGCGTTCGGTGATGCATCGGTGCGCTCGCTGATTGATGGTGTAGAGGCAAACCTCTTCAGGACCTCTTTCAAAACCCCTTCAAGCCCTGGCAATACCTGCGTCAAGGTTGCAAGCTCATCACGAGCCCGGTCCTTCTCCTTTTTCGCAATCCATCCCCATGGCCTCGCCTGTAGCCCCCAAGTCCAGCGGCACTCGCATCTCAAATCGGGGCTGGATCCTCGGCGCCCCGATTCTGCTGCTGGCGATCGTGCCATTCTTCGCGAACCACCGGGCCGCGTCGCGTGCCGGGCAGACGTTCACGCGGGACTGGGCCGCGGACATGCTCAACTCTGTCGAGCCATACGGAATACTGATCACCGAGGGAGACAACGACACGTTTCCACTCTGGTACGCGCAGGAAGTCGAAGGGATCCGGAAGGATGTCGTGGTTGCCTGTTCGTGTTTGCTGGAGACGGATTGGAACGTGCGCGACATGATCCGTCGTCCGATCTATCCGTACGATGCGGCCACAGGTCCCGCAATCTACCGCAACGGCGTATGGCCGAAGCCGAGCGGGCCGCCGCTGCACCTGACCATGGCCCAGGCCGACGCGATCCCGGGCTACATGGAGTTGCAGCAACCGCGAGTGTTCGAGAAGGACAGCATTGTTGCAACGATCAAGCCGGGCATCATCAGCCGCGGCCAGCTCGTGGTGCTGCAGTTCATCAAGGACTCGTTTCCCGAACGGCCCATCTACTTCTCGTCGCGTGCCACGCCCGATGGCCTGGGTCTCTCGGCCCACATCCTGACACAGGGACTCGCGCAGAAGCTCGTGATGCGATCGCCGGTTCCGTCCGCGGATACGGTGAACACACCGATCGGCATCCTCGACGTCGGGCGCACGCGCGCGTTGTGGACCTCGGTGTACCGTGGCCCGACGGCTCTCATCCGTGAAGGACAGTGGGTCGACCGCGCGTCTGTCGGGATCCCCTACCACTACGTGCTGGTCGGCTACTACCTCGCGGCGCAGCTCGAGCACCAGGGCGACCAGACCGACGCCGCACGCGTCCTCCTGCAGGTGCAGGAGATGGCCCGCGCGTCGGGCCTCGACCGGCAACAGGGAAGCTGACTGCCTGGCACGGAACCGGCGGCAAACGCACCAACCCGCCCCGCGCAGGGGCCGGTCGCGACCGGCCCACCGGGCCATACCGCGTCACGGGCACCACCGGATTTTCACCGCGCCGTGTCCAGCCAATCCCAGATGCCGCGCACGGTGCTGCGGAGATGTTCCCTCTCTGCAATAGAACGATGATGGCCTGCCAAACCCGCCACCCAATTCTCCGCATTGGTGGCGGGGGCCAGTTACGGCACCCGTTTTGACATTATGTCTATACGCAATTATGATGAGTTGTGTCTGGGACGCGGACAAAGCGGTCCGGAATCATGCCAAGCACCGTGTCACGTTTGAGGAAGCCGCAACTGGTCTGAGCGATCCTTCCGGGCTCGATCGCGCCGATGCGGCGCATTCCAGGACGGAAGCCCGACGTATTCGGATCGCGATGTCATCTCGAGCGCGCGTCCTGACAGTGGCCTATACGTTGAGGAGCGAACATGGCAAGATCCACTACCGGCTCATCAGCGCGCGGCCGGCGAGCCGACGCGAGCGCCAGTCGTACGCCACGCGGCCCGGCGCACCAGCCACCGGACCGTGATATCGATTTTTCGGACATCCCGGAACTCACCGACGCAGAACTTCGCACCGCCCGACGCGTGGGGCGCCCGCCTGCCGGCGGTATCACCAAGCAGATGATCGCGATCCGGATCCGGCCCGATGTGCTCGATGCTCTACGGAAACAGGCGGCCCGGCGCAAGCTGCCCTATCAGACGTATATCCACGACATTCTCGCGCGAGCGGCGAAGCGGGTGTAGGCGCGTCTGGAAAGCATTGGGTCTAGCCGAGATGGGCCGGTCATGACCGGCCCCTACCAGGGACAATCCAGCCCGCCGACCAGGGACAATCCGGGGCGCGCCGGCAGGGTCTACGTCATACGCCCTTCAGTAACGCGCGCCGCATGGCTTCCGCAAACGTGTCCACCTCCGCGAAACTGGTGAACACGTTCGGCGTCACCCGAATCCCGCTCAGGCCCGCGAACGTCGTCGGGCTCGTGATGATCCGATACTGCGACCACAGCCACTCGTAGAGCCGCACCGGGTCGAGTCCCTCCACCTCCACAATCGTCACCGCCCCGCTCCGCGGATCGTCGAGCGGCGTGCGCACCCGCACCCGCGAACTCTCCGCCATGAGCGCCCGCGCCCACCGGTCGCGCACGAGTCGTAGGCGCGCCAGCTTGCGCGCGCTCCCGATCGCGCGATGAAACGCGAGCGCCGTCAGAATCGCGTTGTGATTGGCCGCCGGATGCGTCCCCACTTCCTCGAACTTGCGAATGTCGCCCGTCAGTGACGCCGGCGCCGCCATCAATGGCCACAGACCCTCGATGCGAGACCGCCGCACGTACAGAAACCCCGTGCCCACTGGTGCCAGCAACCATTTGTGCAGGCTCGTGCCGTAGTAGTCGCAGCCCATTGCGTCGCGGGTAGACGGTGTGTGCGCAAATGCCTGCGCCCCATCCACCAGCACGTTGATCCCCTGTGACCGCCCAAGAGCCACGATCTCGGCGATCGGCAGCGGCTGTCCCGTCCAATTGGTCAATTGCGGCAGCTCGATGACTTTCGTCCGAGGCGTGATCGCGGCACGGATCAGGTCCACGACCTCTGCATCGCTCGCGGGCGGCATCTCCAGCGCGACCCGCTTGACTACGATGCCGTCCCGCCGTGCGCGCTGATCCCACGCCGCCAGCATCCGGTCGTAGTTGTGCGTGGTGACGATCGCTTCGTCGCCTGAGTGCAGGCTGAGCCCGAGAATCGCGATCTCGTTTGCCTCGGACGCGTTCCGCGTGATCGCGATTTCCTCCGCATCACACCCGAACTCCGCCGCCAGCCCCCGCCGCACGATCTCGATCCTGGGCTCCAGCCGGCGCCACATGTACTCGACGGGCGCCTCGTTGCTGTAGCGCAAATCGTGGATCATCCCCTCCAGCACGTGCCGCGGCGCCGGACTACACCCCGCGCTGTTGAGGTAGATCAGCGACGGGTCGAGCGCGAACGCGTTCCGGATCGACGACCAGTAGCTCTCGTCAGCCGCCAGAACGTTGGGCGGGGTCAGTGCGGCATGCGCCGCGCTCTCCCACACGGTGCGGAGCGCCGAGCGCCGGAAGACAGGACGCGGGAGGCCCGCTTGAGCCATGAACCCCGCCGCCATACCCGCACGCATACCTGATGCGAGGAATCCGCGCCGCGAGACCATGCTCAGCGCCGCGACATCCTGCCGGCTTCACCGCAGTCTCGTACGGAACAGGTCGGGACGATCATCCGCTCTTTGAAGATTCCTCGCCGGAATATGCCTACCTGTCTCCATGCTGGTGCGCGACCTGCAGAGCCAGCACCCCGTGACCCCGCCCCTCCCGCCAAAGGACCGCGCTATGGATGATGGCCATTCGCCGGATGAGGACGCTCCTATCCCCGATACGACCGCCCCACAGGAGCCGGACACCTGGCCCGCGCCTGGCCATTCGCCCGGCAGCGGCCTCGATCGTCGCACCTTCATCGCGGCCAGCCTCTCCGCAAGCCTCCCGCTCGTCGTCGGCGACCAATGGAGATGGAGGAGTCTGGCCGCAATGGCGGCGGCCACCGGTCAGTCCACCGGCGAGATCCCCCCTGGGCTCACGGCCGGGCCGAATGCCGTTCCGGTCAGCCTCCTGATCAACGACACCGTGCATCATCTACGCCTCGAGCCGCGCGTCACCCTCCTCGACGCGCTCCGCAACTATGCCGGACTCACTGGCACCAAGAAAGGCTGCGATCAGGGCCAGTGCGGCGCCTGCACAGTCCATGTCGGCGGCAATCGCGTGCTCTCCTGTCTCACACTCGCGATGAGCGTGCGCGGCAAACCAATCACCACGGTCGAAGGCCTCGCCCCGGAAGGCATGATTCCCGGCGGCTCACTCCACCCCATGCAGCAGGCCTTCATCGAGCACGACGCGTTCCAGTGCGGGTACTGCACCCCCGGGCAACTCATGTCCGCCGTCGCGCTGCTGCACGAACCCTGCGGTCCGGCCGACGCGGATGTCCGTGAATGCATGAGCGGCAACATCTGCCGCTGCGGCGCTTATCCGAACATCGTCGCCGCCGTTCAGGAAGTGCGCGCCAAACATACGCCCGCACCCCGGAGATCCTGACCATGCGCCCAGTCTCGTACACTCAGGCCACCGGGATCTCACCCGCCATCGCGATGGTCGTACGCGACGCGGGCGCCACGTTCCTCGCAGGCGGCACGAATCTCGTCGACCTGATGAAGATCGATGTCATGACCCCCACACACCTGGTCGATGTCACCGGCCTCGCCTCACGCGATCCGCGCCTGGCACGCATCGACGAGATGGGCGACGGCACGCTTCGCATCGGATCACTGGTGAGCAACTCCGATCTCGCCCACCATCCCGCCGTCCGCTCGCGATATCCCGTCCTCTCCGAGGCGCTGCTGTCCGGTGCGACGGTCCAGTTACGCAACATGGCCACGGTCGGTGGCAATCTCCTCCAGCGTACACGCTGTTACTACTTCCGGGATACCGCGAGCCCCTGCAACAAGCGCCAGCCCGGTACCGGTTGCTCCGCGACCGGCGGATACAACCGCATGCACGCAGTGCTCGGCGGCAGTGACCAGTGCATCGCGGCGAATCCATCCGATATGTGTGTCGCGCTCAGCGCCCTCGACGCCCTCGTGCGCGTGAGAGGGCCTGGCGGTGACCGCACGATTCCACTGGCCGACTTTCACCGCCTCCCCGGCGACCACCCTGAACAGGATTCGGTCCTGGAGCAGGGCGATTTCATACTCGGCGTCGACATTCCCCCCCTCCCCTTCGCCACACGCTCGCACTACCTCAAGGTGCGCGATCGCTCGTCCTACGCGTTCGCCCTTGCATCCGCAGCCGTCGCGCTCGACATCCAGGACAATGTGATTCGCGGCGCACGCCTCGCATTGGGTGGCGTCGGCACGAAACCCTGGCGCGCCCGGCCGGCCGAAGTCACGCTCACGGGTCGTCCACCGGGACTCGACGCATATCGCGATGCCGCCGAGGTGGCGCTCCGCGACGCAGTGCCGCAGCGGTTCAACGGGTTCAAGATCGAGCTCGCCAAACGCACGATCGTGCGCGCGCTCACTACCGCCGGGAGCATGACATGAGCGCCGCACTCCACCCGGACATCGTCGGGGAGCCTCTCGACCGGATCGACGGCCGAGCCAAGGTGACAGGCGCCGCACGATACGCCGCCGAGTACCCGGCGCCCGGCCTCGTGTACGCCGTCTTGGTCACGAGCACCGTCGCCAAAGGGCGCATCACCGCTCTCGATACCACCGCCGCCACGCGCGCCACGGGCGTGCTGGCTGTGCTCACGCACCAGAACGCGCCGCGCCTACCGCCCGAAGGCCAGGCGCCGCCAAGCGGAAATCCCACGGCACGCGTCCTTTCGCTGCTCCAGGACGATGTCGTGCACTACCAGAATCAGCCCATCGCTGTCGTTGTCGCCAGCACCTTCGAGCAGGCGCGCGATGCGGCACCGTTGGTGCAGGTGCAGTACGACTCCGACGCCCCGCTCACTGACATGGAGGCACAGGCTGCGGCGGCGTATGCGCCCAAGTCTGTCCTCGGCCAGCCGCCAGATTCGGCACGCGGCGATCTCGCCGCCGGTCTTGCGTCCGCGCCGACGCGCATCGCGCAGACCTACACCACGCCCGTCGAGAATCACAACCCGATGGAGCCACACGCCACCACGGCGGTGTGGACGGGCGACGACCTCACGCTCTACGACTCCACCCAGGGCATCCATCCGGACCGCCAGACAGTTGCTCGCCACCTCGGTATCCCCGCTACCCGAGTGCGCGTCATCGCCAAGTTCGTCGGTGGTGGCTTCGGCTGCAAAGGCACGACCTGGTCGCATGTGGTGCTCGCCGCCATGGCCGCACGGCAGCTCCAGCGCCCCGTCCGTCTGGCCTTGAGCCGCCCGCAGATGTTCGGTCCCGTCGGATATCGTCCCCGCACGATTCAGCACGTCACGCTGGGAGCCACGCGTGAGGGCACGCTTGTCGCGCTCCGCCACGATGTCCTGTCGCAGACGTCGATGTTCGACGAGTTCGCCGAGCCGTCCGCCATGCAGACACGGATGCTTTACGCCTGCCCCAATGCCGTGACGTCGCACCGGCTGGTGCGGCTCGATGCCGGCACACCCACGTTCATGCGGGCACCTGGCGAATCGTCGGGCACATTCGCGCTCGAATCGGCGATGGACGAGCTTTCGTACGCATTGCAGATGGACCCCATCGCGCTCCGGCTCGCGAACTATGCCGACTCGGATCCCGGCGAAGGGAAGCCGTGGTCGAGCAAGTCCTTGCGCGAGTGTTACCGCCGCGGGGCCGAGCAATTCGGATGGTCGCGCCGGACACCGGCGCCGCGATCGATGACCGAGGACGGAGCGCTGGTCGGCATGGGGATGGCCACCGCTACGTACCCGGCGCGCCGCAGCAAGGCGTCTGCCACCGCTCGCCTCCTCGCAAGCGGCGGTGCCGTCGTGCTCACTGGCTCGCAGGATATCGGCACCGGCACGTATACCGTCATGTCCCAGATCGCCGCTGATGCGCTGGGCCTCCCGTTCGCCCGGGTGCGCGTGGATATCGGCGATACAGACTTCCCGGAGACGCCGGTCTCCGGCGGCTCGCAAACCGCCGCATCGACCGGATCCGCCGTGCTGGCGGCGTGTTCGGCGGTGATGGCCGCCCTCACGCAGATCGCGGTTGCCGATCGCGCATCACCACTCTTCGGTGCGGATCCCGCGGATGTGCACGGCGTAGATGGACGCCTCTGCCCGCGCAGGGACGAGGCCCGCGGCGAACCGTACGGCGAGATCCTCCGCCGCAAGAAGCTCAGCCAGATCGAGGCACGCGGAGACGCCCAACCCGGACCGGAGAAGGATCAATACTCGATGCATTCCTTTGGGGCGGTCTTCGCCGAAGTGCGCGTCGACCCGAGCCTCGGCACGGTGCGCCTCAACCGATTCGCCGGAGTCTACGGCGTCGGCCGGCTCCTCAACGAAAAGACCGCCCGCAGCCAGTTGCTGGGCGGTGTCGTCTACGGCGTGGGCATGGCACTCATGGAAGCCACCGTGCCGGATCTCCGCACGGGACGCATCGTCAATGCCGATCTCGCAGAATACCACGTCCCGGTCAATCTCGACATCCCGGATATCGGCGTCTCGACCGTCGAGGAGCACGACCCCTACGTCAACCCGCTCGGCGTCAAGGGAATCGGAGAAATCGGCATCACGGGCGTGGCAGCAGCGATCGCCAATGCGGTCTATCACGCCACCGGCGTGCGCGTGCGCGATCTGCCGATCACGCTCGACAAGCTGCTGACGGGCGGCGGCGCTGTCTGAGCGCGAGCCGCTGCGGTTCGACAGTCCAGCGCTGCTTGCAGCGCGCTGGCTAGCGGCCTGCCGCTCTTAGGCTGGCACCGTCGACAGCGCGGTGTCGACGAGCGCCGCCACTCGTGCGCGGGTGGCCTCGTCGAGCGGCAACAGCGGTGCTCGCACCCGCCCGCCTTGCAACCCAGCCGCATCCATCGCCGCTTTGATCCCCGCAGGACCCAGAGTGCCTACAACCTCCCGAGCCAGTGGCAGCAGTTGCGCCTGCAACGCCGCCGCATCAGTCGTGTGCCCCGCCCGAGCCGCCTCGAATGTCGCGAGGGTGAGCGCCGGAGCGATGAGCCCGACGCCCAGGATCCCGCCACGGACACCTGCCGCGATCGCGGTCACGAGTGTCCCGCCCTGTCCCGTCAGCACGCTGAAGCTGGACGACTGCGACGTCAGATACGCGGCTAGCACTGTCGCGTCCCCGCCGCTGTCTTTCATTCCGATCACGTTCGCGTGCAGCGCCAGCCGCTCGACGACCGCGGGCGGCAGCACGTAGTGCATGTACTGGGGAATCGTGTACAGCAGCACCGGTACCGGGCTCTCGTCAGCGATTCGCTCATAGTGCGCGAGCAGAGCAGCGGCAGTCGTGGACTGCGGGAAATAGTGTGGCGCGACGACGAGCACGGCGTCGGCTCCCCGCCGCGCTGCCTCCCGGGCCCGCTCCACGGTCTGCCGTGTCGACTCCGCGCCGGCTCCTGCGATCAGCCAGCGGCTGGCAGGTACGATCCCGCGCGCCGCCTCGACGAGCACCGCACGCTCCGTGTCGGTGAGAAACGGCGCCTCACCGCTCGACCCCGCCACGACGATGCCGGATATCCCAGCATCCATGTAGGCCTGGATGTTTGCGGTGAACGCGGCGATGTCGAGCGATTCCCCGCGGGGATCGAAGTTCGTGACGGCGGGCACGATCACGCCGCCAAGTTCGGTAGCTTTGGGCATGGGTTCAGTGTAGCGGGAGCGGCGCGGACGAGCAATTACATTCCCAGTTCAATGGGTGGTGGAGCGCGGCCGATTGGGGGCTCCCACCAGGGACGAATCGGTTCGCGCAGCCGGCGCGGATTACCGCGGGGCGACGACCCTTGCACACCCTCAGGTACATCATCAATTAGTGGGCAGGAATCGCATAGGTACGCCCGGACTGCCCTGGTAAGTTGCCGTCCATGACAACAATGCTGATGCCCCAGACGCAGTACGACGAGCGGTACGACACGGAGGGGCACGTTGCCGGACGGCCGACCGCCCGGGTGCCGGATAGCGCGTGGCGGGCGATCCTGTCACGCGACGCCAGCGCCGACGGAAAGTTCGTCTATGCCGTCCGCACGACCCGCATCTACTGCCGGCCGTCCTGCTCGTCCCGGAAGCCGCGCCGCGACCACGTCGAGATGTTTGCCGGTCCGGCGTTCGCCGAGCGCGCGGGATATCGCGCATGCAAACGCTGTGATCCGGCGATGGGGTCGGTGCCCGATCGCGGCGTCGCACTCGTGCAGCGCGCTTGCGCGTATATCGATGCACATCTCGATGACGCGCTTCCGCTCGCCACGCTGGCCCGTGCTGCGCATGGCAGCTCCGCTCATCTCCAGCGCACGTTCAAACGCGTGCTCGGCGTTTCCCCTCGAGCCTATGTTGCGGCGAAACGCGAAGAACGCCTTCGGGGTGCTCTGCGGACAGGCCACTCAGTGGGGCGCGCGGTGTTCGAGGCTGGATACGCATCGGGCAGGCCAGTGTACGGTGCGGCCGCCGCACCGCTGGGGATGACGCCGGCGACGTACCGCAGAGGCGGCGCGGGCGCGACCATGCGTTACACGATCGTCGACTCCCCGCTTGGTCATCTGCTCGTGGCCGCAACGGACCGCGGTGTCTGCAGTGTCAAGCTGGGCGACCGCGCCAGTGCACTCGAGGCGGACCTCAGATCGGAGTTTCCGGCCGCGCAGTTGGAACGAGAGCCGGGCCCGCCGCGGCCATGGGTGGCTGCAATCCGCGCGTCGCTCGCGGGCAAGGCAGCCGCCGACGTCGCCGCGCTGCCGCTGGATGTGCGGGCAACGGCCTTTCAGCGCCGGGTGTGGGATGCGCTTCGGCGGATTCCACTGGGGGAAACCCGCACGTACGCGGAAGTGGCTGCCGGTCTGGGCGCGCCGAGCGGAGCCCGCGCGGTCGCACGCGCGTGCGCGACCAATCCCGTGGCGATCGTGGTTCCCTGCCACCGAGTCATCCGTACTGGTGGGGCTACGTCCGGATACCGCTGGGGACTCGCGCGGAAGGAAGCGCTTCTGGACGCGGAGCGTGCTGTCTCGTCAGGGGGGAAGCGACGTTCCTGACGGGGCCCAAACAGAGAGTAGCGACACAGAAAGTAGAGAGTAGATGAACAGCACATGGCGGAGGGTGGGCGGATAGAGACAGTATTGTAGGCGATGTTCTGCCGCCGGCTTCACCCTGGATCCGGAGCCCGCCCGTGAGTGAGAGTCGGTCCACCAGCGGGCTGGCCGGAGACGGCTCGTCCGCATCGGCGCCTGTGCCGCCTCCCGAGTCCATGTCGCTCCCGGAGGCGTGTTTCTCGATTTTTTTCGCACCGAGCCGCGTCTTCGCGGAACGGCAGGACAAGAACTGGGTGCTGCCGCTGATCATCCTCACGGTGCTGGTGGCGCTGCTCTTCTACGGCGCCAAGCCGTATGTGCAGCCCGCGATTGACGCCGAGGTCGGACGGCAGATGGCGGCGACCCTGCGTTCGAACCCGCAACTGACCGCTGCGCAGGTAGAAGGCATCCGCGCGATGCAGGACAAGTTCCAGGGAGTCATCATCGCCCTTAGCGTTCCGGTGATCGTGGTGAGCATGGCAGTTCTATTGTGGCTCGTTGGGCGGTTTGTGGAATCGAAGCAGACCATTCGTGCGGCATTCGTCGTCGCGACGTTTGCATATTTCCCGAAACTGCTGGTCCAGCTCGCTGCGGCGCTCATCGCCATCGCACGGGACCCGTCGCATCTCAAAGGGTTATACAGTCTGACCGTTGGACCCGGGTTCTTTATGGATGCGGATACCTCGTCGCAGGTTGTGCTCGCCCTGGTTAGCCGCCTGGACGTCTCCACATTGTGGGTGACGGTGCTGCTCGCGATCGGACTTCACGTGACTGGCAAAGTGGGCAAAGCTCAGGCGTACATCGTGGCGGTGGTGATCTGGATCATTGGTGCATTGCCAGGACTCTTCAACGCGCTTCGCGCGACGGCGGGGTGATGCGTAGTCCGATACATGAGATGGTGAAAGATATTCAACCGAGTGTCGTGCGTTCGCGGAGGCTGACGATCGGAATCGCGGCGGCATGGGCGGTGGCATGCGCGGTGGCATGCGCGGTGGCA
>Ga0182024_10006951_pt1 | contig 24623 bp, 15 predicted proteins | sample P32metaG_FD_120480 | JGI IMG/M metagenome (GOLD analysis project Ga0182024, IMG submission 120480) | Permafrost microbial communities from Stordalen Mire, Sweden - P3-2 metaG (Illumina Assembly) | ecosystem: Environmental > Terrestrial > Soil > Wetlands > Permafrost | place: Sweden: Stordalen...
CCCGCCTGGTGCGGCTGGGAGCCGTAAAAGTATTGCAAAAACCGATTGCTTTCAAAGCGCTCGTCGCCGAGGCGTCGCGCTATATTCCGTTTCGCCGTCGCGACTGAGTCGTCGGCACGATTGTACGACCGGATTTGTTTCAAACGAGCGGAGGTGGCGCATGCTTGGTCGCAATCGCATTCTGGTGGTCGACGACGATCGTGACGTAGTGCGCGGCACTCGGCTTCGATTGGGCGCGGCCGGATACGACACGTTGGTCGCATTCGACGGCGAGGAGGGCGTCGCGATGGCCGTCGATCGCCACCCCGACGCCATTTTGCTCGACATTCGCATGCCGCGCAAGAACGGCCTGATGGCACTGGCCGAACTTCACGCGCATCAACAGACGAAAAACATCCCGATCGTCATGTTGTCGGCCTGCCTGCTCGATCAGCAGGCGTCGTTGGACGCCGGGGCGCGATTTTTCCTGGCTAAGCCGTATCAGGCGCGCAAGTTGTTGGAAGCGCTCGAGTCGGCGCTCGATGAGAGGGCTGCGGCTCGTCCTCCCCGATCTTCTCCAGTTTCGTCACCATTCGCATGACCGCTCCGCGCATTTTGATTGCCGACGACGATCGCGCCCTGGTCGGAGCGCTGTCGTTGCGCTGCCGTCGGCTGGGATTGCAGGTCCAGACGGCACACGACGCGCGGACAGCGTTGAACATGCTCTTCGAATCGCCGCCCGACGTTGCTTGCCTCGACGTCGACATGCCCTGCGGCAACGGCCTGTCGGTCTGCGAGATGGTGGCCAGCGATAGCCGTTTGAATGGGCTGACGTTGATCGTGTTGACCGGCAGCAGCGACCCACAAACGATCCGCCGCTGCCACGCCGTATGCGCGTACTACGTGCCGAAGTGCGTCGATCTTTGGAGCCGAATCGGCCCGCTCTTGCATGAGCTGCTTCAGATACCGAGTTAGGGCGGGGAGCAGGGGCGAGCGGACGAAGAGCCGGCGAATGTGGCGCGCCGCTGTGGCTGCGGCGGTTCACGGTTCGCTTCGCATGGGTCGAGTGTCACTCGATCGGCGTTGGATTCGCAACGTCCGTGCCCGCGATTCCAATGACCGAAGGAGAGTCGAGTCCGACAGGATTGAGAAGATGGATCGCTTCGTCCTTGATCGCCGTCTCGGTCAGCCATGCCGTCAGGATATCTATTTCTTCGCGAAGCCGAACCAGCAGCGGTGGGACCTGCGCTAGTTCTTTGCCGCGAGCAAAGTCTTCAACCTGCTTGGCCAAATCCGAAACCGTGTCGGCGGCCACGAATGCCGCCATGCTCTTGACGTTATGCGCGAGGCGGTACAAACCCTCGCCGTCGCCTTCGGCCAATGCCTGCGTGATCCGACCGACTTCACGCACCCCCTGAACTCGGAACCGCTCGATCACCGAGTCCGCGAACTCCGCGTCACCGCCGCATCGCTTTAAGACAGCCGCCATATCGATGGGCAACCTTTCGGGTTCGACCTCTTCGGAATTCCTGTCGAGTGCAACAGTCAGAGAGTCGGCGATATAGGTTTGCTCTTTCGGTTCCTCCGCGATTTGAACCATGTTGCGGCCGGCATGTTTGGCCGTATACAGCGCCTGGTCGGCGAGCCTCAGAAGGTCGGGGAACTGGCTCATTCCCCGCGCGCGCGTGGCAATGCCGATGCTAATCGTCGCGCTCAACGCCGTGCCGCCGACGTTGAAGGCGTGCGCCTCCACGGCGTTTCGACATCGCTCGGCCTGCACGTAAACCTCCTCGATTGTCTGGCATGGGAAGATGATCAGAAATTCCTCTCCGCCGATTCGGCAGGCGGTGTCGGTCGCGCGGGTCTGTTCGCGAAGAATTTCGGCCAATTGCCGAAGCATGGCGTCACCCGCTTCATGGCCCTGGACGTCGTTGATCTTCTTGAAGTTGTCGACGTCGATCATGGCGATGCTCATCGGTCGTCCATATCGTTCGGCCAAGGCCCAGTTTTCCTCGAGCCGAAGCATGGCATGACGGCGATTGAAGAGGCCGGTCAATTCGTCCGTAATCGACAGCCGTTCCAGCCGGCTGTTCAAGACGGCGAGCTGAGCATTCAATACCTTGGACCCGGCCGCCTTGAGAACCAATTCATCGTGCAACTTCGCGACCCTGATGCCGCCGCGCACTCGAGCCAGCAATTCGCACGGATCGAAGGGCTTTGCCACGAAATCGTCGGCGCCGGCTTCATACGCGTCAAGCAGACGGCTCTTTTCCGAATGCGCGGTGAGCATGATGAAGTGGACCGTGTTGCCCGTGTTTCCGCTGCGAATGCAACGGCACAATTCGACGCCGTCGATCTTGGGCATGACCCAATCGGAGACGATGACCCGCGGGCCCTCTTCGGCCAGCACTTTCAATGCCTCTTCGCCGTTGGTGGCGGTGAACACCGGCTCGCCCGTGGCGCTGAGCAAGCGATTCAGCACGCGCAGAAGAAGTGGATCATCTTCCACGACGAGGATTTTGGTTGGCGTCGCGACGCACTGGCTCGCGTCGGGCGGAGCCGGAATGGCGATCTGCTGAGAGATCAGTTCGTCCTGGTCGCGCAGGCGGTTTTTCACGGCAAGGATCTGCGTCTCGGCCCGCATGAAAGCATTCACGACTTCCGGGTCGAACTGGCTTCCTCGGTCGTGCAGGAGGATGGCCTTCGCCTGTTCGTGGGAAATCGCTTCCTTGTGGACTCGGTGACTTGTGAGGGCGTCATACGCGTCCGCGACCGCCACGATCCGGCCGCACAACGGAATCTGCTCTCCGGCAAGCCCCTGCGGATAGCCCGAACCGTCGAAATGTTCGTGATGCGTGGCGGCAATGTCGCGCGCAATCTGGAGGAAACGAACATTGGGAAACCGATGCAAAGCCGCATCGAGTGTTCTGGCGCCCACGACGGTGTGGGTTTTCATGATCGCAAATTCCTCGGGAGTGAGAAGTCCTGGTTTGAGGAGGATGTTGTCGGGAATCGCGACCTTGCCCAGATCATGCAAAGGGCTGGTCTGGTAAAGGAGCCGGATATAGTCATCGTCCACGCCGTAGCAGGTCTTCACCTCCGCGGACAAATGCTGTCCGACGAGGCGGGCATAGTTTTGCACTCGCTCGACGTGCGATCCGGTTTCCGGATCGCGGCTTTCGGCCAACTTGGCGAGCGCGAACAGGGCCAGGTCGCGTGTCTCGAGCGATAAGATCCGCTCGGCCCCCTTCAGGCAAACGATCAGCTCCTCGGGGTCCAAGGGCTTGTTGAGGAAATCGTCCGCGCCGGCGCACAATCCTTCCATCCGCTGTTTTTTGCCTTCTCGGCCGGTGAGCATGATGATGTAGACGTAGCCGGTAAGATCCTCCCGCCGTATGAATCGGCAAAGTTCGATGCCGTTCATGCCCGGCATCTCCCAATCCGTGACGACCAGGCGGATGTCGCCGCCCCGGAGAATCTCGAGCGCCTCCGCGCCGTGACGAGCCTTCACGGCCGAATATCCCAAGCGAGACAAGGTGTTATCCAAGATTTCCAGCGCGAAATCATCGTCGTCTACAATGAGAACCTGCACGACGTGCCTCCTTCAATTTGCCGAACCATTCGACACGGCCGCGAGCGACGTTTGTCGCACGGCGCCGGGGATAAATCGGGCGCAGCGCTGCGCCTCGTCATCGAGCCGCGACAACTGCTTGACGATGATCCGTGGATCGTTTTCCGCAGCCGACTGCTCGATTTCATAGGCGATCTTGCTCAAGGGCACCGCCGCCACAAGAGCCGCCACGGCCTGAAGGTTGTAGGCCAGACGTTTGAGCTCCGTGGCATCGCCGTCCGCGGCGGCGTGGCGCAATAGCGTGACATCCTCGGTCGCCCGCCGGGCGAATTTTCCCAGCGTCCGGCCGGCAAAATCGGCGTCGTGCATGCACCGACCGAGCAATGCCTCCATGTCGATCGGATCCGCCGCACTGGCCCGCGCCGAGGAATCGGTCCAAGTATCGGCCAACGCGCCCAAGTTTGGATCGAGCGGTAGATGACTGGCCGGTTCGCCGCTTTGGGGAACATTTTCCGCGGGAGGCACCGGTCCGCTCGACACTGCTTGTCGAATCGCCCGGAACAAATCCTCGGCGCGCAGCGGCTTGCTGACGTACCCGTCCATCCCTGCCTCCAGGCATCGCTCGCGGTCGCCTGGGAGAGCATCGGCCGTGACTGCGATGATCGGCAGCCGTTTTCTTTCAGCCGGTGCGGCGGCCTCTCGCTCGCGGATGCGACACGCTGCCTCCAAGCCATCCATGTTGGGCATCTGACTATCCATGAGCACCGCATCGTACGAACGCCGCTCGACCGCTGTTAATGCCGCAAGGCCATCGCCGACGATGTCGCATGTGCACCCCGCCAACGCCAGCGTTTCATGCATGATGAATTGGTTCATTTCATTGTCCTCGGCGACGAGCAGATGCAGGCCCTGGAGCAAACCTTTCCAGGGGTTCGGCCCAGTGTCCAACTCGATTGCGGGCGCACGAACCTCGCGTAGAGCTTCGGCTGATCCGCCTGCGCCGATCGATTCCGCTGGCTTCGGCGCGACGCCGAGATTCAGCGTGAACCAGAACGTCGTTCCCCGACCTTCGGCGCTCGTCAGACCGATCTGGCCACCCATTAGTTCGACCAACTGCTTGGAAATTGCCAATCCGAGTCCGGTTCCGCCGAATAGTCGGGTCGTCGAGGCGTCAATCTGGGAAAAACTCTTGAAGAGACGGTCCATCCGTTCCGCCGGGATGCCGATTCCACTATCTTCCACCTGCACGCGAACGGTCAGATGATCTGCCGTCTCGCTCTCCAAAGAGACTCGAAGGCTGACGTACCCGTGAACCGTGAATTTCAAGGCGTTGTTGATTAGATTTGTCAGCACCTGGCGGATGCGGCCGGGATCGCCCATCACGTGCCGCGGGACATTTGGGTGAACGATGAAGCTAAGCGCGAGCCCTTTCTTGGTGGCCGCGGGAACAAGCAGTTCGGTCAGGTCTTGCGCCAGCTTATGCAGATCGAATTCGATCGCCTCGACCTGGACCTTGCCCGCCTCGATCTTGGAAAAATCGAGAATGTCGTTAATCACCGCGATGAGTCCGTCGGCGGCTTCCTGAGCGAGTTGCACATATCGCTGCTGAGCAGGGCTCATCTCCGTGGCGTGAAGTAGCTCGATCATTCCGACGACGCCGTTCAGTGGAGTGCGGATTTCGTGGCTCATGCTGGCCAAGAATTCACTTTTGGCTCGGTTAGCCGCCTCGGCAATATCCTTCGCGGCCGCCATTTTTTGGGTGTGGGCCTCGACCTCCAGCGATTCGATGCGCCGGCGGTTGTCGCTCTGCTCCAACTCGGCTTCCGCCCGCCGCGCTGTTCGAAGTTCGTGTTCCACATGACCAAGAAAGACATAGAAGAAGGCCAGCAATCCCGCGCACACGGCGATTGAGAACGCCACGAGCAAGAGAATCGATCTTCCGGCCGCGGCGACCGCGGTGGTGACGTCGTTCACGACGACCATCTCACCCACCGTGCGGCCGCGAATATCTCGGAAAGGGACGGACAATGCATCCAGGACACGGCCTTCCGAAGCAATTCTCCAACTGGTTTTCGAACCGAGGCCCGGCACTTCGGAGAAGTGGTCGGCGACCGACGCGGGCATTGCCTCCGTCGTATGTCCAAGGAGGATGACCGAGGGAAATTGATCCCAGTTCACCGAGTGGTGCTGCCAAATGGCCGCTTCCTCCCATTCATGCCGGTCCAGCAATTTCTTATCGAGGGTAAAGAAGGCGTCCACGCCAACCACCTGCCGGAGATTGAGCGCCCTTCCGTCGAATTCCTTGCCGAGTTCGATATAACCGATCAATTGTCCGCCGCTGAACCAGGGGACGACCACGCGCAAGGTGAAGGTGCCCGACGCGCCTTCTTCGGCGCCGAACGCAAGGCGGCCGGTGCGGCGAGCCTCGCGCATCGTGGAGCGATCGTTGAGATCGCCGAACAATTCGGGGCGATGCACCCGCAGCAGCGTTACGGCGTCGGGCCGGTGGAAGAAGAAATGCGTCACTTTGTTGAGTGCGCGCATGTCGGCCAGGATCGGCGACCCGAGCTTCAGCAGCGCGGCACGATCCTGCGACCGCATTGCCGCTTCCATGGGCTGTTCGCGCATGAACGTGTGAACCATCTCCGTCATCATGGCGACATCGTTCGTGGCTTGTAGTTGCAGCAGGGCTTCGACGGATTTCGCGTCGGCGGCGATGTCGTCGGTGTCTTTCCGCCGTTGGTCCGCGAAAACGACCAGAATGAAGGCTCCCATCAATAGTGAAATTGCGATCACGAGCGGAATCAAAATGCGGCTGCGAATGCGAATCGGCTGCATCGCGCGCTTTGGCGCAGTGGAAGCAGATTTCAGGCTCGAATTATTGTCGGTCCGAATTGCAGCGGCCTTCGAATCTCCACGTTGAGACTTCATCCGTTCATTTCCTTCGGAGCGGCGCAAAGAGTCCGCCGGGAGTCGAATCCGGTTTACCGGTTTTGACGGTGCCGGCATCTCCGGTGATCGCCGCGTCCGCGCCTTCGATGTGACCCAGTTGCCGCTCGATACGGCGCTGATTGGCGCGCTGCAGCTTTTGATTCTGTCGCGACACGAAAGTGCGCGAAGCGATCTGCAAACCCACCGCGGCCACGAGACCAAACGCCCCCATCAACAGCCAAGTGGTCCGCGTATAATCGTCGATCAAGTGTCCGGCCGCGGCAGCGAGAAGACAAGTGCTCAGCCAGGCGATATAGGCGGACAGCGACTTTCGATCGGTCATGGCAGCCGCCCCCATTGATCTAATTGCTGTGTCGATGGATACACGTCTATCGGAAGCGTAAGTCGGATCTGCGGCAAAGCCCGAAGCGGTGGCCGTTTTGCGGAAATCCCTAAGCTATGCTGCCTTCTCTCCTGACCGCGGATATCGCGGAAGACCCGTATAAAAATGGGGGAAGCTGTCGCTGCCATTGAGCAATACTTTGGAGTTGGATTACGGCACCGCCGCTCGGGAAAGTCAGAGCAGCGGCGGACCGGCGGAAACCTTCCCGAACTGCCTGTTGAAAAAGAGGACTTGCTCCGAGCGACCGTTCGGTATTGCGGTAAGTCGTGTATTGCCGTGAGGCGCCTGTCCCTTTTTTCAACGGGCGGCTAATGCGTGCCGAGGCAGAAAATATCGTATTCTCCGCCCCGTCCGCGGACACACGGCGGCCGACACCGCGGAAAACTTGAATGGCTATTCCTTCACGCGTGCTGATCGTCGACGACGATTCCTTTTCGCAAGACATCCTTGCGCGCTGGTTGCGCGGCGCCGGATATGAGTGTGTTTTGGCGGACTGCGCCGCCGCCGTTTGGAACCAGCTCACACGTCAGCCGGTCGACCTGGTGACTTTGGATATTCGAATGCCCGATTGCTCGGGACTCGATTTGCTCGACGGCATCAAGCAAGAGTTTCCGGACATGGTCGTGCTGATGGTGACCGGCGAAGGCGAATCCTCCCAGGCGGTTCGAGCGCTCACCCATGGAGCCTTCGGATATCTTTCCAAGCCGGTCGAGCGGGACGAGCTCGTCGCTCAGGTCCGCAGCGGGCTGGAGCATCGCCGGCTGATCATCGAGAATCGTGAACACCTGCAAGGGCTCGAGAAGCTCGTGAGCGAGCAGACTCGGGTCATTCGCGAGGCCCATGAGGAAACCATTCATCGGTTGGTTTCGGCATCGATGTACCGCGACGAGGAGACAGGCGCCCATATTCGTCGAACCGGATTGTACAGCGAACTACTGGCGGCAACGGCCGGCTGGGCTCCGGAATTGGTCGACCAAATCCGTCTGGCCGCGCCGATGCACGATGTCGGCAAGATTGGCATCCCCGACGCCATTCTACTCAAGCCGGGAAAGCTGACGGCCGAGGAGCTTGCGATCATGCAAAAACATGCTCGGCTCGGCGCCCAGATGTTGTCTGGCTCGCAGTCGCCCGTACTGTGCATGGCCCGCGACATCGCCCTTTGTCACCACGAGCGCTGGGACGGCAAGGGCTATCCCTCCGGTCTCAAAGGCGTCGAGATTCCCGAATCGGCCCGCATTGTGGCGATTGTCGACGTGTTCGACTCGTTGACTCACGATCGCGTTTACCGGCTGGCGCTCGAACCGTCCAAAGTTCTGAGAATCATGCAAGCGGGCCGCGGCACGCAATTTGATCCGCGCCTGTTCGACATCTTTTGGTCGCTCCTTCCGGAGATGAACGCGATCGCGCAAACGATCTTGAATGGCGACGCGGCGAATAACAAGCTGAATTTGTCCGCGACCGATCTGATTGTTAGCTTCGATGCCGATGCTGCCACGCAATGGCCGATACCGGCTGGTGAAGAAGTCTCTTCCGAACGGTAAGCCGATTCCTGCGTCAAACTGGGGCCACGCCATTTGATCCGCGGCCGAGGCGCCCGTGCAGCCCAGCACGCAGAGTGCGCACGACTAAGGGAGAGCCCGAAGAGATCGCGGCCGCGATCTGCGGGAAACACTTAGATGGCCTGGAACCGCGGCAATTCGGAGTAGTGTTTCTTGTGCCTCCGCGCCCACGCGGCGCGGTGCCACGAACGGCTGGCAATGCGCAAGACGAGTCGTGGGTCTTCTGCGGCGACATTGTTGGAGGGTCACTAACTAGTAGGCCCAGGTGAATGGATCGTCTCCCGAAACTAGTCCCTCAATGAGGAGTGCCTAAATATGGCCGCGCCCGTACAACTCCAGAAGACCGCAGACAGTCCATTCCTGTATGGCGCGCCATGCGACACGAACGGCGTGGCGCAGATCGACGCAAACGAGACTCTTTCCACGAATACAATACTGCCGCCGGGCACCTCGGTCGTACGAGTGCTTTTGATCGAAGACGATCCCAGCGACGCGAAGTTGGTGACGCATGCGCTCCAGCAGACCCGAACCCGATTTCACGTATCCTGTCTGAATAGTCTGGCCAAGGCGCGAGACCAATTGCGTCGCGAGTCGTTCGACGTGATTCTCACCGACCTCACTCTGCCCGATAGCGGAGGCGTCGAAAGCGTCCTTGCGATTCGCCAAATGGCCGCCACGACTCCGCTCGTGGTTCTCACGGGACTCACCAGCGACCTTGTGGCACTTGCGGCCCTGGACAAAGGGGCGCAAGACTATCTGACAAAAGAGGGCGCCACGAGCGACGTGCTCGAGCGGGCGATCCGCTATGCGATCCAACGCCAGAAGAACAAGGAAATGCGGCAGCTACTCAAAACGGTGCGCGCCAACGAGCGCTTGCTGGCCCGTAAGAACAAACGCCTGGCCAGGCTCAACCGAACTGCTCACCGCTTCGTCGACAATGTGTCGCACGAATTTCGCACCCCGCTGACCGTCATCATGGAATACGTGTCGCTCCTGCGCGACGGCATCGCGGGAGCCGTCAACGAGGAACAACTCGGTTTGCTCGACATCACCATGGATCGGGCCGACGATCTGAACAATATGATCAACGACATGCTGGATATCAGCAAGCTGGGGGCCGGAATCCTCGGCTGCTACCGCGGTTCGTCTCGGATCGAAGCGATCGTCGAGCACGTTCGGCCCAGCCTGGAAAAAAAAGCTGCGATTCGGGGAGTCTCTATCGAGTTCGAAATCGACTCGGCGTTGCCTGCCGTATATTGCGATCCTGAAAAGATCGGCCGCGTGCTGATCAATCTGGCGGTGAACGCGATCAAGTTCTGCGGTCAGCCGGGGCAGGTGCGGATTCATGTCGCTGTCGACCCGTTAGTTCCGCAAGTCGTGGTTTCCGTCGTTGACAACGGCCCGGGCATCGATCCGCAGCGGCTGGGAGAAATCTTCAAACGGTTCAAGCAGCTTGGGGCCGAATCGCGCGGAAGCACCAAAGGATTCGGGCTGGGGCTGAATATCGCCAGGGACCTGATCCATCTGAGTTTTGGCGAAATCCGCGTGGAGTCGCAGGTCGGCGTCGGCTCGACATTCGCGTTCACGGTGCCGATCGACGATCCGATCGAGGTGACGCGGCGCTTTCTCGAGCAGGCCAAGAAAGGATCTCGCGAATTGTCGTTGCTGCATCTTTGCGTGGTTCCGTCGGTCGAGAAGTCCGTGGCGGACGATCTCGACGCCTTTCTGAACCATTTGCTCCGAAGGCACGACCTCATCTTTCGCAGTGCTCCGAATTGCTGGGTGTTGTTGCTGTCGGCCTCAAGCACGGACGTCGAATTGTTTCTGGCTCGCGCTCGGCAGGTGCTTCAAGACGCCAACCGCAACCGTCCTCATGGGCCCCTGCCCGAAATCAAGTCGCGCCTTGTGGACACCTGGGCCGTCCAAGACCAGGCCGGCGAAATCCTCAAAGTGGTTCAGTCCGCGTTGGACACGACCGAGGCCGGAGGCGAGGGCCGCGCGGAGAAGGACGAATGAGCGACTGTTTCGTTCCGAGGTTCCATCGATTTGGAAGGCAGAATATGCCATGTCACATCAAGTGCTTGTGGTGGACGACGATCGCGACATCGTGACCGGGGTCAGCCTCCGGCTGCGCGCCGCGGGCTATAAGACGCTCGCCGCCTACGACGGTCAGCAGGGCGTTGCCGCGGCGATCCGCTACGAGCCCAATGTGATCCTGCTCGATGTTCGAATGCCGACGATGGATGGAATCGCGGCTCTGGGGAAACTGAAGGAAACTCCCCGCACTCGAGACATCCCGGTCGTCATGCTCTCGGCGAGCCTGATGGATCAGCAGACCGCGCTCGACGCCGGAGCTTGTTTTTTCATTCAAAAGCCCTATTCACCTGAAATCCTGCTGGCCTCGCTGGCGACGGCAATTGGCGGTGGAAAGCCGGCCGCAACGTCATCCGGGTCGCGACCGTGAGTCGTCGATGTCGCCAATCCCCACTCCCATCAAGGCAAGATCCCGGGACGGCGCCTCTGGCCAAGTTCCGCGGTTCACAGGCCCTCAGCCTGGCGTAGGAGCGGCACCCTCATGTCGCTGCAATCACGCGAGTTGCGGAACCCTGCACCAGGATTTTTCGTAGGAGCGTTAGCAGTTCTTCCTTGCGAATCGGCTTCTGGAGAAACGCGGCCGCATTCAATTCGAAGGCCTGAGACCGAATTTCCTCGTCGTCCGTTGCCGAAAGGACGATCACGTGCGTTTCGGCAAGCGAATGATCCGCCCGAACGCGCCGCAGCAGTTCAAGACCATTCAGACGCGGCATCTCAATGTCGAGGAGGATGACGTCCGGTCGAACTCGGGCGGCCAGGGACAGGGCATTCATCGGATCGGTGGTATGGATGAGATCGCGATACCCGTCGGCTTTCAAATATTCGGCGACCACGTAACTATTCAATTTCTCGTCGTCGATCATCAAGATCGTGGCGCCGTCGAACGGCTGCTTCGCAACCGGCTGCGTTTCGCCGCCGGAGGACGTTAGTGCGTTGGATAACATTGGGACTCCTTGCTGCGCACATCTGGCTCGTATGTGCTTGGCCTCATTGATCGACACGCGAGCCATGTGTCGGAAGCACCGCTCGACTACGGCGAAATTCATGCCTTCGTCACGATCCTCTCGGCCAGGGCCGAAATATCCGAGATTGCCTCCGCGACCTCCGCGACCTGATGTTTTTTTGCGGACTGCTCCAGGCGGCTCGCAGGCTCGGTGAAGCAATCGAAGCCGATCGTCCCTCCCGTACCCCTTAGGCAATGCGCGATTTTCGCCAAACCGTCGAAGTCCGCCGCATCGAGCGCCGCTTGCATTTCGCCGATCCTTTCATCCAATTGCTTGACGAAATCGTCGACAATTTGCCGAAACACGGGATTCTCCAAGGACAAGGAGGAAACGATCGCCGGCGCCGTTTCGGGGCACAAAGCTTCAGTTGTCTCGCTCTCTGGATCGTCGGCGCGAGGCGCGACCGCGGCAATTCCCGATGCGCCGGCGACGGCGTCCATCAGTTCGTCGATGTTGATCGGCTTGGTCAGATAGGTGGTGCAGCCGGCGGCCAGGCATTTTTCTTGATCCCCGCGCATCGCGTGGGCCGTCAGCGCCACGATCGGTAGCCGGCACCCGCGCTCGCGGAGCTCCGAGGCGGCCGTGTAGCCGTCCATGACGGGCATCTGCATATCCATCAGGATCACGTCGAATTGGCCGCGGTCGGCGGCCTCCAATCCGATCTTGCCATTCTCGGCGCAGGTCACTTCAGCCCCTGCCTCCTCCAGCACGAGCCGAATCAAATTCCGATTGGTCTCGCCGTCGTCGACGACGAGAATTCGCGAACCATCGAGCCTCCGCACCCCGGGTCGCTGGGTGCTCGGGACGGCCCTAAGAGGTTCGGTCGGGGGCAAATCCAACATCCGGACATTGGCGAGAGGTCCCGTTGCGAACCTCACTCGGAAAATGCTTCCTTGCCCCGGCTTGCTTTCGACAGTCACGTCGCCGCCTAATTCCTTGGCGATGTGTCGGCAGATCGTGAGTCCCAAGCCCGTGCCGCCGAAGCGGCGCGTGATGGAGCTATCCGCCTGCTCGAAGGGAGTGAATATGCCCTCGATGCGATCCGCCGGAATTCCGATTCCCGTGTCATGGACCTCGACGAGCAACTGAGGTTCGGGCGCGTCCACGGTTGCCGTCGCCAGGAGCGTGACGCCACCGCGATCGGTGAATTTGATCGCGTTGCCGACCAGGTTCATGAGCAATTGTCGCACGCGCGCCGGATCGGTTCGAATCGTCTCCGGAACGCCGCTAGTCCACCGGCATTCCAGCGTCAGCGATTTTTCTTGGGCCGCGACGCGCATGAGAGACAGAACTTCGCAGATGACGCGGTGGGGGCAGCAGGGAATCATTTCGACTTCCATCCGGCCCGCCTCGATCTTGGACAGGTCGAGAATGTCGTTGATCAACGTCAGCAAATGCCGCCCGCTGCATTGGATCGTCTCCAAACAAGTCTGCCGCTGTTCCGGCGAGCCGATTCCGCGCCGCAGCAATTCGGTGTAGCCGAGGATGCCGTTGAGCGGCGTCCGAATTTCGTGGCTCATGTGGGCCAGGAATTCACTCTTGGCACGGCTCGCCAATTCAGCGGCCTCCTTCTGTCGCTGTAGCTCTTCCGACTCTTTCCGCCGCGTAATGTCCTCGACCGTCCCCTCGTAGTACAGCAAGTTGCCATCCGCGTCGCGGACCGCTCGGGCGCATTCCGAAATCCAAACGATCGATAGGTCGCGCCGATAGATCCGCGATTCGAAGCCTTCGACGGTGCCATGCTCGGCCATGATTTCGACGAATTGTCGACGGCGGTCGGGTTCAACATAGAGCTGCCGGCTGATATCGCAGATGCCCGTCATCAAATCGGCCGGCGAGTCGAAACCGTAAATTCGTGCCAATGCCGGGTTGACGCTCAGATATTTTCCGGCAGGCGAGGTTTGGAAAATTCCCTCGACGGCGTTCTCGAAGATGCTGCGATACTTGATCTCCGTCAGCCGTGCCGCCTCGATCTCCCGCGACTGATCGTCGATCTGAACGCCTGAGATCGACGCATGAGTGCAGAGAAGCACCCGGAAATCCAGCAATCGCCAGCACCGCGGCCCGCATTTGATCGCGATCGGCTCACTGGCAATCGCCGGCTCCCGTGTCGCGGCAATCGCCGCTGCCTCGCGGATCGAGGCCGTTGCGAACAGCATCAAGAACGCCGCTGGCCCGTCGGCGTCGAGCCACTCACGGGCCGTCTGGCTCAGCAGCGCTTCCGGGTCCGGCGAGGTTGCAATCGCTTCCATGAACCGAGATCGCGAAATCAGGCCGGCAAGGGAACCGTTGGCCTCGATTAAGATTCCAGGGACAAACGGCTGCCGTTGGAAGTTGTCGCGGATCGCCTCGATCGTCGTGACGATGGAGACGCAGTTGTCGACGAGCGGCAATTCGGCAACGCGCATGTCGAAGGCAGATTGTTCGGGCGGAGTTGGCATCGCACAGGATGGCTATAGCGCGGAGTAGGATCCGGCGCTTAGGTCTGAACGAAAGTAGCGAATTACGTCTTCGTGACCCTGGAATGTCGCTTTCGCGGCATTTTCCGCCCGATGGGCCAGCCAGACCAACCATAGCTCATCGAGGACCGAGACAAGCCGACTGAGCAAAGATTTTCTGCGACTTCCGCCAAGACACGCCGCCGGAACAGGCGGCGATTCATCTGGCTATTTCGGACCGCTCGCAATTCCGGAACGGCATCGGAGGATTTACTGCCCCGACTCGATTTGTGACCTAGAATTGCTTCAGTGTCGCCATTCATCTCATCTTAGGCGGCGTGCTGCTTTCGCTCTAACAGGCCGTTGAAAAAGGGGACTGGCTCCGAGCTACGATACGGTTTTGCCGAACGTTGTGGCTTGCGGCGAGGTGCCTGTCCCCTTTTTCAACACGCTGCCAGGGCTATAGCCGCCGTATGCTTCAACCTGATCGATCAGGAGTACGTCGTGATCCGAGCCATACCCACGAATGCGAGAACCCGCGCGGCACTTCAAGCCCGATGGGAGCAAATCGCGGATGAATTGAACGCGATAGCCGCCCATCGAATCGTGCCGGAGCGGCAGCGGATGACCGATTTTGAGATTGCGCTCACCAAGGAGCAAGACGCCATCGAGTTCCGCCTTGGAACGATCGATTTCGAAGACCACGGCGGCCTCGGCGAGTATCTATTTCAAATCAATACGCTTTAGCGACATCTCCCGCTCGGAGCGACAACGGCCGGCGGTTGGCCAGCAGTTCCGGTGACTTGGCCAACCGGGCAAAGTAACTGAGAACGTGCATTCTCGACTCGGCCCCGCAGTTCAAATACACCCCCACGGTTACCTCGGTGTCTGCGTCGGGCGAGAGCAAGCGCGCTTCGGGAAGGGCCCAAGGCAAAGGAACCCGGCGGCACTTCCGCCGCCGCCGAATTCCGTCCGAAGATGCCGGCAGCACGGCCCCCGCTAATTAGCCGGAAACCTGCCCACAAGTATTCCGACTGCCGAATCTCAAAAATAATTGTCGCTGTTGACGCGCCGTGGTAGGCTGACTCCGAAACCAGATTCGGCCGGCGTATATCTTCCGCCGAGCTGCGGCCAGGAGTGATCCAGATGCTTAACCATGTCCGATGGCTTGGGATTCTGCTGGGGCTAATGGCGGCAAGTTCGGCACCGGCCGACGATCCACCGAGCGTGTGTCTCGGTCCTGGTTCCGGTTGGTCGATCGGCAGCGGAGACCGACCTACCTTCGGCCTGCTAACCCGCGAATTGGCACGACAAGCATTTTTGATTGCCGCGCGCGAGGAGTGCGGGGCCTGCACCCATGATGCGTGGTTGGGAGACGAAGTAGCGAAGTCCGGCGACAACGCGCCGTTTGACCTGGTTTGCAGCGCCGGCCAACCTTCGTTGATGGAAATCCTCCGCGGCTTTGGCTCGGCGGAGAAATCGATTTGGCATGAAGAATTGGCCATCGGCGACGAATTCGATTATCCGGCCTACGTGACTCGGATGGAAAGCATGTCGCGAACGGAATTTGTTCGCGTGCTGGAGCAAGAAGGTTTCAAGCGGCAGGAGCCACGCGCGTCGGCGAGTCGGGGCGAATTGCCCGCCGACGTGGCAAAATGGTTGGACGAGATGCGTTTTACGTCGCAGTTTGCCGCCGTGCGACAATTGCACGCCCTCCGCGGCTCCGATCGCGACAATCCGGCTCGGTTGGGCGGACTGGTGCGTGGCTACGCGAATTTGGGAATGATGAGCGAATATTTTTTCAATCCCATGCATCGGGTGTTCAAGGCGCGAGCCTTGCTTTATGCGGAGCGACTGGTGGTCGTCGAGCATCAGTCGCCGCGGGCGTTGGCTTATCGCGCTTACGCTCGGGCTTTGGTCGGACTGCATGGGGCTGCGCTGCAAGACCTCGCGGCGGCGAAAGCCGATCCAAAGGCAAAAGCGGCCGATTTACCCAAATGGACCAGCTTGCTTGAAGGTCTGTGCAGGTTCGACACCTCCGCGGTCAAGACCGTCGCCGACCCGGCCTTGGATCAACTGGCCGCTCTGTTGCGACTCGTGATGGCCGAGCAATCCGACATATTGCGGCTGATCCCTCGCGTTGCTCGGGCCGAAGCGCTCAAAGTGCCCGAGTGCTATCGCATTTGCGACGGTTATTTGGTGCATCGATATTACAACCATCCCGACAGTAACGAAGAACAACCGGCCAACGGTTCCGCGACGATGGCCCAAACGCTCTATGGGCGGTTGCAGGAGCTGCCGGGTTTGCCGCCGGCTGTGGCGACGGCGGCCGAGAGCTACGAATCCGACGAACTGGCCCGACGGCAGGCAGTCATGCGCGCCCTCTTGGCGACGGAAACTTCTAAGCCATCCGCGGCAAGCGACGAATTCTCCTGGAGGCTGTTGGGACGCATCCTGGTCGAAATCAGTTTCTATCAGGCATGGCGCGAAATTCATCCCGACTCGTATGGGAGCCGCGATGATCAGATGTTGACGTTTCCGCCAAGCGAATTGATCAATAAGCTCCGTCCGCTCTATGCCGACCACCGCTATGCCGGTTTCTTGGAAATGGCGCAGGCCGACTCCAAGGAGCGCCAGAAGGGATACCGAAAAATCCTGGAAACCTTCGATGCCGATGCGGTCGAATTCCAGCAATGGCCCTTCTACGACTACTTACTCCATTTCACCGATGGGCACTTGCAAAGCGATGGTTTCTGGTTTGTCATCCTAAATCGATTGGACGGTGTCGCGCGCGACCTGGCGCAACGAATTCAAATGGAGGCAAATCCGAACGGCGTCGGATTCGCGCGCTCGTTGTTGGCGGTGAGCCCCTATCACCCGCTTGCCCGAGCGACGTTGTTGGAATACGCCTGGGATCAAGTCCGTTCCCAAGCGGCCGATTGGGAACGGACTTCGCTGACGCAGCCGAGGGTGCTGGCTGCCTTGTCCAAACGATATGCGCAAAGCGATCCTGCGGCGGCCGAACGCTTGCTCCAAGCGATCGCCGACGCGTCGCCGACGGCCGCCAACGTCGCCGCGCTCGCAATGCGATACGACCGGGCTGGCAAGGCGGCGGAATGGCTAAAAGCGATGACGAAGCTCGCCACCTTGCCCGACGTAAAGGATCGCGGTGAGATTCACGGGATACTCCTCCAATACTACATGGATCATGGCGATGTGGAACACGCCGCCGCGGAAGCGGTAGCAGCGGTCGAGACGAATACCTCAGCCGGTCTTCTGGCCGGCGCAGGCTATTATGAATCGCTGCAAGAATGGGACGAGGCCGAAGCCGATTATCGAAAAGCCTCGGAGAACGATCCCGCCGTCGTCTTCGATTGGTATTACTTCTGCCGGCGCACCGGACAAGGCGACGCGCTCGCGGCAGCCAAACTGGGCGCTAAATGGGTGGCGCAGCGCGAACAGATGAAGGAGGAACAGCCGCAGGCCTTTCAGTACGCATTGCTCCCCACGGCGGCCTTCTATCTGATGTCGGACCGGCCTAAAACGGCCCGTCGCTATTTCGTGGAGGAGTTTAACCGTAGCAGCGATCCCTTTTGCGGACTCCATGCGGCGCTCATCAGCGATCAATTGAAAGACGCGCAAGTCCGCGACCAATCGTTGGCCGACATTCCGGCCCGTCATGCCAATTGGGTCCGCCTCAATCCGAATCGACCGAGCAAGGAAATCGTGGCCTTGGCGGCGATGTTTGCCGCCGATTTGAGCAAGAAGGGCAACGGCGACCTCGATTTCGACGCCATCAAGAAGCTGCTTTCGACGGCGACCCAAATCGAGCGCATCAACTGCTACTACTTCGTCGGCCAATATCTTCATCTACACGGCAATTCCGAAAAGGCGAGGGAAGTGTGGCTGCAATCCGTGCCGCTATTTCCAATACGCGCATTCAATCGAACTTTGAGCGGCTGCGCCTTGGCTGATAATGGAACGACGCCGATCTTTTACCAAGATGCGATGAAGCAATGGACGACCAAATCGAAGTCCGAACCCAAGCGAAACAAATAGGTGGAGCGCGCGATGAACCTTGCAAGGCTGTTCGGTCCGAATCGCACGATTCGTCGGCGCGGCGGCAATTCCGACTGGGTCGTACTCAATCCCATACCCAAGCCGCCGCACTTGTTAGCGGCAGCATGTGCCGGTGCGCTGTCGATTGCCGCGACGGCCGTTGTTCTGGTGTCGCTGGGCGACTTGGCAAGAGTGGTTCAGGCTGCCGATCCGCCCGCGGCGGCGAGCGACACGGTTTGGCTCGGTCGGCCGGACGGCGCGACCGCCACGGAGCCGATCGAAGCCGCCCGTCCCCTGGTCGGCATGGATATTTGGCTCGGAACCAGGCCGTTTCCGAGCACTTCCCCCGTGATCGTGGCGATCGCACCGATTTACGCGGGCGCCGAAGCGCCGAAAACCGGGCCCTATGGCTTCGCCGAGGATCAGCCGATCCGGATCGTCGCGCGGCCGGGCTACGCAGTCGCCGGAATCGTCGGCCGCGCCACGGATCGAATCTTGGGTTTTCAATTCGTTTTCATGCGGCTGCGCGATGGGGCCTTCGATCCCAAAGATCAATACGAAAGCCGTTGGATCGGTGGCCGGGGCGCAGGTGTGAAGGATGTCCGCATTGCCGGCGACGGAAAACCGATTGTCGGACTGATTGTCCGATTCGGTTTGGGGGTGAATGGCTTCACGCTCGCGCAAAATGCGGCGCTATTGAATCCACCGACGGCGGAGATCGGACCAGCGCTGACGGCCGACAAGCTCGCGCAAGAGGTGGAGCGTCGCGGTGGCAAAGTCGTGCGTGATCCGCATGATCCCGCGCATCCGATCGTCGAAGTTGACTTTATTGATACCCAACTCGGCGATGCCGATCTGGCGATTCTGCATGGCCAGGCTTCACTAAAGCGGCTCGATCTGCAAGGCGGTTACAACAAGTTCAGCGATAGGGGGCTTGCGCAATTGGATACTCTGAGAAACCTTGAGTCCATCAACATCGAGCACAATTTCGGCCAAGCGATGGGGTTGCCCCTCCATGTGCGAAGCCTGCCGCACTTGAAGTCGCTGGGACTGGCTCATTCGAACGACGGCAATCAAGCGCCGGATGCCGCTATTCTTGGAACGATGACGAATCTGGAAGAGCTGACGATCAGCGATGCGTTCAGCGACGCGTCGATGGTGCATCTTGGCAAGTTGATCAATCTCCGGTTGCTCTACATCGACGACACGCCAATCACCGATCTCGGAGCCGAGCGGCTGCGGAATCTGCGAAAGCTCCGCAATTTGACGATCTTCAGCTCGGTGATCGACGACGATGGCCTCGCATCGTTGGAGGATTTGCACGAGTTAGACCAACTTCGCCTCGGCGGCCAGGAACTTACCTCGGCAATGCTCGAGCATGTGAAAGCCCCAAATCTGAAGTCAATATCCTTGAGCGGACAGGGGTTTGACGATCGCGTCGTCCCCTATCTGCACGAAATGGACAAGCTCGAAGATCTGCACTTGCGGCACACGCAGTTGACCGACGCTGGATTGGCCGACTTGAACAGTCTCAAGCATCTCGTGTCGCTCGATCTCGAGCAGTGCTCGCTGACGGGGAAAGGGCTGCTCAAACTTTCGGATTTGAAGGATCTCAAGTTGCTCGAGCTCGAAGGAAACCCAATCGAGGACCCGTCCCTATCCGCCTTGAAGAATTTCCCGGAGCTGGAATCGCTCGATCTCACGATGACGCACGCCACCAGCGAGTCGCTCGTCAATCTCAAGTTTGTGCCGAAGTTGCGCGAACTCAGCCTGGGGGGTGTGCCGTTGACCGACGATGCGCTGGCTCATTTGGAACCGCTCGTGAATCTGGAAATCCTGCGTTTGCCCTCAACCGGAATCAAAGGAAGCGGATTACCGCATCTGAAGCATCTGCCAAAACTCAAACACCTGGAACTGCAAGTGAACCCGATCAGCGATGCAAGGGCCACCGTGCTCGGCGAAATGCCAGGCTTGCAGGATTTGAATCTGGAGGGGACGCCCGTGGCGGATGCGACGCTTGCCGCGTTGGCAAAGCTGCCGAATCTGGAATCTCTCTTGGTGCCGTCGACGCAAATCACCGATCGAGGCGTGGAGAGCTTGAGTACGGCGACCAAATTGCGTGAACTAAACGTATCGAACCCGCGCATCACGGATGCCGTCGTCACGTCGCTTTTGGCTCTGCAAGAGTTGCGCGTGCTGGCCTTGAACACCTCGTTGGTCACGGATGACGGTGCCCAGCGCCTCGCCGCATTGCCGAATTTGCGGACGCTGTATATCGGCGCGACGCATACCAGCCGGGACACCGTCCGTCGGATACAAGAGAAATCCGTCAAGCTCAAAGTGTTTCACGACCTCCCCCAGTTTCCCGATGGCCGCCGATAGACTCCCCCGCCACCGACCAGTTGGCTGATCCTGAGCCTCGACGCGATGCCGGAGCGAATCTTTCAAGGGGGAATTTTTCTCGCCATCTTCTTGACGCGCTTCCAAAGAACCATTACTATAAAACCAAATCTAAAGAATCAAACTCCCCACAGACTCCGATCCAGATTCTCATATCGAGGAGACAACACCAATGGCGAGGCCGCCGGCTAAGGAATTGACCGAGCGCGAGCTGGAAGTCATGCATGTCTTTTGGAAACTGGCGGACGCTACCTGCGCCGATGCCCGCGACGAACTGGCCCGCGGCGGCCTGGATCGTGCTTATACCACGGTTGCGACGCTGGTGCGGATCCTGCTTGACAAGGGCTTTCTTGCCCAGCAACCGGGAGATCGCCCGTTCCGCTACCGCCCGGCCCGTTCGCATGAAGATGTGTCGCGGCGGCTGTTGGGAGATTTGGTCGAGCGTGTTTTTTCCGGCTCGCGCGAGCAATTGTTGGTGCGGCTCTTGGATCGGAAGAAACTGACCGCCAAGGAACGGGCCGCCTTGGAGTCCATTTTGAAGGAGCACCAACGATGAACTCGCTGGGCGCTGGATTGGTGTGGAGCGGCGTGCAGGTGTCGCTGCTGGTGTTGGCCGGCGGGTTGGTCTACGCCCTGCTCCGGCGACGCGGGCCAGCCGCAGGGTCGGTTGTGGCGCTGGCTCTCTTGGTGATCGCGATTGGACTGCCGATTCTGTCGCTGGCCCCCTGGCCGAATTGGTGGCGATTGCACGTCGCCGAGACGACCGCCGCCGACGGTGCGACTTCAAAGTCTGAATCGGCCGACGCGTCGACGGCAGCGCCAGCGGCCGAAGGCTCCAAAGGCAGCCGCGCTGGATTGTCGGCTCCTCCCGCTGGCGTTGGCCAAACATCCTTCGACGCCACGACTTGGGTACACACGTTTTGGCAGAACCTTTGGGGAGGACTAGGCGACCGCCCGACTGCCGAATCCGCTACACCTTATCGCTGGCCAACCGTGGTGGCTTGGCTGTTGCTGGCTGGGATAGCCTTGGGCCTCACGCGTCTGGCGCTTGGGCTCGCGGCGGTGCGGGCCTATCGAAAGCGCACCCAACCGGTGACGGATCGAGAGTTGGTCGCGATTCTCGATGGAATGCGAGTTCGCATTGCCTGCGAACGGCGGATCGAACTGCGCGAGTCGGACGAGATTGCCGCTCCGGCGACGGTCGGCTGGCGGAGGCCGCTGATCCTCTTGCCTCCGCAGTGGCGCGAGTGGAGCGATGGGGAACGGCGCGTCGTGCTCGCGCATGAAGTAGCCCACGTGGGCCGCGGTGATTTCGCCGGTTGGCTGTTGGCACAACTCAGCGTGGTGCTGCACTTCTACAATCCGTTGGTTCATTGGCTCGCGCGGCGACTGCGAATCGAGCAGGAGTTGGCGGCCGATGCATGGGGGGCGATGGCCGCCGGGGGCAGCGGCCCGTATTTGACAACACTGGCGTCGATGGCCTTGCGCCAGGACGACCGCGTGGCCAATTGGGCGGCGAGGCCGTTTCTGCCAGCCCGGGGAACTCTATTAAGGAGAATCGCAATGCTTCGCGACAGCACAGTGCCTCAGACATTTTCGTTTTCGCGGTCGAAACAGATCGCTTTGTGGTCGGTGTTGGCGACACTCGGGTTGTTGATTGCCGGGCTGCGCGGCCCAGGCGGCACGAGCTTGACGACTGCCGAGGCGGCGCCGCCGGCGGAAGTCATCGCGCCGGCCGGTGCGGCTGCTTCTCAACCGATTGATCTCGCCTATGTGCCCTCGGATTCGGCGCTGGTGATCGCGTTCCGCCCGGCCGACATCTTGAAGTCCGACGCCGGCAAGCTGTTGGCCAAAGCCGCCAATTCGGAACCCATGAAGCTCGAGCAGACTCTCGGCCTGCCGATCTCCGAGATCGAGTATGTGAAATTCACGATGAACAACGTACGGAGTGGCGCGCCGTCACGGATTATCGTCCGCGCGTCCAAGCCCCACGATTGGACGAAATTCGCCGCCACCGTTGTGCATGATCCTGTTGAAGTCGAATCGGCGTTAGCCGCGGCGACTGGGAAAAAATTCTACAAGCCGGGCAAAGCAGCTCTGCATTCGTACTCTGCGAACACACCATTGTGCTATTTCCTGGCGGATGATCGGACGATCATTTTTGCGCCCGAGCAAGAAATGACGCTCGTGATCGCCGCGACGATCAACCCCGAGCCGGAGCCGAAATGGGCCAAGAATTGGCGTCGGGCGGCAACCGGCAATTTGGCCATCATGCTTGACGTGGAGAAATTGCGCAAGCTGATCGAACCCGATTTGAAACAAGGATCCACGGGGTCGCTTCCTGCCATGATCGCCATGATCGGTCCGCTGTGGCAAGATACAACGCGGCTGTTCGTTGGGACCGACATCGCAGACAAAAAATTGGCGCTCTTGGCACTGGCTGAATGCCCGTCCGACGAAGCGGCGGACCGGGTTCAACAGACGACGCAAGCCGTGCTGACGATGTCGCTGAATGGATTGGCCGAGGTTCGTAAAGCTGATATGGATGGCACCGCCGACGCCGTCGCGATCAAGAAAACTTTAGTTGACGCCGCCGAGGAGTTGTTGAAGCAAGCGCATGTGACGCGCGAGGGAAGCACCGTGGTGGTCCAGACGCAGGGCGCTGGAGCGACGCTGCTCGTCGCCGCCGGCATCGCTCTGCCGGCGATCCAGAAATCGCGCGAGGCCGCCGGCCAGACGATGAGCATGAACAACCTCAAGCAACTCGCGCTGGCGATGTTCGTGTACATGGATCAGCATCAGAATTTCCCGCCCCACGCGATTTACTCAAAGGAAGGTAAGCCGCTCTTGAGCTGGCGCGTGAGCATTCTTCCTTTCGTGGAACAGGATGCGCTGTACAAGCAATTCCATCTCGACGAACCGTGGGACAGTCCGAACAACAAGCCGCTCATCGCGAAAATGCCCAACTTGTTCCAAGACCCGGGCGACGAAAAACGCGAAGCTGGAAAGACACGCTATGTCGTGCCGGTGGGAAACGGAACCATCTTCGACGGCGATAAGGGAACCAAGATTTCCGACATCACCGATGGGACGTCCCAAACCATTCTCATCGTCGAGGCCGGCCCGGATAAAGCGGTGACTTGGACGAAGCCGGACGACTTGTCGTTCGATGCCGAGAAGCCACTGGCAAACGTAGGAACGATTCCGCCTGCCGGCATCAGTGCCGCCTTTGCCGACGGCTCGGTGCGTCGGCTTCGCCCGTCGATCAAGCCCGACACATTCCGCAAGCTGATCCTCCGCAACGACGGCCAACCGATCGACGCAAGCGAGTTCTAGGGAGACTTTGACACATTGCTGGGCTCAATGGTGGCGACCGACGCGTGATTCAATTACGCTATTACGAGGAATTGCGGATTCGAACAAAAGGCACCGACAACGCACTTAACATTGATCCATGGTCGACAGCAGCAACAGTTTTGAATCGTCCTCCACGCAGAGACAAATCCGGAATCAAGCGCACGGTTGCCGATTGACCATGGTCATCGTCACGGTCCTGATGGCGACGACTCCGGTTCATGCTGCCGATTATTTCCCTCCGCCGGACAACCAAGGCGGATGGCGTACGCCAAGAGATGCGGCCCAGATTCGCGAGTTGGCCGGCATGGATGCCGCACAATTAGATCGTGCGTTTGACTACACCCAGCGATGCAGCCAGAACGGCGGTCTGCTGGTGGTTCGGCATGGCTACCTGGTCTTCGAGCGATACTTTGGCCGGGCCCACCGCAATGCCAATCCCGACATGGCTTCCACCGGCAAAGCATTCACCAGCATCGCATGCGGCATCATGCTGCACGAGTTTCATGAAAAAATCCCCGACGGGCTGGATACCAAAGTTTTCACCATGAGGTATCTGCCCGAGGCGTTTCCTCTGGATGATCCGCGCCGGGCGGACATCACGTTGGGCCAGTTGCTGTGCATGACCGCCGGCTACAACGGAGAAGGGCAATCTCCCACCGGTATCGTCCATGGCAAGGCCGAGCCGATGAAGCCAGCGCCAGGGCAAGATATTCGCAACCTCGACATGTCGTCGATCCGCACGCGGCTTTGGACCGATCCCGGGGCGGGGTATTCGTATTCGTCTCCCTCGCCGCACGTCGCTTCGATCGTGCTGCGGCATTTGACCGG
>Ga0182024_10006952_pt1 | contig 24616 bp, 18 predicted proteins | sample P32metaG_FD_120480 | JGI IMG/M metagenome (GOLD analysis project Ga0182024, IMG submission 120480) | Permafrost microbial communities from Stordalen Mire, Sweden - P3-2 metaG (Illumina Assembly) | ecosystem: Environmental > Terrestrial > Soil > Wetlands > Permafrost | place: Sweden: Stordalen...
CTCGCCGCAGCTGAACCGAAATTAACGCGCAGCGGCGGCCCTTAACGGCTTGTTTACCCTAATCCGGAAAAGTCGCTCTTCGGGGATAGAGGATGCGCCGTCCGCACCATCTGTTAACGCGCGTCGGCTTGAGACCGGGCACATCGTGCCTCTCCGTTGTGGCTTGGGCGCGAGAATGAAATCGAGCGGTCCGTGGAATCTCAGAGGTCTTCGCCACGAGGCGCGCGAAGCCGCGCGCGACGCTGCGCGCCAAACCGGCATGTCGGTCGGGGAATGGCTCAATAGCGTCATCAAGCCGGGCGACGTCGAAGCGGGCGAGCCGATGCGATTCGCCGAGTTCGATCACGAGCCGGAGCATGACCGCCGCCAACCGGCCCGGCAGGACGAGGCCGAAGCCGCCCGGCGCCGCGACGCGAACCAACACCGTGAAGCCGAACAGCCGTCCGGCGAACGCGCCAACGCGGACGAGCCGCCGGCACGGCGTGAAGGCGGCCCATCCCGCGACGAGCGGCGCCGCGACCGCAAGGAGCACCGCCACCGCCATCGGGAGCACAGCCGCTTTCATCAGCGCGAGACCGATCGCTCCCGCGACGAGCTTCGTGACACGCCGCGCGCCGACCAGGAGACTCGCCCGGCTCGCCCCAATGGCGAGACTCGCCCGCCCCGCGTCCGCGAAGAACGACGCGAGACGGCCCGCAACTATCAGCCCCAACGCCGCAATGATGAAGCGCGCGAGGCCGTGCGCGCCGGCGAAACCGCACGCCCGCCCCAACCCAAGGGCGAGGTTCGTCCGCCGCACGTCCGCGAGGAACGGCGCCAGACCACGCGCTCATGGGAGCAGTTGCGCGAGGTCGAGCGGGCTCGGGACGAAGCGCGCGAGACGGCGCGACTGCGCGAAGAGATTAGCCGGGCTCACGCCCGCGAGGAGGCCCGCCAAGCCGCGCGCATCCAGGAAGACGTGCGCGAGGCCGCGCGCACCCGCGAAGACCTTGGCGAGCTTCAGGGACGCCTCGACAAACTCACCAACCAGCTCGAACGTCTCACGCACCTCGATGTCGTCGAGCGCCACGCGGCGCCGCCGCCACTCCCGCAACCGCAACCCCCACCCGTGCCGCCATCGCAGCCCCCGCCCCTGCCGTCACCGCAACCCAATCGTGCGAGCGAAGAAGCCGCCCCGCGGCTGACCGGCGCGCCCGCGCCGCCGCCGCGTCGAGCCGCGCCGCCGCTGCCAAAAACTCAGCCGCCGCTGCCGCGGCCGCCCGCTCGCAATCGCGTCGCCGCGGAGGGAGCCGATCGATCGATCGAGGACGCCGTCGCGGAGATCACCGCGCGGCAGCTTGCGCTTGATAAGATCGTCGTGGAGGCCCCGCCCGCTCCGCCACTCGTTCCAACCTTGCCCAAGGCGCCGCCGCCCATGCCGGCCGCACCGGTCCGCATGGAAGATCGCCTGGCCGACGCCGCGCGCTCGCTCGTCGAAAACCACCCGGCGGAGGCCGATGTCGCGCCCGTCGAGAAGCCGGCAGCAGCGACCGCGCCCGGCGTCGACGAAGCCCGGCCTGCCGAAACCGAAGGTCCGTCGGTCGAGGCGCTATTGTCCTCGTCTCAGTCCACGGCCGTCGAAAGCCACCCGGCAGCGGCCGAGCGGCGGCACCTCGATGCGCCGCCGGTTCCGGTCATCGATCTCAGCGGCCTGGAACAGCAACTGCGGCACCTCACTGCCCAAATCGAGGCGCTGAACCCGGCGAGCGAACTCGAAAGAACCATAACTGCGGTTCGTGCCGACCTCGCGGAGATCGGGCGCCAGCTGACTGAAGCGTTGCCCCGGCATGCCGTTGAGTCGCTGGAGATCGAGGTGCGGGCACTCGCACAGCGCATCGACCATTCCCGTCAGACCGGCGTCGACAGGGACGCGATTGCCGGGCTTGAGCACGGGCTTGTGGAGGTGCGCGAGGCGCTGCGCGGGCTCACGCCCGCCGAGAGCCTCATCGGTTTCGGCGACGCGGTCCGGGCGCTCGCCCAGAAAGTCGACGACATCGCCGCCAAGGAAGACCCGGCCGCGCTGCAGCAGCTCGAGGCCGCGATCGGCGGCTTGCGCGGCATCGCCTCTCATGTCGCCTCCAACGACACCTTGACGAAGGTCGCCGAAGATGTGCGCGCGCTCGCGGCCGCGATCGACGGTCTCGCCAACACCGCGGCGAGCGGCCGTGCCTTGTCGGCGCTCGAGAACCGCATCGACACGCTTGCCACCGCGCTCAGTGCTTCGGCCGAGGCCGGCCAGGTGGACGTGCGTTCACTGTTCGCGAAGGTGGATAATCTCGCCAGCGGCGCGGTGAGCGGCCATGCCATCTCGGCGCTCGAGAACCGCATCGACACCCTGGCGAGCGCGCTGACGGCTTCGGCCGAAGCCGGCCACGCGGTCCCCCGCGAGCTGGAAAAGCTGCTTGCAGGGCTCATCGAGAAGCTCGAATGGGTGCAGCTCACCCACACCGATCACGCGGCGCTGGCTCACCTGGAAGACCGCATCGCCACGCTGGTTCAGCGCTTCGACGCCTCGGACGCCCGCCTCGGCCATCTCGAAGCCATCGAGCGGGGGCTCGCGGATTTGCTGGTGCATATCGAGCACATCCGCGGCCCCAACGAACGCGAGGTGGCCGAAATCAAGCAGAGCGAGCGCCGCACGCTCGAATCGCTCGAAGCCGTCCAGGGCACCGTGGAGCACGTCGTCGATCGCCTCGCCATGATCGAGAGCGGCATCCGTCACGACTCGACGGAGCAGCCGCTACCCGCTGAGCCATCGCGGATGGAAGAGCTCGAACCGGAGCCGGAAGAGCCCATCGTCGAAGCGCCCGCCACCGCGCCGATGCCGGTTGAGGAGCCGGCCGCGCAGTTCGCGCCGCCCGCGCCGCCGCCGCTGCCGCCCCCGTCGCCGATGCCCACGCCGCATCGCGGCCTCGCCGCGCGGCCCCCGATCGACCCCAGTCTGCCGCCCGACCATCCGCTCGAGCCCGGCTCGGCGACGGGCCGCTCTCGTGCGACATCGGCCGCCGACCGGATCGCCGCGTCCGAAGCCGCCATCGCTTCAACCAAACCTCCGGTGATTCCGGATCCCGGCGGCAGGCCTGATTTCATCGCCGCCGCACGCCGCGCCGCGCAGGTGGCGGCCTCGGTTGCGTCCGATCGGCAACCGAGCGCGCCGGCCGCCGCTGCGGCCGCCTCTTCGGGTCAGAAAAAGCTGTCGCAGCGCCTGCGCAAGCTGATCGTCGCCGGCGCCGCCGCGCTCATCGTGGTCGGCTGCCTACACATCGCCTCCCGGCTGTTCGAAGACAGCGGCCCGGCAGCGCCGCCGCAGCCGCAAGCGGAAAAATCGGCACCGTCGGCAGCCAACCCCCCGAAGCCGGCACCGCAGGAGGCGGCCCCGCCTTCGGTTCCCGACAAGACCCCGAATGCACCGCAGGGCGCTGCCCCGCCAAGCGGCACGCAGGGCGCAAAACCTGCAGCGCCCGCGGACGGCAAAACCGGCCGGCAGTCCCTGTTGAATGAGGGTGCCGTACCGCCGCTCACGGTTGCGGCTGCGACCCCTGCCGACGACAAAACATCGACGAATGCCACGCAGCAGTGGGCCCTGCCCGACATAACCGGCTCGCTGCCGCAACCGGCGGGAGCGCAGCACGCCGCGCCGGCGGCGGCGCCGGCGAGCGCGGCGCTCGGCGACAAGCTGCCGGCGACCGTCGGCGGCCCGAAACTGCGCGCCGCCGCCATAGCGGGCAATCCCTCGGCCGCCTACGAGGTGGCGTTGCGCTATGCCGAGGGCCGCGGGGTGACGCAAAACTATCCGGAAGCCGCGCATTGGCTCGACCGCGCCGCCAAGCAAGGCTTGGCGCCGGCCGAGTTCCGTCTCGGCGGCTTCTACGAAAAGGGCATCGGCGTGAAGAAAGACCTCGCCGCGGCGCGCGACCTCTATCGCGCCGCTGCCGAGAAGGGCAACAGCAAGGCCATGCACAATCTCGCCGTGCTCTACGCCGACGGCATCAACGGTCCGGCCGACTACCACAACGCGGCCCATTGGTTCCGCGCCGCGGCCGATCACGGCGTCACCGACAGCCAGTACAATCTCGGCGTCCTCTACGCGCGCGGCATCGGCGTCGAGCAGAATTTCGCGGAATCCTACAAGTGGTTCGTGCTGGCGGCCAACCAGGGCGACAAGGACGCCGCCAAGAAACGCGACGAGGTGACGGGCAAGCTCGACCCGCAAACGCTGGCGGCGGCGCGGCAGGCCGTGGAGACGTGGTCGCCCGCGGCAGCGCCCGAGGAAGCAAACAACGTCACGGCGCCGGGCGGCGGCTGGGACGCGCCGGCGATCAGCAAGCGGTAATCGTCGATCAATTCTGCGCGGCGCAGTTCCGCGGAGGTATGCCACGGCACGCCGGACGGGTAGAACGGTCTGACCGCATATCCGAGCCCCGGCAGCCGCCCGTGCAAATCTACCTTCCGATCGCCGACCTTCCGGTCAACATCTTCCTGCTGCTCGGGATGGGAATCGCGGTCGGATTCATATCGGGCATGTTCGGCGTCGGCGGCGGCTTCCTGATGACGCCGCTCCTGATCTTCATCGGCGTGCAGCCGGCCGTTGCGGTGGCAAGCGTCACGACCCACGTGGCGGCGTCCTCGTTCTCCGGCGCCATCGCCTATTGGCGGCGCAAGGCGCTCGACGGCACGCTGGCGTTGACGCTGCTGATCGGCGGGATGGTCGGCAGCGCCGCCGGCGTCGCGCTGTTCACCTGGTTGCGCGCGCTCGACCAGCTCGATCTGGTCATCGAGCTGTCCTACGTCACGCTGTTGAGCATCGTCGGCCTGCTGATGATCAGCGAGAGCGTGCGCGCCATCATTCGCAGCCGCCAGGGCAAGCCGGCCGAGCTGCGCCGGCCGGGCAGTCACGTCTGGTTCCACGGACTGCCGTTCAAGCTGCGCTTCAAGCGCTCGAAGGTCTACGTCTCCGCCGTTCCGGTGCTGGTGATAGGGCTGATCATCGGCTTTGCCGGGGCGATCATGGGCATCGGCGGCGGCTTCCTGCTGGTGCCGATGCTGATCTATCTGGTGCGGGTGCCGACCGCGACCGTGATCGGCACCTCGATGGTGCTGACGTTCTTCACCATGCTGTCGGCGACGGTGCTGCACGCGGTCACCAATCACCTGGTCGACGCGGTGCTGGCGCTCATCCTGATGGTCGGCGGCGTGATCGGTGCGCAATTCGGGGCGCATGCCGGGCAGCGCATGCGGGGCGAATGGCTGCGCCTGCTGCTCGGTCTCCTGGTCTTCGCAGTCGGCCTGCGCTTCGCCTTCGAGCTGGTGCTGCAGCCGGAGGACCTCTACTCCATCCGCCTGATCGAGGGCGCGCCATGAGACGTGCGCACGCGAGAAGGTCTTTCACGAGAGTCTCTTGCACGATTGCGCTGGCGCTTGCCGGGCTTGCCGCCAGCGCGGCAGCGGCCACGGCCGAAAAGCTGGTCGCCTCCTTGACCAATCATCGGGTGCTGATCACGTCGAGCTATACGGGCGCCGAGCTGGTGCTGTTCGGCACGGTCGAGCGCGACGCCGCGGCGGCGCCGCAGCACGCCCGCTACGATGTCGTCGCCACCATCACGGGGCCGCGGCAGCCGCTGCGCGCACGGCGCAAGTCGCGCGTGCTCGGCATCTGGGTGAACACCGCGACGCGCACCTTCGTCGATCCGCCGTCCTATCTCGCCGTGCTGGCGAGCCGCCCGCTCGACGCCATTACCGGGGCCGACAACCAGCGGCGCATGCGGCTCGGTATCGCCAACACGTCATTTCCCCAGCGGTTCAACGAAGACATCGGCGAGGTGAGCAACGATCCGTTCCGCGCCGCTCTGGTGCGGCTGATGCGCGAACGCGACCTCTACAGCGAGGCGCCCAATGCGGTGACCTTCCTGACGCCGACCTTGTTCCGCGCCTCGATCCCGCTGCCGGCGCAGGTGCCGATCGGCAATTACGACGTGGATGTAAAACTGTTCGCTGACGGCGCCATGATCGCGCAGACGGCTTCGGCGTTCGAGATCGTCAAGGTCGGCTTCGAGCAATTCGTCGTCGATGCCTCGCAGCGGCACAGCCTGCTCTACGGCCTCGTCACCGCCATGATGGCGCTCGCCACCGGCTGGATCGCCAGCGTCGCGTTCCGGAAAGATTGATGCGGGCCTTCAATCCGCCAGGCATCTCTCGGCGGCAACCGCATAGAGACGGCGCTCGCCCAGCATGTGCGCCATGAATGCGAGATGGCCGAAGACTTCCGCGAAAGCCCGGTCGCGCACGTTGAGGCCGCCCGTATAGGCGCCCAAGGCCGGCATGACGATGCGCCGCCCATCGCTCGCAAAGCAGCGCCGGCTCACGGCGCGCCCGCGCCGCGCGATGCGGGCAAGCGGATGCAGATGGCCTGCGACCTCTCCGTCGCAGGGCTGCTCGGATGGCTCGTGGCGGAACGTCAGCGGGCCGAGCGCCAATGCGTCGGCGAACCGGCCGCCGATGCCGCCGGCCGGGTCGGGATCGTGATTGCCGGCGATCCAGACCCAGTCGCGCCCGCGCTGCAGCACGTGCAGCGCCGCACGGCTGATGTCGGCCATGCGCGAAGGGCCGCCGCCGTCGTGAAAACTGTCGCCGAGCGCAATCACCAGCCGCGGCGCGTAACGCTCGATGAGCATGGCGAGCCGGCTCAGCGTCGCTACCGTGTCGTAGGGCGGCAGCAATACGCCGCGCGCCGCGAAGGCCGAGCCCTTTTCAAGATGAAGATCGGCGACGACCAGCAGCGCTTCGTCCGGCCAGTACAAACCGCCCGCCGGATCGGCGACGAGCGTGACATCGGCGATGGCGATGGTTTCGTCCGCCCGTCCCGGCGAAAGCGTGGACCCGGCCGCTGGATTCGCGCCGCTTCGGGAACGAGCGGCAGAAGCACCAGTCCTCACTGCATCGCCTCCTTCACCAGATCGTCCGCCGCCTCGGCCAGCAGCGTGTCGGCCGCCTCGCCGTAGACCGATTCGCGGCCGATCTCCAGCATCACCGGCACGGCGAGCGGCGAGACGTGGTCGAGCGCCCTATGGACGATTCGGCCCCTGATGCGCGAGAGCATATCGCCGAGCCGGCGCACGTCGAGCAGGCCGGTCGCGGCATCGGCGCGCGCGGCGCGCAGCAGCACGTGGTCGGGCTGGTGGCTGCGCAGCACGTCATAGACTAAGTCGGTCGAGATCGTGACCTGGCGCCGGGATTTTTCCTGGCCCGGAAAGCGCCGCTCGATCAAGCCGGCGATGATCGCGCAATTGCGGAACGTGCGCTTCATCAGCGCCGATTCGGCAAGCCAGGCTTCGAGGTCGTCGCCGAGCATGTCCTCGTCGAAAAGCGCCGCGAGCGACAGCTCGCCACGCTCGATGCTGCCTGCGACGTTGCCGAGGCCCCAGACCGCCAGCGCGTATTCATTGGCGACAAAGCCCAGGGGCTTCAGGCGCGCGCGCTCGAGCCGCCGCGTCAACAGCATGCCGAGCGTCTGGTGCGCGAGCCGTCCTTCGAACGGGTAGCAGACGACATAGAACTTGTTGGCGCGCGGGAACGTTTCGACCAGCAGCTCGCGCATGCCCGGCAGCTGCGAGCGCCATTCCTGTATTTCCAGCCACTCGCGCACCTGAGCGGGCAGCTCCCGCCACTCCTGCGGATGGGAGATGATGCCGCGCACGCGCTCGGCCAGATAAGTGGAAAGCGGAAACTTGCCGCCCTCATAGGCCGGCACCTTGGGATCCTCGGAGTTCGAGCGCGAGACGTAGACTTCGTCCTCGACCAGGGCCTCGTATTTGAGGATTTCGCCGGCGAACACGAAGGTGTCGCCCGGCACCATGGTCTCGACGAAGTATTCTTCGACCTGGCCGAGCAGCCGGCCGCCGCGCGAGATCATTTTCGAGGCGCGCGAGCGCACGAGGCGCACCTTCAGCATGTCGGCTTCGACGATGGTGCCGACATTGAGCCGGTAGCGCTGCGCCACGCTCGGATGGGCGATGCGCCAGCGGCCGTCCTTGCCCTCGCGGATGCGGGCGAAGCGCTCGTAGGCCTTTAGCGCGTAGCCGCCGGTGGCGACGAAATCGACGACGGCGTCGAAGTCCGCGCGCGTCAGCGCGGCGTATGGCGCGGCCGTCGTCAGCTCGGCGTAAAGCTCCTCGGCGCGGAACGGCTCGCCGCAGGCGCAGCCGAGCACGTGCTGGGCGAGCACGTCGAGCGCGCCGATGCGGGACGGCGGCGTGTCCTGCGCGTTCTCCGCGATGGCGCCGAGCGCGGCGCGGCATTCGAGCACTTCGAAGCGGTTCGCCGGCACCAGCACGCCCTTCGACGGCTCGTCCATGCGGTGATTGGCGCGGCCGATGCGTTGCAGCAGCCGCGAGGCGCCTTTCGGCGCGCCGACATTGACGACCAGATCGACATCGCCCCAGTCGACGCCGAGATCGAGCGAGGACGTGCATACCACCGCGCGCAGGCGCCCGGTCGCCATCGCCGCTTCGACCTTGCGCCGCTGCGCCACGTCGAGCGAGCCATGATGCAGCGCGATGGCGAGATTGTCGTCGTTGATATGCCAGAGATCCTGAAAGATGCCTTCGGCCTGGCTGCGGGTGTTGACGAACACCAGCGTGGTGCGATGCGCCTTGATCAGGTCATAGACCTCGCCGAGCGCGTAGCGCGCCGAATGGCCCGCCCAGGGCACCCGCTCGGCGCTGTCGAGCATGGCGACGTCGGGTGCGGCGCCGGCTTGCGCGACGATGAGGTCGGCGCGCGCCGCACCCTCGCGCTGCGGCACCATGAATCGGCAAAGGTCGTCGGGTTCGGCGACGGTCGCCGAGAGGCCGATGCTGGTGAGGCTTGGCGCGAGGCGAAACAGCCGCGCCAGGCCGAGCGAAAGGAGATCGCCGCGCTTCGACGTCACCAGCGCGTGCAGCTCATCGAGGATCACGCGCCTGAGCGAGCCGAACAGATAAGGCGCATCGGCGGAAGCGAGCAGCAGCGCGACCTGTTCCGGCGTAGTGAGCAGAATCTCCGGCGGATCGCGGCGCTGGCGCTGGCGCTTCGAGGTCGGCGTGTCGCCGGTGCGGGTCTCGATGCGGATCGGCAGGCCCATCTCGGCGACCGGCGCTTCGAGGTTGCGCGCGATGTCGACGGCAAGCGCCTTGAGCGGCGAGATGTAGAGCGTGTGCAGTCCGCCCGCGCGGCGCACGTCACGGCCGATGGAGACGAGCAGCTTTCCTCCCCCCCTGACGGGGGAGGAGCCGGCAGCCGGATTGGCGCTCAGCTCCACCAGGCTCGGCAGAAAGCCCGCGAGCGTCTTGCCGCCGCCGGTCGGTGCGATGAGCAGGACCGAGCGGCCGGCGCGCGCCTTTGCCAGAAGCTCGAGCTGGTGCGCGCGCGGCGTCCAGCCGCGGCTGGCGAACCAGCGGGCGAACGGTTCCGGCAGGATCGTCGTGCGTTCGAGAACGGTCACGTCAGAGACCTAGCGGGAGCGCGCAGCGCGGTCGAGGGCTGCGCGACCACGACGAGGCTATCGACCGGCACGCCCTTTTCGCTGCGTACGGACGCCCGCGCGAGGTGCGCCGGTGCAAGTACCGCATCGGCAAGCACGGTGCGCAGGTAGGCCTCGCCGTGCGCGTAGCGTAGCGTAGGCAACAGCTTGGCGCCGTCGCCCGGATGGGTCTCGACCGTGAAGGCCAAAAGACCATCCGCCGGGAGCACCCGCGCGATGGCCGCGATGACCGGCGCCAGGTCATTCACATAGACGAAGACGTCGGCGGCGACGACGAGCTGGTACTTGCCGGCAGCGGCGATCTCATCGGCAAGCGCAGCCGCGAGGTCGGCGGCGACGAGGTGGTCGTAAAGGCCTTTGGCCGCCGCCTGCGCGATCATCGCGGGCGACAGGTCGATGCCGACGAGCCGGTCGACGAACGGACGGAAGGCGGCGCCGCCGAGCCCGGTCCCGCAGCCGAGATCGAGCATGGCGCGAAAGCGCATCGGCCGCCCGGCCGCGCGCGTCACGGCCGCGACGGCCTCGCGCAGCAGCGCGGGCCCGCGATAGTTGAGCCGTTCGGTCAGCGCGGCGTCGTAGCGGGCCGCATACTGGTCGAACAGCCGGCGCACATAGGTCTGCGTCATGGCCGGCGTGGCCTCGTCGGAACCGAGCCGGGCAAGCTGGAGCCGCGCGCCGTGGTAGTCCTCGGGATCGGCATTGCGGGCCTGCGCGAAGGCGGCGATGGCGCCGCTGCGATCGCCAAGCTGGTCGCGGATGGCGCCGAGCGCGAACCACGCCGTGGCGAAACGCGGCGCCAGCTCGACGGTCTGCGCCAGGATATCGGCGGCACCGGGAAGATCGCCGCGCGTCGCGTGGTCGAGCGCCCACCCGTAGCGGCGGTCGGCGATCAGATCACCGGAGGAGACGAAGAGCGGGCCGGTATCGGTCATTGTCCTCTTTGCGCATCCATCCTGGCGGGCCGGCCGAAGTCCGGAGGCCGCGCTGCGGCTTCCGGAACGAGGTTTCGAGATTATCTCAAGCGCATGCGTCCTGAAGACCTCCTGGTGCCGACGCCGGCGGGCGTGTGCTGCAAGCTCGGCTCCTTTCACATCGACCCGACCCGGCCGGTCGAGCGGGCCTTGATCACCCACGCCCATTCGGATCACGCCCGCGCCGGCCACGGGGCGGTGCTGGCGACGCAGGAGACGCTCGATCTCATGCGATTGCGCTACGGCGAGAATTTTGCCGGCGCCACCCAAGCGGCAGCTTACGGCGAAAGCATCGACCTCGGCGGCGCGAAGGTGACGTTCCATCCTGCCGGCCACGTGCTCGGTTCGGCGCAGATTGCGGTGGAGGCCAACGGCCTGCGCGTCGTCGCCTCCGGCGACTACAAGAACGTGGCCGATCCGACCTGCGCGCCGTTCGAACTGGTGCGGTGCGACGTATTCATCACCGAGGCGACGTTCGCCCTGCCGGTGTTCCGGCACGGCGATCCCGATGCCGAAATCGCCAAGCTGTTGCGTTCGGTCGCGCTGTTTCCGGAGCGGGCGCATCTCGTCGGCGCCTATTCGCTCGGCAAGGCGCAGCGGCTGATCGCGCTGCTGCGCAAGGCCGACTACCAGGCCCCGGTTTATCTGCATGGCGCGATGGAGAGCATCACGCAGTATTACGGCAGCCGCGGCATCGCGCTGGGCGAGCTTCGCTTGGTGCGCGGCGCCAGCAAGGCGAGCCTTGCCGGCACCATCACGATCTGCCCGCCCTCGGCGCTGAACGATCTCTGGACGCGGCGCTTCCCCGATCCGCTCGGGGCGTTCGCGTCCGGCTGGATGCGAGTGCGCGCCCGGGCCCGCCAGCATGGCGTCGCGCTGCCGCTCGTCATTTCCGATCACGCCGACTGGGACGGCCTGATTGCGACGGTCGCGGCGACAGGCGCCGGTGAAATCTGGGTGACGCACGGCCAGGAGTACGCGCTGGTGCATTGGTGCACGACGCGCGGCCTCAAGGCGCGTCCGCTCGATATCGTCGGCTATGGGGATGAAGACGATGCGGAGGCGGATGCTCAGCGCCAGCCATAGTGCGCCGAACCGACCGGACCGAGCCCCGCCATGAACCGTTTCGCCGAGCTTCTGGACCGCCTCGCCTACGAGCCTGCGCGCAACAGCAAGCTGCGGCTCATCACCGACTATTTCCGCTCGACGGACGACCCTGAGCGCGGCTGGGCGCTGGCGGCGCTGACCGGCGCGCTCAGTTTCCCGCACGCCAAGGCCGGGCTCATCCGCAGCCTGATCGCCGAGCGCACCGACCCGGTGCTGTTCGAGCTGTCGTACGATTATGTGGGCGATCTCTCCGAGACGGTGGCGCTGATGTGGCCCTCTGTATCCTCGCCTCTTCCGGGCGATGTCGCCGCCCCGCTTGACGGCGGCGCGGAAGCACTCACGCTCACCCGCGTCATCGAGACGCTTTCGACGCTCGGCAAGGCGCAATTGCCGCAGCAGCTCGCGCGCTGGCTCGATGCGCTCGATGAGACCGGGCGCTGGGCGCTGATCAAGCTCGTCACCGGCGGCTTGCGCGTCGGCGTCTCGGCGCGGCTGGCGAAGGCCGCGGTCGGGGCGCTGGGCGACAAGGAGGCGCAGGAGATCGAGCTGATCTGGCCCGGGATCGCGCCGCCCTATGGGGAGCTGTTCGCCTGGCTCGAGGGCCGCGCCGACAAGCCGGCGAGCGACGATCCGGCGCCGTTCCGGCCGGCGATGCTGGCGCATGCGCTCGACGACGCCGACCTGCCGGCGCTCGATCCCACGGCCTTCATGGCCGAATGGAAGTGGGACGGCATCCGCGTGCAGGCGGTCGCGGCCCGGCGCGACGGCGCCAGGATCGCCAGACTTTATTCGCGCACCGGCGAGGATATTTCCAAGAGCTTTCCCGATCTGCTTGACGCGCTGCATCTGCCGGGCGCGATCGACGGCGAGCTCCTGGTCATGCGGGATCGCCGCGTGCAATCGTTCAACGTGCTGCAGCAGCGGCTCAACCGCAAAAGCGTCACGCCGAAGCTGATCGCCGAATTTCCCGCGCACCTTCGCGCCTATGACCTGCTCGCGGACGGCGACGAGGATCTGCGCGAGCGGCCGTTCGCCGAGCGCCGTGCGCGGCTGGAAAGCTTTGTGGCGCGGCTTGCCGAGGAACGCGTCGACCTCTCACCGCTGGTCGCGTTCACGACCTGGGACGAACTCGGCGCCGCGCGAAAAAACCCGGAAGCGGCGGGTGCCGGCGCGGACGCCGCGGCGGTCGAGGGCATCATGCTCAAGCGTCGCGACGCGCTCTACCTGCCCGGTCGCCCCAAAGGCCCGTGGTGGAAGTGGAAGCGCGACCCGTTCATCATCGACGCGGTGCTGATGTATGCGCAGCGCGGCCACGGCAAGCGCTCGTCGTATTATTCCGATTATACTTTCGGCGTGTGGACCCGCGGCGAAGCGGGCGACGAACTGGTGCCCGTGGGCAAAGCCTATTTCGGCTTCACCGACGAGGAGCTATTGCAGATCGACCGGTTCGTGCGGCGCCATACCACCGACCGCTTCGGCCCGGTGCGCGAGGTCGTGCACGAGCCCGATCAGGGCCTGGTGCTCGAAGTCGCGTTCGAGGGGCTGCAGCGTTCGACGCGGCACAAATCGGGGCTGGCGATGCGGTTTCCCCGCATCAACCGGCTGCGCTGGGACAAGCCGCCCGGCGAGGCCGACCGCCTGGAGCGGCTGGAGACCATGATCGAGCGGATCGAGCAGGGACGCGCGTCGTGACCCGATTGCCGGTTCGCGCCACCCCACCCGTCATTCTGCGTCGCGGCCGTCGCGGCGATGTCGCGGCGCTGACCGCGCTCGAGCGCGCGGTGTTCACGACCGATGTGCTGTCGCGGCGAAGCTTTCGCCGCTTCCTCGCCTCGCCGAGTGCCTCGCTGGTCGTGGCGGAGGAAGGAAAGACCCTCGCCGGTTACGCGCTGGTGTCCTATCCGGCGCGCTCGAGGCTGGCCCGTCTTTATTCCATCGCAGTTGCCCCGCATGCTGGCAAACGCGGGGTCGGGACGCTGCTCCTGGCCGCGGCGGAGGTGGCGGCGACGCGCCGGCGCCGCCGGGCGATGCGGCTCGAAGTCCATGAGCACAACACCAGGGCCATTGCGCGCTATGAAAAGTCGGGCTACCGCCTGTTCGGTAGGCACCGCGACTACTACGAGGACCATGCCGACGCGCTGCGCTTCGAGAAGCCGCTCGACGCCAAATCGGGAGGCCGCCCCGCGGGCTCGCTCCGACCCACCTGACTCCGAACCGCGAATCGGCTTTCATGGTGGACATCGTGCCCGGCACAGTCGCCAATTGTTTTGAACCCGGCTATGACACGGTGTGCATTGCCTGACGTCGAACGCATGATCGGCCCGAACATTCTGCGTGCGCCTCTGCCCTACCCTCCCGCGCCGGCGGGGAAGGATAGAGTTGGGGGGAAAGGAACCCGCCCATGACCGGCTGGGTCATCCTTGTCGACCAGCCCCGCGATCTGCCCAACGCCGAGACCCCGCACAAGGTCATCACCACGAGCGAATACCTTGCGCGGCCGCGCCTGTTCGACATGGGGCGGCCCAAGCTCGTCAACCTCGCGCGTTCCTATGCCTACCAGTCGAAGGGCTACTACGCGTCGCTCTTGGCCGAGGCGCGCGGCCACCGCGTCGTGCCGACCGTCGAGACCATGCTGGAGCTGCGCGAGCAGAAGCTCTACGAGCACGCGCTGCCCGATCTCGAGGACGAGCTCAACCGCTGCGCCCGGCGCGCCGATTTCCAGCCCGACGGCGAGTTCAAGCTGCTGGTCTGTTTCGGCATCGCCCGCGACGAGCGCTTCGAGCCGTTCGGCCGGCTGCTGTTCGACTGGTTCCGCTGCCCGGCGCTTGAAGTGATCGTTGATCCGGGCGAATGGCTCTCGATCTCCCGCATCCGCCCGCGCAACATCACCCGGCTCGCCAACGGCGAAGCCGAGTTTCTGCGCGGCTCGCTGCACAATCACACCAAGCGCGAATGGCGCGATCCCAAAGCGCGCACCGTCGCCAAATACGACCTGGCGGTGCTGTACGACCCGAACGAGAAGATGGCGCCCTCCTCGGCCGTCTCGATCAAGTACTTCGCGCGCATCGCCGAGAAACTGTCGGTCGACGTCGAGCCGATCACCAAGCGCCAGCTGGCCGAACTCGCCGAGTTCGACGGCCTGTTCATTCGCGAAACCACCTCGATCGACAACCATACCTATCGCTTCGCGCGCCGCGCCTGGCAGGAAGGCATGCCGGTCATCGACGACCCGATCTCGATGATCCGCTGCACCAACAAGGTCTTCCTGATGGAGCTGCTCGGCCAGAACCAGGTGCCGACGCCGCCGACCGTGATCATTGCCGAGGACACCGACCTCGCCAAGGCGATCGACGAGCTTGGCCTGCCGCTGGTGGTGAAGATTCCCGACGGGTCGTTCTCGCGCGGCGTCCACAAGATCGAATCGGCGGTCGAGTTCAAGCGCATCTGCGACGAGTTGTTCGAGGAAACCGACCTGCTGCTGGCGCAGAAATTCCTGCCGACCGATTTCGACTGGCGCGTCGGCGTGCTCGCCGGCGAGCCGCTGTTCGTGTGCCAGTACCGCATGGCGCGCGGGCACTGGCAGGTGGTGAAATACCGGCCCGACGGCTCCTCGCGCGAGGGCGGCTTCCGCGCCTTCGACCTCGATCAGGCGCCGCGCGAGGTGATCGACGTCGCGGTGCGCGCCGCGCGGCCGATCGGCGAGGGTTTCTATGGCGTCGATCTCAAGCAGACCGACAACGGCATTATCGTCATGGAGGTCAACGACAACCCCAACCTCGAACACGGCATCGAGGATGTTGTCGGCAAGGACGAAGTCTGGACCCGCCTGCTGCGCTGGTTCATCGACCGCTTCGAGCAATAATCCGGCCCGTCGAACGGGCTACTGCGCTCGCGCCGCCGTCGGCGCCGCCTTGGTGACCTGCTCGAGCGGCCAGCGCGCGCGAGGCGCGACATCGAGCGCATCGGTGAGGCCGAGCGCGAGACGCTCGGCGCCCGCCCAGGCGATCATGGCGCCGTTGTCGGTGCACAACGCCGGCGGCGGCGCCACCAGCATGGTGCCGGCTTCGAAGGCGATGCGGTGGAGCACCTTGCGAATCGCCTGGTTGGCCGCAACGCCGCCGGCGCAGACCAGCGCGTTGGGGGTGCCGACCCGGTCGCGAAACATGCGCAGCCCGGTCCGCAGCCGGTCCATGACGACGTCGACCACCGCCTGCTGGAACGAGGCGCACAGGTCGGCGACGTCCTGGTCGCTCAGCGGCGCGATCTGCTCCGCCTCGATGCGCAGCGCCGTCTTGAGGCCCGACAGCGAGAAATTGGCGTCGTGGCGCCCGACCATGGGGCGCGGCAGCGCAAAGCGCTTGGCGTCGCCGCGCGCCGCCTCCTTCTCGACCTGCGGTCCGCCCGGATAGCCGAGCCCAAGAAGCTTTGCGGTCTTGTCGAAAGCCTCGCCGATGGCGTCATCGACCGTGCCGCCGAGCCGCAGGTAATCGCCGACGCCGCGCACGCCCAGGACCTGGGTATGGCCGCCGGAGGCGAGGAACAGGCAATAGGGAAACTGCGTCGCATCGGTGAGCCGCGCGGTGAGCGCGTGGCCTTCCAGGTGATTGACCGCGATCAGCGGCTTGCGGTGGGCGAGCGCGATCGCCTTGGCGGTCGTCAGCCCGACGATGAGGCCGCCGATCAGGCCCGGGCCGGCCGCGGCCGCGACGCCGTCCAGGGCCTTGAACGACACGTCCGCCTCGATCATCGCCTTGGCGATGATGTGGTCGAGCGCCTCCACATGGGCGCGGGCGGCGATCTCGGGCACCACGCCGCCGAATTCGGCATGCTCGCTGGTCTGCGAATAGATGACGTTCGACAGAATCCGGCCGCGGCCGTCCTCGGTCCGCCTGACCAGGGCCGCCGCGGTCTCGTCACAGGTGGTTTCGATGCCGAGGATGACCATTGCTGTATTATACGGCTAACCCGATCCGGCGCCGCCCGGAACGACCGGCAAATGCGGCGTAGCACTTGAAAGTCCCATGGCACAATCCTCGACCGCGGCATCGATCCTGCGCATCGGCTCGCGCGGCTCGCCGCTGGCGCTGGTGCAGGCGCGCGAGGTGACGAGCCGCCTCGCCGCCGCCTGCGGCCTCGACCCGCAGCGGATCGAGATCAAGGTCATCCGCACCACCGGCGACGCCATCCAGGACCGGCCGCTCGCCGAAGCCGGCGGCAAGGGGCTTTTCACCAAGGAGATCGAGGAAGCGCTGATCGCGGGTGAGATCGACCTCGCGGTGCATTCCTCGAAGGACATGCCGACCGTATTGCCGGCTGGCCTCGTCCTCGCCGCGTTCCTGCCGCGCGAGGACGCGCGCGACGCCTTCATCAGCCGCAAGGCCAAATCCCTGGCCGAACTGCCGCATGGCGCGGTCCTCGGCACCGCGTCGCTGCGGCGGCAGGCCTTGGCCAAACGGCTGCGGCCGGACCTCGCGGTGGTGCCGCTGCGCGGCAACGTCGAGACCCGGCTGCGCAAGATCGAGGCCGGCGACGCCGACGCAACACTCCTTGCGGTCGCCGGCTTGAAGCGGCTCGGGCTCCTTTTGGCGGCGACCGCGCTGCTCGAGATCGACGACTTCCTCCCGGCGGTCGGCCAGGGCGCGATCGGCATCGAGACCCGCGCCGGCGATGCCGCGACCCGGGCGCTGGTCGCCACGATCGACGATCCCGACACCGCGACCGCGCTTGCCACCGAGCGCGCCTTCCTGGCCGTGCTCGACGGCTCCTGCCGCACCCCGATCGCCGGCCACGCCCGCGTCAGCGGCGGCCAAGTCCGCTTTCGCGGGATGATCGTCAAACCCGACGGCAGCGCGGCGTTCGAGGTGCTACGGGACGGCCGCGATGACGAGGCGGCCGCGCTTGGCGCCGATGCCGGCCGCGAACTGAAGGCGCGTGCCGGCGCCGACTTTTTCGCGCGGGATTGAGCGGTGCGGCTTCTCCTCACGCGACCCGAGCCCGACGCGCGGCGCACCGCCGCCGCGCTGCGCGCGCTCGGCCACGAGGCGGTGCTGGCGCCGCTCGTGCGCATCGACACGATGCCGGATGCGCCGATCGGCGCCGGGCCATGGGGAGCGATCTTGGTCACCAGCGCCAACGCGGCGCATGCGATCGCAGCGCATGGGCGCGTCGCGGCATTGCGCGAGCTGCCGGTATTCGCCGTCGGCTCGCGCAGCGCGCAGGCGATGCGCGCGGCGGGCTTCGGTACGGTGACCTCCGCCGATGGCGGCCTCGACGATCTGGTCCGGCTGGTTGCCGGCACGGCAAAGCCGGGAGCACCGCTCCTCTACCTTGCGGGCGAGGAGCGCTCCGGCGATCTCGCCGGCGATCTTCGCGCCAGGGACTTTGCGGTGCACAGCGTCGTGGTCTATCGCGCCGTTGCGGCGTCCGGTCTGCCCGGCGCGGCGGCCGAGGCGCTTGCAAGCGGCGTCGACGGCGTGCTGCACTTCTCGCGCCGCAGCGCCGAGGCTTACGTGAATGCGGCACGCGGCGCCGGCATGCTGGCCGGCGCGCTGAAACCGGCGCATTTTTGTCTCTCGGCGCAGGTGGCCGAGCCGCTCGCGCGCGCCGGCGCCGCCATCGTGCGCATCGCGCCGCGGCCGGCGGAGGCCGCCTTGATCGAGCTTGTCGGCCCGGCTTGATGGCGTCTTAACTGGAATGGGCCCGGTCTGTTGCCGCCGTCCCGGCCCCTGTACTATGCCGTGGCGGCGAGCGGGTGCCCACGCCAGCGATTCGACGACCTGGTAAATCCGGTACATCTGTCCGGGAGACAGCATGACGAGCGAGCCTGACAGCACACCGCGTCGACGGCCGCCGACCATCGATCTGACGGCGACCGAGGTCGAAGCCGAACGGCAGGCTTCGACGGAAAAGGCTTCGGCCGAAAAGGCCGCCGCGGCGGAGCCGGCCGGTGAGGGCACGGCGCAAGCGGATGCGCCCCCTTTACGCGCCAGCCGCAATTCTTCAGGCCGCTTCAAAGCGCTCGCTGGCGGTGCCGTCGTGGGGGCGCTCTTGGTGGCTGCGGTTATTGCCGGCTTGTGGGCTGCCGGATTTGTTCCGCCGCGCGTGACCGCAGGGCCGCCCGCTGCGCCGGCCGCCAAGACCGCGGCCACCGACGAGATTTCGTCGCGCCTCGACAAGATCCAGCAGGCGCTCCAGGCGCAGCAGCCCGACCAGGCGCTCGCCACCCGCCTGGCGGCCGCGGAAGCCCAGACCAAGTCGCTCGGCGACTCGCTCGCCGCGATCAATCGCCGGCTCGACGAAACGGCCGCGGCATCCCAGAGCGCGCTCACGCAGGCCAAGACCGCGGGCGCTGCCGCCGATGGCGCGAAAAGCGCCGCGCAGACCGGCATCCAGCGCGGCGACCTCGAGGCGCTAGGGAACCGCGTCGCGGCGCTCGAAGGTACGGTGAAGACGCTCAGCGACGACGTGACGCGCCGCGCCTCCGCTCCCGGCGACCGCGCGGCGCGGCTCACGGTCGCGACCGAGGCGCTGCGCGCCGCGGCGGAGCGCGGCGCCCCCTACGAGGCCGAGCTCGCGGCGGCAAAATCGCTCGGCGCCGACCAGAACGCGGTTGCGGCGCTCGAACCCTTTGCGGCTGCCGGCGTACCAAGCGCGGCCGCGCTTGCGCAGGAGCTCACGATGCTCACGCCGGCGCTGCGGCAGGCGTCCGGCGCGCCGGGGCCGAGCGACAATTCGTTCGTCGCGCGGATCGAGAGCAACGCCCAAAAGCTCGTCCGTGTCACCCCGATCGACGCGCCGACCGGCGATGACCCGGCCTCGGTGATCGCGCGGATCAGCGCCGACGCCGCGCGCGGCGACATTGCCGGCGCGCTCGCCGATATCGCCCGATTGCCGCCAAACGTGCGCGCCCTCGCCGTTCCCTGGGTGCAGAAAGCCGATGCCCGCAACGCGGCGCTGGCGGCGAGCCGGCGCATCGCCGCCGCCGCGCTCGCGGCCCTGGACAAGCCGGCCTCGCAATGATCCGCGTCGTCTTTTTTCTGATCGTCGTCGGAGCGCTGTCGCTGGGCGCCGCGTGGCTCGCCGACCGGCCGGGCGATGTCGTCATCACCTGGCAGGGCATGCGCGTCGAGACCTCGCTCATGGTTTTGGGCGCGGCGGTGGTTGCCGCAATGGCGCTGCTGGCGCTCCTTTGGAGCCTCATCCGCGCCATCCTGCGCTCGCCGATCGTGCTCGCTCATGTCCTGCACAATCGCCGCGGCGTGCGCGCCTACGAGGCGATCTCGAACGGCCTCATCGCCGTCGGCTCCGGCGACGTCAGCGCCGCGCGCAAGTTCACCGCCGACGTCAACCGCATCGCGCCCGGCGAGCCGCTGGCGCTGCTGCTCAGCGCGCAATCGGCGCAGCTTGCCGGCGACCGCGAGGGCGCCGAGCGCGCCTTCCGCGCCATGGCGAGTCGTGCCGACACCAAGGCGTTCGGCCTGCACGGCCTCTTCATCGAGGCGCAGCGCCGCGACGACCTCGCCGGCGCCCGCGCCTTTGCCGAGGAGGCGGCGCGCACCGCCCCCTCGCTCAGCTGGGCCGGCCGGGCGGTGCTCGAATTCCGCTGCGCCACCGGCGACTGGGCCGGCGCGCTGGCGCTCCTTGAGCGCAGCCGGTCCGCGCTCGACAAAGCGACCTATCGCCGCCAGCGCGCCGTGATGCTCACCGCGCGCGCGCTTGCGGCCGAGGATGGCGATCGCGACAACGCCAAGGCTTTTGCGCTCGAAGCGACCAAGCTCGCGCCGACGCTGGTGCCGGCGGCGACCCTCGCCGGCCGTCTGCTGGCGGAGGGCGGCGAGCCGCGCAAGGCGGCGCGTATCGTCGGCAAGGCCTGGCGCGCCAACCCGCACCCCGATCTCGCCCAGACCTACGCCGAGCTTCGCTTCGGCGATTCGGCGCGCGACCGGCTGGCGCGGGTCGAGGCGCTGGTGAGGAAGACGCTCGGTGAGGTCGAGGGCGCGGTGGCGACGGCGCGCGCCGCGCTCGATGCGCGCGAATTCGCCAAGGTGCGCGCGGCGCTGGCGCCTTATCTCGCGGCGCCGACCAAGCGCATCGCGCTGCTGCTGGCCGACCTCGAGCGGGCCGAGCGCAACGACGAGGGCCGCGCCCGCGAATGGCTGGCCCGCGCGGTCCACGCCGCGCCCGACCCGGCCTGGACGGCCGACGGTTATGTTTCGGACCGCTGGCTGCCGGTGTCGCCTGTCACCGGCCGGCTCGACGCCTTCGAATGGCGCGTGCCGCTAATCGGCGTTTTGGGCGCGACGCCCGCGATCGAGCCCGAGCCGCCCGCGGTGGCGCCGCTCGAGGTCGCGTCCACGCAGCCGAGCGAAAAGGCCGACATGCCGCCCGCCCCAGCGCAAAGTGCTGCCGCACCGGCGCGTCGCGGCGGTGGGGGTGCCGGCGGCGGCGGGCGATCGCAGCCAAAAGCGGTGCCCGTGATCCCGCTCGTCCACGCGCCTGACGATCCCGGCCCCGAGGTCGTCGAGGGCAGCGAGGCTCCAGCCGAGCCGCAGACGAGCAGCTGGCGCAAGCTGTTTGAGTGAGCCGTCGGCGACGCTCGGCGTCGTCAATTAAGGCCGCAGTCAGCCGCAAAAAGAGGCGCAGAGGCTTACGTTCGCGAAAAGCTAGCGTGCTCGCGACGGACCAAAGCAGCGTCTATCACGGGCTGACGAAGTACAATCACCAAACGGTCGATCACCACCGCAAGCAATTGCTAAGATCACTTTAGCTCACCCTCGAATGCGGGCAGCGTAAAAGGAATTGGAACGTCGCCTTGTAAATTTGGATGAGAAAGCGGGATAAACTGCCGTTTATCATTCAGTGGCTCGGCCTCCAAACCGGAAGGCATTTGCACGATTGCTGTAAACGGAGTGAGGTTCATGAAGATAAGTGTGACCGCATTTGATGGACCCACGTCTATTTTGCTAATTAGCAGAGGAATCGTAGACTTAATCTTAGCCTCCGGAGACGACCTGCTCCCGCCGTTGGAATCAGCGGGCATCATTTCATGTAATGAAAGCTTGAGCGTGGCCGTGAGACTAAATACAGGAACGGGTCCGTAATTTGTGAGCTGGCACGGCCAGACAAACGGATTAGCGTTTTGTGGCAAAATGCCTGCCTGTTGCGGTGTCGTTCCTCCAGCAAAACCCTGCGTGTTCACCTCTCCATTTTTTGTCATTCTGATTATGGTCACATACCGATTTGCGGGCGAATTAGGTTGAAATACCCCGCACTCGGCAACCAATGTCACGTTTGGCTGCGACGCTCTCTCGGCATAAAGATCATAGCCCCACGCTGCAGTTGCTGCGGCCGCCGCGCTGAATCCGATAAACAGCACGCAAGGCAATATGGGAAAGTTGTCGTGATGGGGGATTAGCCCCCAAAAGATGAATAGGCCGCCAATCGTCAACCCCGGCCATGTAACCCAATGCGGCATGTCTTTCACCGCAAATGGGAGCAGGCCAAAAATGAAGGCGGCGCCCAGACCGACCTTGAACTGCCAATCCATGATGGAGTCCTCCTGCGGCTTGATTGTACCGCCGCAGAAGATTCGCGCGGGGCGCGTCTACTGGATTCGTTGAAAAGATCGCCGCCTGCACTATAGTGCAGCAGACGATTATGCCCCTTCTGTCGAGTGCGGCATAATCGCCATTATAATGCATAGGCCCGCATGACCGAGCCAACGACCAAACCCAAGCTGCGTGAAGCCCCGGACCCGGACAGCGACGCCGCGTCGGCGGCCGCATTCCTTGCCGCCATCGGCCGCGAGGTGCGGCGCAATCGCGCCAAGCGCGGCATGACGCGGCGGCAGTTGGCGCAGGCCTCCTCGACGTCGGAGCGCTACTTGGCGCAGATCGAGAGCGGCGCCGGCAACCCATCGGTCAGCGTGCTGCGCGCGATCGCGCAGGCGCTCGACCTGCCTTCGTCCGCGCTGCTGCCGGAAGCCGGCACGCGCACGGCCGCGCTCGGCGCCATCCTCGACCTCCTTGCGCAGGTGCCGGAGGGCGAACTGCCGGCGCTCGCGAGCGAGATCGAGACGCGGGTGGCGCGGCCGGGCAGCGCCGACCGGGCGCGGCGCATCGCGCTCGTCGGCCTGCGCGGCGCCGGCAAATCGACGCTCGGCCGCATGCTGGCCCAGCACCTCGGCTGGCCCTTCGTCGAGCTTGACCGGCGCGTCGAGGAGGATTACGGCGCCAGCATTCCAGACCTGATCGAGATGTCCGGCACCGCCACGTTCCGCCGCCACGAACGCAGTGCGCTCGATCGCGTGATCGCCCAGCACGAGGCGGCGATCATCACCACGGCGGGCGGCATCGTCTCCAACACCGAAACCTACGCGCTCCTTCTGCGACGCACCCATACGATCTGGATCAAGGCGCGGCCCGAGGACCACATGAGCCGCGTCATGGCGCAGGGCGATTTCCGCCCGATGGCGCAGAACCGCGAGGCCATGGCCGACCTGGTGGCGATCCTCGAAGCGCGGCGCGCCGACTACGCCCGGGCCGAGGCCGAGATCGACACTGCGGGCGAGGCCGTGGAACAGAGCTTTGCCAAGCTGCTTGACGTGGTGGGGAAGCACGTCAGCCTCGGCAAGACGTGAGGGTTCGGCGATGACGACGCCCCTTGCGGATACCGGCTTTCTCGAGCTTGCCCCGATGCGGCTCGAATACCGCATGATCGGCCCGCGGCCGGATGCGGCGCCGACCATCGTGATGCTGCATGAAGGCCTCGGCAGCGTCGACATGTGGGGAACGTTTCCGCAAGCGATTGCGGCGGCGACGGGTGCCGGCGTGTTCGTCTATTCGCGCGCCGGCTACGGCCGATCGAGCCCCGCACAATTGCCGCGCGGGGTGTCGTTCATGCACGAGGAAGCCTGCGAGGTGCTGCCGCGCCTGCTCGACGCCATCGGCTTTCGGCGCGGCCTCCTGCTCGGGCACAGCGACGGCGCCTCGATCGCGGCCATCTATGCGGGCACCATCCAGGACCACCGCGTGCGCGGCCTGGTGCTGATCGCGCCGCATTTTTTCACCGAGGAAATGGGGATCGGCGAGATCCGCCGCGCCAGCGAGGCCTTCGCCGCAGGTCCGTTGCGCGACAAGCTCAAGCGCTGGCATGCCGACGTCGATGGCGCATTCCGCTCCTGGAGCGAGCCGTGGCTCAGCCCGGAGTTCCGCAAGTGGGACATCACCGAGGCGCTCAGCTACATCCGCGTGCCGATCCTGATCGTGCAGGGCGAGCATGACCAATACGGCACGCTGCGGCAGGTCGAGGCGGCGCAGCAGGAATGCTTCTGCCCGGTCGAGGCGGCGGTGCTGCCGGGCGTGCGCCATGCGCCGCATCGCGAGGCGCCCGAACTGACGCTGCGCACCATCACGGACTTCATCGATCGGCTGTTGCGGGAGCATCGCGAGGGGGAACAACGCGCCGATTCAGGGGTTGAAGCTTTATGAATTATAGTGCATATTTCCTGGGTGCCGCACGACTTGATGCATTATAGTACATTCGCGAGCGATACATTCGTGAGTTTCGAATACTGACGAGGCATGGCGATGGCCGGCGTGGAACAACGGGCTCTGGCGAACGGCAAGACGCGGATCGACTTCCAGACCGAGCCGGCGCGCTATCGCCACTGGCAGCTCAAGGTCGACGGCGAGGTCGCGACGCTGCTGATGGACGTGGACGAGAAGGCGGCGCTGTTCGAGGGCTACGATCTCAAGCTCAACTCCTACGATCTCGGCGTCGATATCGAGCTCGCCGACGCTATCGAGCGGCTGCGTTTCGAGCACCCGCAGGCGCGGGTCGTGGTGTTGCGCTCGGCGAAGCCGCGGGTGTTTTCGGCCGGCGCCAATATCCGGATGCTGGCCGGCGCGAGCCACGCCCACAAGGTCAACTTCTGCAAGTTCACCAACGAGACGCGCAACGGCATCGAGGATTTGAGCCAAAA
>Ga0182024_10006953_pt1 | contig 24615 bp, 20 predicted proteins | sample P32metaG_FD_120480 | JGI IMG/M metagenome (GOLD analysis project Ga0182024, IMG submission 120480) | Permafrost microbial communities from Stordalen Mire, Sweden - P3-2 metaG (Illumina Assembly) | ecosystem: Environmental > Terrestrial > Soil > Wetlands > Permafrost | place: Sweden: Stordalen...
CGGGCCGGGCACGGGAAGCACGGTTGCCACCGCGAATTTCGTCAACGGCGTCGCGCGATTTACGAACCTGGTCTTCAAAACGGCCAATATCTTCAGCTTCGAGGCCGACGACGGGGGCTTAGCACCGGCGCTCTCGAACACGTTCGCGATCGCACCGGAGAAACCGTATCGCATGCACCTTGTCGACTTGGCGGAAAGTTTGACTAACAGCTACTTCGCAGGTGACATCGAAATGCTCGATCGCTACGGAAACCGTGTTACCAACGACGCCTCGACGCTTAGTTTGAAGCCGATCCCGCGATCAAATCCGGCAGGTCTCACGATTAGCGTTTCCGGTTTTGGCCCTGGCAATCCTGTTTTCAGCGGCGGTGTTGCTTCGTTCTATCTCTACGAGGATGAGTTTACCACCGGCCACGGTCTCTTCGTCGACAGCAACCGGCATATCAAGCCGATCGCGACTGGACGCGTCACCGGAATCGGGTGATCTTTGAAAGCTGATATCGCGCGGCCGTGTTTCTAGTCACTCAACGTTCCGCGAGTGATCCCGAGTTGATTGATCACGCGTAGCTGTCGCCAGGTCTCATGGCCATCATCTTTGCCGCTGAGCACCTGGGCATAACGATCGAGCAGCGGCCCGACTTCACTGGCGCTTTCGCGAAGCAATTCAATGCGGAAATGTTGCAGCCCCAGTTCACGCATGCGGGGAATGAACTCCGCTGCCGACTGCGCCGCGGCGTTGTAAACCGTATTGCGACATCCCACATCCGCCACCAGCGGATGGGCCGCGCCGGCTCGATCCTTCAACTCGACGCGATGCACATCGCAAGGCCGGCCGCAGTCGCGATAGCTCGTGCCGTTCGAAAGCGTGTGGCAGAAGACGCAATGCTCCATGTGGAACATCGGCATGTGTTGATGGACGACCGCCTCAAACATACCCGGCGAAATTCGCTTGAGCATCGCCGACATTTCCGTCCAGCTCAGGTCGTAGCTCGGCACCATGCGAACCACGCCATGCCGCGCGAATAAATCTGCGGTGATTTCGTTGGCGATGTTCAGCGCGTAATCCGCCACGAGCGGTATCGCCGGCGCGTGTGTCGTAAACCAGCTCAACCCCGCCAGATTGCGAATCAGCACCATGTCCGGCGTGCAATCGGCAACTTGCTTAAGCAACCCTTCTTCCCCGGGCTTAATGATCCGAACTGTCGCGAGTCCAATCGGTACTCCCGCTGCTCGCGCGCTCGTAACGGCCTGCTTGTAAAGCCGAATATCTTCAAACTCGCAGTACACACCGGCTCGATCCACGCCCTCCGGCGGTGCCCATTCCAGCGCCGCTTGAAGCTGCACAAGCGAGCGCACCAGCACATGGACCTGCGGTGTCACAACCGGGCCAGCCGTCAATGGATACCATTCCGAAATCTCAAATCTGAAATTTGAAATCGCCTCGGCATCCCCGATCACCGAGCGGTTCGCGTCAGTTCGCGAAGTTAGCAATTGCTCGACGGCCCGCCGGCGCAAATCATTCAACACGCTTTTCGGCGCCATGGCCGTCGATGGAAGTCCATCGACGCGCGTCAGTTCGAACGGCGTATCGCCCATCCGGCCAAACTGCTCGCGGAACAACTGCTCGGTCAGAGGAAACTTCTGGGCCGTCTGCAACGGCTGATCCCACTGCACCGACACTTCGTGACCATCCTCATCGCGCAGTCGAACCTGCAACAAGCTACCGATGTTCGCTTCAACCCAAGCATGAACGGACACTCGCCGCACGATGCGGTCGCGCGAATAGGTCTCTTCAAGTCGTTTGCGCGACGCCGGATCGTCGGTCTTCCAGACGATCGCGTTTTCCCCGACGAATCGGGTTACGCCGTTGTTCTCGAGAGTGATCTCAAACGTATTTGGCTTGCGTCGCGTCACCATCGCGATGCGCCCGCCCGCTTCGTCCTCGCCCGGCCGGCCTTCATCGAACACGATGCCGTCGCCGATCTTCAATTCACCGCCGGTCACGATTCCGTTCGGCGAATGAATACCCGATGGCCGATCGGTCTCGATCAACACCGCGCCGCGCGGCGTTCGCCCGACGATGCGCCCAATTCGCAGGCCCCGGCTCTTGGGAAATCGCGCATGCACGAGTTCCTGATGATCCACGCCATCCAGGAATCCATGCGAAAATCCGCGAGAAAAACTCTGCGCCAGGTCAAGCGATTGGGTTTGCGGAATTTGAAACGGCTTCTGCTCCGCCAGCGCGTCAATTGCTGCCCGATACGTCTGCGTTGTCGCCGCGACGTACTGCGCGCTCTTAAGCCGACCTTCGATCTTAAAGCTCGCAACGCCCGCGTCGGCCAGTTCATCAATGAGATCATAAGCCGCCAGATCCTGTGGACTAAGCAGGTACGCCTTGTCGCCCAAATCGCGCACCGAGCCATCGACGATCAATTCATAAGGCAACCGACATGCCTGTGCACACTGGCCGCGATTGGCGCTGCGACGGCCCAGCGATTCGCTCGTCAAACACTGCCCGCTGTATGAAACGCACAATGCCCCATGAATGAAAATCTCGACTGGAACGTCCGTTTTATGCGCAATTCGACGAATCTCATCCGCCGACAGTTCACGCGCCAAAATTACGCGCTGCACGCCGAGTTTTCGAACAAACTCGATCCCCAGCGGCTCCGTCAGCGTCATCTGCGTCGAGCCATGAATCGGCAGGTTCGGGCACATGCGGGAAATGAGCCGCGTCAGCCCCAGGTCTTGCACGATCAACGCATCGGCTCCGGCTGCGGCAACCGCTTGCACAAACCGCATCGCCTCCGGCAGCTCATCAGAGAACACCAGCGTGTTGAACGTCACATAACCGCGCACGTTGTGACCATGCAGAAACGAAATGACCTTGGGCAGTTCTTCAAGCGTGAAGTTCGTCGCCCGGTGTCGAGCGTTGAAATTGCTCAGCCCGAAGTAGACCGCGTCCGCCCCATTTGCGACGGCCGCGCGCATCGCGTCCCAATCGCCGGCGGGGGCCAGCAATTCGGGTAGCATGATCTTGATGGGGGTGGCTACATCGCTCATGGAAAGTTCGCCATCTTAGCATGGCGAAAACACACTGTCGCGAAGGCTCGCGTCAACATCCCGAGGCGCTTTCGTACTTTGGCCCCAATAACGAGTCTCAGGGTTTGTCCATATATATTGCCAAGATGGACCTCCCCGAATCCGGACACGACCCCGTTCTACTCAAGCCCATCCTGAATCTGTTGGCACTCCCGGCGGGTGGCGTGGCGGTGGATTGCACACTGGGGCGTGGCGGACACGCCGAGCACCTGGCTAAAGCAATTGGGCCGGGCGGCACGCTTCTCGCGATCGATGCCGACCCGCGGAATTTGGAATTCGCGCGCGCGCGACTCGCCAACGTTGCGTGCAACATCCGCTATTTTCACGCCAACTTTGCCGAGTTGTCGGACGTTCTGCGGCACGCGGGCGTCGAAGCGGTCCATGCGATCCTGGCAGATCTGGGGATCAGCACCAATCAACTCTTCGACGATCGCTACGGATTATCCTTCGCGGCGTCGATGCCGCTCGATATGCGCATCAATCCGGACAGCCCAATTACCGCGGCCGATCTGGTCAACAAGCTCTCTGAAGTTGACCTGGCCAACGTCCTATACAAAAACGCGCAGGAACATTACTCGCGGCGAATTTCGAGAAAGATTGCGGAAGCCCGCCGAATCTCGCCGATCAACACAACAGATCGACTGGCTGAGCTGGTGCGCTCGGCCATTCCGTCGCTTCGAACCTTTGGTTCGGGGTCGCGAGGCGGAGCCTCGCACATGCGAGGAGGATCCTCGCAGAAAATTGATCCTGCCACCCGCACGTTTATGGCGCTTCGCATGGAAGTGAATCGCGAAGTGCCAAACCTCGAGGCGTTGCTGAGCAACGCACCGGGGCACTTAAACCCAGGCGGGCGCCTTGCGGTGATCAGTTTTCATTCGACGGAAGACCGCATGGTGAAGCAGGCGTTTCGCGCCATCGGGCAGTCCGGGCAATTCGACGTTCTCACGCCGAGGCCCGTTACTCCCGACGACGATGAACTCGCCCGCAATCCCCGATCGCGGTCGGCGAAGCTGAGAGTTGTGGAGAAATGCAAGCTGCCCTGACTGGGCCGCCGCCGCTTGGGGTTGGAGACATCATGACGCGCGAAACCAAAATCGGGCTGCTGGTCGGCCTGGCGTTCATCATCGTGGTTGGGATCCTGCTGTCCGATCACATCAACACCAGCACCGATCCAATTCGCGCTGATGCAACCAATATCTTCGGCAAGGTGGAGCAGAGCGTCGATGCTCCCGACTCGCGGCAGAAGGGCGCGACTGACGTGGTGATGCCCCCGCAGCCGGTCATTCCGCAGACCCCCGTGCTGACGCAGCCGCGAAATGAGCAGCGCGTCGACAACGGCACCGTGATCAATGTTGGCCCTGGAAAGGACCCTTCGTCGATCGACCTGCCGCAACGTCGCACGCAAACGGCAAACGTTCAGGTTTTGCCCGCTGAAGCACAGAACCCAGACAACGTCACCGAGCCAAACACGAACGCTTCAAGCAACGCCTCGCCCTTCACCCGCCAGGACGCTGCCGCGACGAATCTGCAGACGGAGGCGATGAAGCATGACGAACAGATCGTCAGCCCCAACGGCAACCCGGTTGGCATCTCGCCCGGACCGCTTAAGCCGATGGTGGTTGTGCAGGCCAATGGTCGTCAGGTGAAAGCTGAAGAGGGAGACAACGTCTCGAAGCTTGCCTTGAAGTACATGGGAGCCAATACGCGGGCGAATCGTGACGCGATCATCAAGGCCAATCCCTCGATGACGCCGGATGGGCACCTGGTGTTTGCAGGTCGCACGTACACGATCCCGCAGCCAGCTTCGACGCCGGTTACCGCCGCACCGACGCCGGCCCCGATTAAACCGAATCCGGTCGTCATTGCTCCGAAGGCAACCCCGGCCGCGGAAACCGGCAACGTGTATGTCGTGAAAGAGAACGACACGCTCTGGAAGATCGCGTCGTCGCAACTCGGCGGCGGCGCCCGCTGGGAAGAGATCAAGAAGCTCAATGCCGACGTCCTTAAGGGCGGCGAACAAGTCCGCATCGGAATGCGGCTCAAGCTGCCCAACAAGTCCGTCGCGTCGGCTGACTAATCATCGCTGAATCCAAAAGCGTCCTGCGTTGGAGCGACCATGCTCAAGCTGATGATCTGCCTGCTGGCCGCCGCCGCGATCTCGCTCACTCTGCTGCAATTGCGACAGCAGCACATGGAACTGAGCCACCAGACGGCCGAACTGCACGACCAAATCCGGGGCCGCCAGGCGCGTCTGTGGGATCAGCAGGTTCAAATCGCGATCTACACCGCACCCAACGCAATTCAGCGAACCGTCGATGCGCAGAGCCTGAATCTGCAACCGCAACGGCCCGTCCCGGGGACGAAGCGGAGCTGGATTGATGTGCAGCCGGTTGACTCACCCGCCCACTGACCGCTGAAGGGGCATTTATTTTAGGCGATCAAATCCGTGAGGGTGAACGTGCCGTGGACGTTCGTCTTAGCGCCGATCGCGACGTACTTGCCGGTGATCGTTGACGTATCCGCCGAAAGCACGGCTGTAAGCACGACCGAGACTTTCCCGAGCTTGCCGTGAAGCGCGAGCTTGTTGTGAGCGTTGATGGAGCCCGTGATGCGCGGCGCAATTGCACCATCCACGGTCAGACTGGCGTGGAGCGCACCGCCTTTGCTTTCGCTGGAGAAACTGATCGACAACGTCGCGGAGTTCCCCGCTTTCGACGTAACAGTTCCCGTATACGTCCGGCTTGCAATGGAGGGGATGGTCGCCTTCACTTTAGTGGCGGCGATAAATCCCACCGGAGCCACATACGCTGCTGGAGTCGCCGAGAGAAATGTCCGCGACTCAAGAGACTCGATCAGACCGGCTGAACGACGTTGAATCTGCTTCATCTATGCTCCATTCTGTACATAAAGAAACCCCGGTACTCCGCTGTCCATGCATCATCTCTTACGAATTGGATGGCACCTGCGATGTGCTCGACGGATACTAACAACTTGTGGCGATTAATCGCAATACCGGGCGACAATTCTCACCGAGATTGCCATCGCGCAATGTTTGTCAGAGGTTCAGCGCTTTCTGTAGTGCTACTGCCTTTGTCAGTGTTTCTACGTACTCCTGCGCTGGATCAGAGTCTGCGACGATCCCACCCCCGACCGGGAGCGTCACGATACCGTCCCTTGCGGTCATCGTGCGAATTGCAACATTCAATTCGATCGCACCCTGGGCGTCGAGGTATCCGATCGCCCCGCAATAGACGCCGCGACGGACGGGTTCCAATTCCTCGATGATCTGCATCGCGCGAATCTTGGGCGCTCCGGTGACGCTGCCGCCGGGGAACATTGCGCCCAGGAGGTCCACGAAATCGACGTGGGCTCGGAGTGTTCCTTCGATGGCGGCCGCGCCGTGATAGACGGTGGGGTGGGCTTCGATCGTTCTGGGTTCAGCCACGCGAATACTTCCGATCTCGCACACGCGGCCCAGATCGTTCCGCTCCAGATCGACGATCATGTTCAGCTCCGCCTGATCCTTGACGCTGTCGCGAAGCTCGGCATCCGCGCCGATCCGTCGAGGCCGCGTGCCTTTGATTGGCCGCGTCAGTACGTGACGATCGGGTGACACGCGAAGAAAAAGCTCCGGCGAGTTGGAGATAACTGCGTGATCGCCGAAGTCGAGCAGCGCGCCGTAAGCGGCCGGGGATTGCTTTAACAGATTGTCATAGATCTCTGTCGGAGCCAGAGACGTCGCATAAGTAAAGCGCTGCGACAGGTTCACCTGAAAGACATCGCCGGCACGGATGTAATCGATGACGCGTTGAACGGCGTCGCAGTAAGTCTCTCTATTAAATGTACACGCGACGAGCCTGGCAGGATCAACCGAAACACCCGACGTGAAATCGATGCCGCCGTCACCGACCTCCGCGAAGAGAAATAGCGGCGACAACCGTTCATCAATCGCTGAGGCTGGAATCGTTTCAAACAACCGCCCCAGGTCATAACCAAGAAAACCGATCCATCGCGCTGTTGAACTGTGCGCGTGACTCGATAAGCTCCCCGCCATCCAACGCAGCGCTTCGAGCGGATCGCGCCAGGTTTGCAAAACGCGATTGGCATTGGAGAGCGTTGCCAGGTCAGGCTGATCACAGCGCAGAATTCGCCGAGCGGAAGTCCATTGGCCGCGCCAATTGCCGGGTTGCGGGCGCGATGAATCAAGGCGAATCTGAATCGGAATGGACACGGAATCATTGTAGAGGCGCGTTATGAAAATCGAGTTATACGGCAAGCTCGGCTGCGACCTTTTGCCACAGAGAAACTGAATTGACCTGAAGCGGCAAACGACGATGATTGCAAAACTTCTCCGCGAGGCCCGTCAGCGGAGCGCGCTTCACTTGCGGCGATAAGGCAATCAGGATTTCACGGGACGATCTTGGTCCAATCTATGTTCGAAAGTCATTCCAAGTCTCCGAAGTCTCCCGGCGGACGATTTATGTTTCCGCGCTGGGCCAACTACATGGCGCCGGCGGGCGCGGTCGCCGCGATCGGTGGGTTGTTGTACGCGACCGTGGTCTTCGGATTCGGCGCATCGCCCAAGACGACGGCCGTTGGCTACGCCCCGACGCAACCAGTGCCCTACAGCCACGCGCTGCACGCGGGCAAGCTCGGCCTGGATTGCCGATACTGCCACACGACGGTCGAAAAGACCGCGTTTGCCTCGATCCCACCGACGCAAACGTGTATGAACTGCCACACCAAAATCTGGAATCAGAGCGATAAGCTCAAACCCGTCCGCGATAGCTGGGCCACCGGCGAGCCGATCAAGTGGATCAAGATTCACAACCTGGCCAACTACGTTTACTTCAATCACAGCGCCCACGTGAATCACGGCGTTGGGTGCGTCGAGTGCCATGGCCGCATCGATCGCATGGATCTGGTTGCCCAGCAGCAGCCTTTGAGCATGGGTTGGTGCCTTGATTGCCATCGTGCTCCTGAAACGCACCTGCGGCCTAAAGATCAAATCACCAATATGGACTGGAAGCCGGCTGAAAACGAATCGCGAGAGGATCTCGGCGCCAAACTTCGCCAGGAATACAAGATTCACGACACCGCTTACATGACGAGTTGCTACACGTGCCACCGATGAACGCCAAACAACCTGCCGCAGTCAAAGGCGCCGAGTATTGGCGCAGCGTGGAGCATTTGGCTGACACTCCGCAAATGCGCGAGTTGATCAGCAAAGAATTCCCCGGCTACGACGTGGAAGATATGCTCGGCCCATCCCGGCGGCATTTCATGAAGCTGGCGGGAGCGTCAATGGCGCTGGCCGGGATCACGCTCAGCGGATGCCGGCGCTGGCCCGAGGAAAAGCTCGCGCCGTATTCGACGAATCCGCGCGGCCGTCTGCCGGGCGTTCCCGAGCAATATGCCACGGCGATGGAAGTGGGCGGCGTAGCGATGCCGCTGCTGGTCACCAGCTACGATGGGCGACCGATCAAGATCGAAGGCAATCCGTCCCATCCGTTTTCATACACAGTTAAGGAAAAGCAGGGGGCCACCAGCGCGTTTGCCCAGGCCAGCATTCTCGATATGTACGATCCGACGCGAAGTCGGACCGTCTTGAGCGACGGGAAGCCAGGTACTTGGGACGCTTTTGCGGATTTCGTTGCCAAGGCCATCGCCCCGCTGAAGGGCAGCGGTGAAGGCATCGCAGTTCTTAGTGAAGCCAGCAATGGGCCGACGGCGCTCGAGTTGAAGAAAAAATTCGCTGCTGCATTTCCGAAGAGCACTTGGTTCGAATACGAGCCGATTTCGTGCGACGCTGAGCGGGATGGGTCGAAACTCGCGTTCGGCAAGGTCGTTCGCAGCGTTATCAATTTTGACAAAGCCAAGTGCGTTGTTTCACTCGACGCCGATCTGCTCGGCACACACCCGGCGGCAATTCGTCATGCCGCTAACTGGGCTGATTCCCGTCGCGGTGTCGACGGCGGCAAAAACGCGAAGATGAATCGCGTCTACATTGCCGAGACCGGTTTTAGCATCACCGGCACGGTCGCCGACAATCGCCTGCCCGTCGATCCGGCTCGCTTGTACGCGATCGCTCGCGGCATTGCTTTCAGGCTGGACGTCGCTGGCGTCACGGGTGATGATCAATTCTCCGACCTTGAAACTAAGTTTGTCGATGCCGCGGCCGCTGATTTGAAAGACGGCGGCGTGATTGCAGGTGGTGGGGCGCTCACCGCCGCGGGCCATGCACTGGTTCACGCGATTAACGCCGTGATCGGCGCGCCGGGCAAGACGGTCACGCTGCTGGAAGATCCCAGCTCCGATCGCCCCGGCCACTGCAAGGCGATTGCCGACCTGACCGAGGCGCTCAAGGCCGGCAAAGTCACTACGTTGATCATCCTCGGCGGGAACCCGGTCTACGACGCGCCAGCTGATTTGCTTTTTGCAGATGCCATTCGGAAGGCGCAGACGACGATTCACCTGTCGCTGTATGCGAATGAAACTTCACAAGTTGCTAATTGGCACATACCGCGTGCTCACTACCTGGAATCGTGGGGTGATGCGGTTGCCTATGACGGCACGCCGGGCATCGTGCAGCCGCTGATCATGCCGCTGTACGACGGTAAGTCTTACATCGAGCTGCTGGCGGTTCTCGCTGGTGATGCGGTGACGGAAGGTCACGAACTATTGCTCCGCACATGGACAGCTCTCATGGGCGTCAGTGCCGAAGACCTGGCGCTGCGCACCGTCATCGAACGTGGTCTTGCCGAAGGCAAGAGTTACCCGGCGTTCAGTGGCCCGGCCAAGCAAGCCAGCTATCCTGCCGCCGACGCTTCGCAAGGAATTTACCTGCGGTTCGTCGCTGACTCCCACGCCTACGATGGCCGCTATGCCAACAACGGCTGGCTGCAAGAGACGCCCGATCCGCTGACGAAATTGATGTGGGACAACGCCGCCCTGATCAGTAAGCAGGACGCTGATTCGATCGAAGCGACGACCGGCGATGTCATCAAGATTGATTCGCCCAACGGCAGTCTTGAAATCGCGGCCTATGTAATGCCGGGTCAGCCGATCGGAGTCATTACGTTGCCCCTGGGCTATGGTCGTACCGCCGCCGGTGAGATCGGCGACAACCTGGGCTTCAAGACGTACACGCTTCGCACCAGCAACGGACTCGATTACGTCAGCAGCGCGAAAATCAGCAAGGCAGGAAGCACGTACAAGCTGGTCACGTCGCAGGATCACCACATTATTGATCAAATCGGCGCGGAAGCTCGCGCCAAGCGCGTCGGTTCAAAAAATGAAAGCGGCATGATCATCCGCGATGGTCTCTTTGCGGAGTTTGTTGCCAATCCATCATCGATTCATCCCGGCGGTCGCACGTATGGCTTGCAGCTTTTTCAGGAACCGCGCGGCGATCATTATCGCGATACTCACGCCTGGGGGATGGCAATCGACCTGAGCACCTGCATCGGCTGCAATGCGTGCGCATTGGCCTGCCAGGCAGAGAACAACATCCCCGTAGTGGGCAAGATTCAGGCCGACTATCACCGCGAGATGAACTGGCTTCGCATCGATCGCTACTTCAAGGGCGATGCCGACAGGGAGAATGCTGGAGCGGGTGCCGAAGACCCAAGCATTGAAGTGGTTTTCCAGCCGATGATGTGCCAGCAGTGCGAGAACGCGCCGTGCGAGCAGGTCTGCCCGGTTGGCGCCACGGTGCATGACACCGAAGGCCTCAACACAATGGTCTACAACCGCTGCATCGGCACGCGCTATTGCTCGAACAACTGCCCATACAAAGTTCGTCGCTTCAACTATCTCGATTTCCACAGCCAGGATCCGCGCGGCGACTGGGCCAAGCCGTATCCGAACATTCCGGATTTACAGATCACCGAGTCGATCGATCCGATCAAGCGGATGGTCTTCAATCCGGAAGTAACCGTTCGGATGCGCGGGGTGATGGAAAAATGCACCTACTGCGTGCAGCGAATCCACAACACCACAATTGCCAAGCGCGGCCAAGGAACCGATGTGCAGGATGGAGACATCCTCACCGCCTGCCAGCAGGCATGTCCCACGCAGGCGATTATCTTTGGCGATTTGAACGATCGCGACTCGCGCGTCTCAAAGCTTCATCGCAATAACCGCTCGTATGGCGTGCTCGATGAAGAGTTGGACACGCGGCCGCGAACCAAGTATCTGGCCAAGATTCGAAACCCCGGCGGCGAAGCTAAGCCGGCTGAAGCAAAGGCGTAATTGAGATCGCGGCGTTTTTTTAGGCCGCTGAAGACGGAAGAAACATGGCAACTGCCGAAATCGACAACACCTCCGACGACCCGCGCCAGCGGCAGCCGCTGGTGACCGGCGACAAGCAAAGCTTCGACGCGATCACGGAAACCGTCTGCGCCCTGGCTGAACGCCCGATGACGCTGGCATGGAAGATCTGCTTTGCCATGTCAAGCAGCCTGCTTGGCGTGCTAGGCATTTGTATTCTCTATCTTTTCACGACCGGCGTCGGCGTTTGGGGCAACAACCAGCCAGTCGCCTGGGCGTTCGATATCGTCAATTTCGTCTTCTGGGTCGGTATCGGCCACGCCGGCACGCTGATCTCCGCCATCCTGTTCCTGTTCCGCCAGAAGTGGCGCACGGGCATCAACCGCTTCGCGGAAGCGATGACGATTTTCGCCGTCATCTGCGCCGCGATGTTCCCCGGCATTCACGTTGGCCGTCCGTGGCTCGCATATTGGCTCTTCCCGATTCCTAACCAGATGCAGGTCTGGCCGCAGTTCCGCTCGCCGCTGCTGTGGGACGTGTTTGCGGTTGGAACCTATTTCACCGTTTCACTCTTATTCTGGTACGTCGGGCTGATTCCCGACCTGGCGACGCTGCGCGATCGCGCTCCGACAAAGATCAGGCAGTTTGCCTACGGCATCTTGTCGCTCGGCTGGACGGGTTCGAGCCGGCACTGGCACCGCTATGAGCGCGCCTACTTGCTGTTGGCGGCTCTGGCGACGCCGCTGGTGCTCTCCGTGCACTCTGTCGTGAGCTTTGATTTTGCCACGTCGCAGATCCCCGGCTGGCACACGACGATCTTTCCTCCGTACTTCGTCGCGGGGGCTATCTACGGCGGCTTTGCGATGGTGCTCGTGCTGGCCGTGCCGGCGCGCGAATTCTTCGGCCTCAAAGACATCATCACGATGCGGCACATCGACAACATGTGCAAGATCATGCTGGCCACGGGCATCATCGTGGCGTATGCCTACATGAGCGAGTTCTTTATTGCGTGGTACAGCGGCAACCACTTCGAGCGATTCACGTTCCACAACCGTGCGTTCGGCCCGTATGCCTGGGCGTGGTGCGTGATGACATTCTGCAACGCCGTTGCTCCACAGATCCTCTGGTCCAAGAAGATGCGCATGAATCTCTGGGTCGTGATGATCGTCGCGATCCTGGCCAACGTCGGCATGTGGTTCGAGCGATTTGAGATCATCGCCGAGTCGCTGACGCGTGACTTCATCCCAACCAGTTGGTTCTGGTATCGCCCGACGCTGATCGACATCGGCATGCTCGCCGGCAGCTTTGGGTTGTTCTTCACGCTGTTCCTGCTGTTCTGCAAATATCTGCCGGTGATTGCGATGGCGGAAGTGAAAACGGTCTTGCCGCAGGCGCATCCGCACGGCGATGAAAGCGACATTGCCCCGGCCGCCGACTACTGGCCGGATCGACATGTGAAGCCCGGGAGCACGCATGGAACCGGTCCGGAACCGGCTATGGCGCATTGAGCGAATGAGGCAGCCAGGCATTGGATTAAATTGTCCGGATTGAGGTTGTTCATATGAGCACCACGCTCGAACAAGATGCTGATCAGGTTCCTGTCCACGTTGAAGTGGAAGTAACGGAGCTCGTCGGCCTGTTAGCCGAATACACCGACGTCAACGCCGTCACCAAGGCTGCGCACTCAGTTCGCAAGGCCGGCTACAGCCGCTGGGACGTCCACACGCCATTCCCGATTCACGGCATCGATCCGGTCATGGGCATTCGACCAACCGGGCTGCCCTGGCTCGTGCTTCTTGGTGGATTGTTCGGTCTTTTCGGCGGGCTGTGGCTTCAGTGGTACACCAATGCCCACGATTATCCTGTGCTCGTCTCCGGCAAGCCGTTCTGGAGCTTGCCGGCCAATATTCCAATCATCTTTGAATGCACCGTGCTGTGCGCGTCGCTGACGGCGGTCTTCGGGATGCTTGGACTGAATCGTTTGCCGACCCTCTACAACCCCCTGTTCAAGAGCGATCGATTCCGCCGCGTGACCAACGACCGATTCTTTATCGTGATTGACGCCAGCGATTCCAAATTTGACGAACCCAGCGCGATGAAACTGCTGACCGAGTCCGGCGCTGTCGCGGTGGAAAGGGTCGAGGACTAACCGTCATGCCCGAAAGTTACGGCAACCTCCCGCAATACACCGAAGCGCCCAAGCCGCCGCGCATGGGGCGAATCCCCGCGATCTTTATCTCGCTCGCGTTGATCGGCGCGTTTGCGTCGTGGATTCCGCTCGCATTGTTCGCCCGCGCTCGCGCCAGTTATTCAAAGGAGCCGCGCGTTTCGCTGATTCAAGACATGGGCGTGCAGCCGAAGTACAGCCAGCAGCAGAGCAGTGAAGTCTTCGCCGACGGCCGCGCCGATCGCCCGCAGATCGTTGGTACCGTTGCCCGCGGCCACCTCGATGCCGACGATCACTACTATCGCGGCTACTCGATGGAAACCGATCCCAAGACTGGCAAACCCGCCGCCAAGTTCTTCGAAGACTTTCCGTCGCAGGTTAAAGTCGACATGGTTTTGCTCCAGCGCGGCCGGCAGCGGTTCGATATCTACTGCTCGGCGTGCCACGGCCTCGATGGTTACGGCCATGGCACCGTCAATGAACGCGGTCTCGAGCTCCAGCTCGAAGAACATGGCGCCTGGGTGCAGGCGGCGAATCTGACGATCGACCCGCCCAAGAGCCGCCCGGTCGGGCACATTTACAACACGATCAACAACGGCATTCGCAACATGCCCGGCTACGGCGCTCAGATTCCGGTCGAAGACCGTTGGGCGATCGTTGCCTACGTGCGGGCATTGCAGCTTGCTCCCAATGTGCCCAATCGGCTGGTGTCGCCGGATGTGATCAAGCAGGGCGAAGAACAAGCCAAGGCGGAGCAGCCGGCTAAGTAGACGGGTGCGAGCGGTTTGACTGCGATTCGGAGAGTGAACGTGGCAGGACACGGAACAACATCAGCCTCCAGTGACGAGCGCGTGGTGCTCGGCAATGGCGCCCGCCCGCTATATTTCTTTGGCGCTATTGCTGCGATTGTCGGTCTTCTGATTGCCGCGATGCTCGGCATCGGGCACGGAAACGGCGCACAGCCGTTCTTCTTTGCCTATCTGGCGGCCTACTGCTTCTTCCTCAGCATTGTGCTCGGCGCGCTCTTCTTCGTGCTCATGCATCATCTGACGGCCGCGGGCTGGAGTGTTGGCATCCGACGCCTTGCCGAGTCCATTCTGTCGCTCATGCCCGCGATGGCGGCACTGGCGCTGCCGCTGATCATCAGCGCGGTCACGAATTCCGGAACGCTCTACTGCTGGGCGATCAGCACGGATAACTATTCCCCGGCGATGCAAACGGCCGTCTTGAACGACGACATGGAAAAGGCCGAGCAGATCCACGCCGCGGAGATCGGTGAAGCTAAGCCCGACGCTGACGCGCCGCGCACTGCCGAAACAACGCCGCCTCCGCACCAGGCGATCGATCCCATCACGTTGCAGAAGCACATCACGGGAATCCATTGGCTCAACCCGTGGTTCTTTGCCCTCCGCGTGATCGGTTATGTTTCGATCTGGATGTGGATGGCCCGCTACTATCGCCGGCTCTCAAAGCGGCAAGACACCACCGGCGATCCCACGCTCTCGCGCCGGATGCAAAGCTCTGCCGGTTTTCACACCGTGGTGTTCGGGCTGACGCTGACCGGCGCCGCCGGCGACTTGTTCATGTCGCTCGATCCGCACTGGTTCAGCACGATGTGGGGCGTCTATTACTTCGCCGGCAGCGTGGTGGCGATCTTCTCGGCGCTCATTATCTTCGTATTCTTGCTTCAAAAGGCCGGATACCTGCGGCACTCAATCAACCGCGAGCATTACCAGGATCTGGGCAAATACCTTTTTGCGTTCACGTTCTTCTGGGGCTACATCGCGTTCAGCCAGTACATGTTGCTCTGGTACGCGAACATCCCCGATGAAATCGGCTGGCTCTCCCGCCACGGCGCGACGACCGCCACCAGCAATATCAACGGCTGGTCGTACGTCATTCTTGCGATTCTCTTCGGACAGCTGCTGATTCCATTCGCCGGCCTGATGTCGCGGCACGTGAAGCGTCAGTTCGGCCTGCTGGTCTTCTGGGCCGTCTGGCAGCTCGCGTTCCACCTGCTCGATACCTATTGGATTGTGATGCCCGAATATCCGGGCCGAATGTCGGTGTCGATGGTGCTGCTCGGAATCGCGATGACAATCGGCATGGGCGGGTTGCTGCTGGCCGTGCTCATTCGAAACATGATCGGCCAGAATTTGCGTCCGGTTGCCGATCCGCGGCTGGCCGAGTCGCTGGCGTTTCATAATATTTGAACAAAGGCCGTCATCGGCCCTCGTAAACTGTCATGGAAGAAAATAGCCCACAAGTTGACCTTAACGCGATCCGCGAGGCGAGGGTTCCTTACGCCACGCCCAAGGCCGAACTAAACGTCGGAAAGCTCGACGTCAACGTGCCGCTCATTCTGGTCATTAGCGCGGTTTCCATCATCGGGCTGGTAGTCACCGCGGTCCTCGTGGACGCTTGGTACAAGAGCACTGAAACCGAGATCGTCGCGCGGAAGTGGGAAGAATCGCCTAACCTGTGGCTCAATCAGCTTCGCTCCGATCAAAAGGCCAATCTGGAGATCAATCATCGGATTCCCAACAGCCGTCGGCGGCACGTCCCGGTGACCGAGGCGATGCGAATCTTGGCGGAAAACAACGGAAAGGTTCCTGAGTGATGTTGGCTCGCGGAACAATTCGAACGCTGCAATTGCTATTGTTGAGTGCACTGCTGCTGGCCGCGGCCACTCCCGCGCTCGCGTTCGGCCCCAACGGGCCGGATAATCCTGCGCCCAGGGTTGCCGAGCCCCCGAATGTCACCGTGGTCGAGCACCTCGGCTCGACGCTGCCCGAGAACCTCGCCTTTACTGATGAGTCGGGCAAAACCGTTCATCTTAAAGACTTCTTCCACAACGGCCGGCCGGTCGTTATCCAAATGGGCTACTTCCAGTGCCCGATGCTTTGCAGCCTGATCTCGCAGGGCGTCGTCAGCGCTTTCAAGCAGGTCTCGCTGGTGCCCGGCAAGGATTACGACTACCTCTACATCAGCATCGATCCGTCGGAAAAGCCCGAGCTGGCCGCCCGCAAGAAGCAATCGTACGTCGCTGAACTGGGCGCCGACGCGGTTGGCGGCTGGCATCTGCTCACCGGCACTCAGGAATCGATCGCTCCCTTGGCCGAGGCAATCGGCTTCCAATACAAGTGGGTGCCCAGCGCCGGCCAGTTCGCTCACCCGGCGGTCCTAACCCTGTGCTCGCCGGATGCGAAGATCACCCGATATCTCTACGGCGTGCAGTTCGATCCGCAGACGGTTCGGCTTTCCCTGGTTGAAGCGTCAAATGGCAAAGTTGGCACCACCGTCGATCGCTTTGTTCTGACGTGCCTCGAGTTCGATGGCCATCAGGGCAAGTACGCTCTGGCCGCCATCCGGCTGATGCGCGGCGGCGGGGTGCTCATTATCTTGATCGTCGCCGCCGTGCTGCTTCGCCTGCTTCGGCGCGAACTCAAAGAGCATCACGCGAAAATGCAGGGTCAATCGCACGGTTAATTGAGAGAGCGGTAGTCGACAAAGGCAATCTGAAAGACGCAAGCTATGTTGCACGCGATACTGGCAGCATCCGATCCAACCTTCTGGCTCCCCAGGGGCGCATCGACCGTGTCCGGCGACGTTGACATGCTTTTCAACATCGTCATGTGGATCTGCATCTTCTTCTTCGTGCTGGTCACGGTGCTTCTGCTGCTGTTCGTGGTGATGTACCGCCACCGTCCGGGCGTGAAGCGCAGCACCGCGGCGGAGCACAGCACATTGCTCGAGCTCACCTGGACGCTCATCCCTTCGATTATCGTCGTCTTCCTCTACTATTACGGCTTCCGCCAATACATGAACATGGTGATCGAGCCGCCCAACGCCTACGAGATCACCGCCACCGGCAAAATGTGGCAGTGGTCGTTCACTTATCCGACCGGCGTCGAAACCAACGAGCTGCACGTGCCGGTCAATGTGCCGGTGCGCGTCATCCTGCAATCGAACGATGTCATTCACAGTCTTTACATTCCTGCCTTTCGGGTGAAGAAAGACGTCGTGCCCGGCCGTTTCAATCGGCTTTGGTTCCAGGCCACTGATAACGGCCAATACGACATCTACTGCACCGACTACTGCGGCACGAATCACTCGACGATGCGATCCACTGCTGTCGTTGAGTCGCAGGCTGATTTTGATAAGTGGATGAAGATCACGATTGACACCAATAACAATCTGCCGCCGGTCCAGAAGGGCAAGAAGCTCTATATGACGCAAGGTTGTGCTCAGTGCCATACGCTGGATGGGACTCGCTTGGTCGGACCCTCGTGGAAAGACATGTGGGGCCGCACCGAGCAGCTTGAGAGTGGTCCCGATATCGTCGTTAACGCGCCATATGTCACTGAGTCGATCCTGCTCCCGCAGGCGAAGATCGTGAAAGGATATCCCCCATCGATGCCGCCGTTTCAATTGAAGCCGGCGGACATCAGTGCTCTGATGGAGTTCATGAAGTCGATCAGTTCGCACACCAGTGCCGCCGACATGATGCCGACGACCGGCCCGGCCACGCAGCCGGCGGCAACTGAGCCGGCCCTGACAGGATCGACGACACAGAAGTAAGCCTGGAGTTCAATTATGTCCGCCGTCACCGGCCCAATTTCCTACCATGGCCCAACGCCGCAGCCGCAGCGCGCAAGCTCTGACAACTATCTCAATCACACGCGCGGCGTGATGTCGTGGGCGTTTACGCTCGATCACAAGCGCATCGGCCTGATGTACATGATCGGCATCCTTGCCTCGTTCCTGCTCGCCGGCCTGTTTGCGATCATGGTGCGGACCATGCTCTGGCATCCGCTGACCGCCGAAGCCGGCGCGAGCCAGGGCGCCCTTAACTCCGCTCACGATCTGTACAACCACATGTTCACCCTTCACGGCGCCGTGATGGTGTTCATGTTCATCATCCCCTCCGTGCCGGCGATTCTCGGGAACTTCATCCTGCCGATGCAGCTTGGGGCCAAAGACGTCGCCTTTCCGCGACTCAACCTCCTCAGCTTTTACTGCTGGGTGGTCGGCGGGGTTTTTTTCGTCTACCTGCTGCTCAGCGGCGTGCTTCACGCGATGGGCTTTAATGTCCCCGGCGGATACGGACTCGATACGGGATGGACGTTTTACACGCCTTACAGTGACGCCAAAGCGCAAGGCTCCGTCGTCGCCGCCACCATCGGCGTATTCATCCTCGGCTTCAGCTCGATTCTCACCGGGCTGAACTTCATCGCCTCCATCCACATGCTCCGCCCGCGCGGCATGGGGTGGTTCAAGATGCCACTGTTCCTTTGGGCGCTCTATTCAACGAGCCTGATTCAGATTCTCGCTACCCCGGTGCTCGCGATCACCGTCATGCTCCTCTGCGCTGAGCGCGCCATCGGCATCGGCATTTTTGATCCCGCCCGCGGCGGCGATCCCGTGCTTTTCCAGCACTTCTTCTGGTTCTACTCGCATCCAGCCGTCTACATCATGGTTCTGCCGTCGATGGGCATCATCTCCGAGCTGATCGTTGCTTTCAGCCGCAAGCACATCTTCGGCTACTCGTTCATCGCCATGAGCTCCCTCGCGATCGCGCTGCTGAGCTTCTTCGTGTGGGGACATCACATGTTCATCAGCGGCCAGTCGGCCGTGACGGATGCGATCTTCAGCCTCATCACCTTCGCCGTCGCGATTCCGTCGGCGGTGAAGGTCTTCAACTGGCTGGCAACGCTTTTCCGCGCTGACATCCGTTTGAAAGTGCCCATGATGTATGCCCTGGGCTTCATCATGCTTTTCACGATCGGCGGCCTCACCGGGTTGTTCCTCGGCACGCTGGCGGTCGATGTTCCCCTTACCAACACCTACTTCATCGTCGCCCACTTCCATTACGTGATGATGGGCAGCACGCTCTTCGCGTTCATCGGCGGCATGTACTATTGGTGGCCGAAGATGTTCGGCAAGATGTACAACGAAACCTTCGCCCACGTCGCGTTCTGGTTTGTCTTCGTTGGGTTCAACCTCACGTTCTTCCCGCAGTTTATCGCCGGCACGAAAGGCATGCCGCGTCGCTATGCGAGCTATCCAGTGCTCTCGTCCGATGGCAGGCCAACTCACTTTGTCACCTATCATCGCCTGTCGACGACGGGCGCCTACACGATGGGCACCGGGCTCTTTCTTGTGCTGGGTACGTGGATTCAGTCATTGCGTCGCGGCAAGCAGGCGCCGCCGAATCCCTGGGGCGCCAATACGCTCGAATGGCGCTGCCCCTCGCCGCCCCCGCACGATAATTTTACGGAGACGCCAGTGGCTGATGATCCGTATGACCTGAGCGGCTGGAAGTACGTGTCCGAAGAAGTCGGCTGGGTATATGACCGCGAGCAAGCCGCCGCCGATGTCGCGGCGCATGTTGCGCACTAATCGTGATTCAAGGAACGCGGCGTTTTGATCTGAAGTTTGAGATTCGAAATCTGAGATCTGAAATTTGAAATCCCCATGAGCTCAACAGAACAAACTCTCGCCGCCGATAGTCACGCCGGCCACAACGGGCATCACGACCCGCACCTGGCGCATCATTTCGATACTCCGGAGCAGCAGTACACCTCCGGCAAGCTCGGCATGTGGATGTTCCTCGGCACGGAAGTGTTGATGTTCGGCGGCTTGTTCTGCGCCTACGCCGTTTACCGCCACAACCACCCCGAAGTCTTCGAGTACGCCCATCAATATCTCGACCGCAAGCTCGGCGCGATCAACACGCTGGTCCTCATCACCAGTTCCCTGACCATGGCCTGGGGCGTTCGCGCGGCGCAGATGGGAAAACGCGGCCTGCTGGTGGCACTGCTGCTGCTTACGATCCTCGGCGGCGCTGGATTCATGTTCATCAAGACCATCGAATACAGCACCAAGTGGCGCGAGCACATCTTCATCGGGTCCGGCAACGTCTTTTACGAATCCAACCCCGAGACCAAGCCGCAATCCGTCAATGGTCTTGAAGAAGAAGCGCTGCACATCAACGAGGCAAAACCCGAAACCGTCGCGACGGTCAAGGTCGAACCGGACGTCGTCGACCCCAACGCCGGCACCCCCGATGCGGCTCTCATCAAGCCGCCTAACATCACTCCCGCCGGACTCAGTGAAAAGGTCAAAGCCGGCGTGACGGAGCGAATGTCGTATAACTCGCTTGTAAAACAAGACCAGACGCGCGTCTACACGTTCTTTGCCATCTACTTCTTCATGACTGGCCTGCACGGCGTTCACGTGCTCGTCGGCATGGGGTTGATCACCTGGATTCTGGTGCGAGCGGCCAGGAATGAGTTCGGCCCAACCTACTTCACCCCGGTCGACCTTGTGGGCCTCTACTGGCACCTGGTCGACTTGATCTGGATCTTCCTGTTCCCTCTGCTCTACCTGATCCACTAATCGCGAAACAATCATGACTACTGCCGCCCAAGCTTCACACGATACCGATCACGACCACGACCCCGGCGCAGTGCACGCGCACATCATGCCGCCGAGGATTTTGCTCGGCGTCTATGGCGCTCTGGTCGTGCTTACCGTGCTCACCGTGGCCGTCGCTTATCTTGAGTTGGGCAAGCTCAACATCTGGGCCGCGATGATTATTGCCGTCATCAAGGCGTCTTTGGTCGTCCTCTACTTCATGCACCTGAAGTACGACAACTTGTTCAACGGCGTCGTGCTCATCACCGCGTTGATCTTCGTCGCGCTGTTCATCGCAGTGACGATGATGGATACCGCCGAGTACAAGCCCAACGAGAATCAGCCCGGCACGCGCGTGATGATGACCAGTCAGAACGGCGGGTGATCCAATCGCCCAGGATCCCATGGCGTCCGAATCCAACGTGCCCGGCCCACCCAAACGCCTTGAACGGGTCGTCTCCTATCGTCCAGCCGGCGAACCCGCCGCCCCATCCGCCGCGATGCTTAATGCGCTCGGCATGTGGCTCTTCCTCGCGGCGCTGTTCATGCTCTTCGCCGCGATGCTGGTCGGCTATCTGATCATCCGGATCAGCGGCCCACACAGCCCCGAACTCCACACGATTCGTTTTTCCCCGCTCTTTTTTCTCAGCACGGCCACCGTCATCGCCGTCAGCATCACCATGGCCCTGGCACTGCATCATGTTCGCCTGGCCCACCCGCGCAAGTTCCGCGAATGGCTGTTTGCCTCACTGCTTCTGGCGGTCGGGTTCGTGATGGTTCAAACCCCGGCGCTGGCGCGCCTGCTGCGTTCGCATCACCGCGCCGAGGCTGACGGAATCTATCTCTACGGGCTGATCTTCTTCCTCGTCCTCATCCATGCCTTGCACGTGGTCGGCGGCATCGCGGGCCTCGGCTGGGTCTACTTCAAGGCCCAACGCGGCGCATATGACGAAGACAACTATCTCGCCATCCGCAATACCGCCCTCTACTGGCATTTCCTCGACTTCATTTGGATTTGCATGTTCCTGATGTTCCTAGCCACCGGATGATGCGCAATCTAACATGCTGGCATGTCCCTGAACTCGGAACTGTCGAAGCTCTTCTCCAACTTCGCCGCCGTGATGGAAATTCGCGGCGAAAGTCCCTTCAAATCGATCGCGTTTTCCAAAGTCAGCCGCATTCTCAAAGACGCCACGTTCGATGTCCGCGAACTCTGCAGGCAGGGCACGCTGAACAAAGTTGACGGGCTTGGCGCATCCAGCTGCAAGATCATCACCGAATACGTTCAAACCGGCCGCAGCACCGATTTCGAGGAAGTCGCCGCGAGTGTCCCATCCGGCCTGCTCCCGCTCCTGGAAATCCCCGGCCTCGGCCCCAAGACGATCTCGCTGCTCTGGAAGCAGCGCCAGATCACGAGCCTTGAAGGACTCGTCAAGGCGATTGACGACGGCTCGCTGGCCGGCCTCAAAGGGATCGGCGAAAAGAAGATCGACTCGATCAAGCAGGGCATCGCGATGCGCTCGCAAGCCGCCGAGCGCATGGGCATCGGCGACGCGCTCCCCATCGCCCAGGGCCTCGTCGAGCGATTGCGAAAACTCCCTGAAGTCCAGCAAGCTGAAATCGCCGGCAGCTTGCGCCGCCGCCGCGAGACGATCGGCGATGTCGACCTGATCTGCGCCCTTAAGAAATCCACCGACGGCCCCGCGGTCTCATCCACATTCGTCAAATTCCCCGAAGTCCAGCGCATCCTCGGCGAGGGCGCCACCAAGGCCAGCGTCATCACCGCCGGCGGTTTGCAGGTCGATCTCCGCATCGTGCCGATCGAAAACTTCGGCGCGGCGCTGCTCTACTTCACCGGCTCCAAGGACCACAACGTCAAGCTCCGCGGCCGGGCACAGTCGCAGGGCCTGACGCTCAACGAGTGGGGCTTGTACAAGCTCGATGAATACGACAAGTCCGCTAAGAAAACCGCCGAGGCGCCGTCTATCAAACCGGTCGCGAGCAAGACCGAAACCGACGTGTACGCCAAGCTCGGGCTGAAATTTGTTGACCCCGAACTCCGCGAAGATCGCGGCGAAATTGACGCCGCCGCGAACAACACGCTGCCGAAGCTCATCACCCGCGCTGATATTCGCGGCGACCTTCACAGCCACACGACCGCATCCGACGGCCAAAACTCCATCGAGGAAATGGCCGCCGCCGCGAAGGAACTGGGCTATGAATTCCTCGCGATTACCGATCACTCCAAGAGCCAGGTGATCGCCAACGGCCTCACCGTCGAGCGCCTGCTCGCCCACATCAAGGCGATCCGCGCCGCCGGTTCAAAAATCAAAGGCATCACGCTCCTTGCCGGCTGCGAGGTCGATATCCTCGCCGATGGTCGGATGGACTACGAAGATGAGATTCTGGCCGAGTTGGATATCGTTATCGCCAGCCCGCATATCGCGCTCAAGCAGGATGAAACCAAGGCAACCGATCGCATTCTCCGCGCGATCGACAACCGCTATGTGACCGCCATCGGGCACCCAACCGGCCGCTTGATCAATAAGCGCGACGGCCTTCCGCTGAACTTTGCCAAGGTTTTTGCCGCCGCCGCGGCCAGCGGCACCGCGCTGGAAATCAACGCCGGCTATCCGCGCCTCGATCTGAACGACGTCAACGCCCGCGGTGCCCTCGAAGCCGGTTGCACGCTCTGCATCGACACCGACGCCCACGCGACCGATCAACTGGCCGACATCGGCTACGGCATCGACGTCGCCCGCCGGGCCGGCACGGAACCCAGCCGCGTACTGAATTGCATGACGATCGACGCGCTGAAGAAATTCATCAATAAGAAGCGGAAGTAACCCGCAAAGTGAACGCTGGCCAGAGCGAAAGGTAACTAGGTGAGAGGCTTCTTCTTTCTTTTCCCTCCCCCGGTAAGTCCGGGGGAGGGCTAGGGAGGGGGTCTGGAGGAAAGCTTCTCAACAGCATGACTGGATTACCGGCCGCGTTTTGACGGCCCCCTCCCCAACCCTCCCCGGGCATACCGGGGGCGGGAGAAGAGTGGAGGACCTTATTGGAGGACCCGAGTGAAATACCTGCCGTGGCTCTGCTGCGTCGTCGCACTCATTGCGACCCCACTTCGCGCCGATGACAAACCCGCGCCGCTCGCGCTAAAAGACGGCGATCGCGTCGCTTTCGTCGGCAACGACTTCTTCGATCGCGACGTCAAAACCGGCTACATCGAAACGGCGCTGACGCTCCGCTATCCCAAATCCAACATCATCTTCCGCAACTTGGGCTACAGCGGCGACACCGTCTGGGCCGACGCCCGCACGCTCTGCTCGGGATGGGACGCATTCGGCCCCGAAGACCAGGGCTTTGAGCGCCTGAAGAAACTGCTCGGCGAAATCAAGCCGACGGTGATTGTCGTTGCCTACGGCATGAACGAGTCGTTCGAGGGAAAAGCCGGCCTCGATCATTTCGTCGACGGTCTCAATCGCATGATCGGCATGCTGAAACTGACCGAAGCGAGGATCATTCTGATCTCGCCCATCGCGCACGAGAATCTCGGCGCGCCGTTCCCCGACCCGGCGGCTCACAACGCCGATCTGAAGCTTTACGTTGACGCGATGTCCAAAACCGCCGAGCAGTACAACGCCGGCTTCATCGAC
>Ga0182024_10006954_pt1 | contig 24615 bp, 17 predicted proteins | sample P32metaG_FD_120480 | JGI IMG/M metagenome (GOLD analysis project Ga0182024, IMG submission 120480) | Permafrost microbial communities from Stordalen Mire, Sweden - P3-2 metaG (Illumina Assembly) | ecosystem: Environmental > Terrestrial > Soil > Wetlands > Permafrost | place: Sweden: Stordalen...
ACCGAACCGCGCTGCCGTCGGTCCAGCAGCCGGATTCGAATCGCAGTTGGAGCTATCAGCAGTATTTCGCGTTCGCGCAGGACACCTTCAAAGCGACCTCCCGCCTGACCATCAACTATGGCGTGCGATATGAACTGTACGGTTCGCCGTCGAACACCGGGGCGGCCAAAGATGCGCTGGTCGAGCTGGGGCCCGGCAGCACGCTCGCCCAGCAGCTCACCGGCGCGACGGTGCAGAATCCCACCTCGGGAAATCAGAAGGAGTTCGGCACCGATAAAAACGATTGGGCAGCACGCAGCGGCGCGGCCTATGATCTGTTTGGCAACGGCAGGACGCTGCTGCGCGGCGGATTCGGAATGTATTACGACCGGCCGTTCGATAATCTTTGGGAAAATGTGCGGAGTAACAATTTCGTTCTCCCGCTGCTTGGCATCACCGCGCCGACGACAAACTATATCGGCACCGTCGGACAGGAGCTGCGCAGCTTCACGGGCCAGAATCTTTCCAGCAGTTTCCCGGATCTCACGCTGATCGATCCGAACCTTCACAATGGCCGCGTCTACAGTTATTTCGCGGGAATTCAACACAGCCTTGCCGCGAATCTCACGACGGAGGTGAACGGGCTCGGGTCCTACGGACGGGACTTGATTACCACCGACATCGTGAATCGCGATTTTTCGACGCCCGAGGGCCGCTACAATCCGAACCTGCCGGATATCGCGTATCGATCCGGCCAGGGCTTTTCAGATTACAACGCCTTGACCGCCCTGATCCGGTATCGATCGAGCCGCGCCATGTTCCAGGCCGCCTATACCTGGAGCCATTCGATCGACAATCAGAGCGAGCCGCTGCTCGGCGACTTTTTCAATCTCGAGTTCACCAGCATTCAGTCGACCACCGCGCCGGGCGGCCGCGCCGCGTTTTCCGAGCAGTTCAATCCCAACGCCGATCGCGGAAATTCGGATTTCGATCAGCGCCAAAATCTGGTGCTGGTGGCGTACTGGAACCTTCCGGCGCCGTTTGCCGGGTCGAGAATCGGCGTCCTGTTTCGCGATTGGATGGTCTCGGGAATTGCGGCGTTTCGCTCCGGATTTCCGTATACGGTCATTGGAACTTCGAACGTGGTTCCTGGCGGCGGCGAGATTCTAAACAACCGGCCGAATCTGATCGACCCGTCGGCGGCGGTATTGTCGCAGCCGGTTGCGGTCGCGGGCGGGCAGCAACTGTTGAACGCCGCGGCATTCGCGGAAGCCGCGCCAAGCATGCTCGGCACTCTGGGACGAAACTCTCTCATCGGCCCGGGCTTTTACAATCTGGACATGGCGCTCGCGCGATCGTTTCCGGTTCGCAAATTGGGCGAAGCGACGCGCATCACGCTGCGGGCGTCCGCGTTCAACCTGCTCAATCACGCCAATCTCAACAATCCCGATTCCTTGCTGACCGACCCGACATTCGGGATCGCGGAGTTCGGAAGGCAGGGAGTATCGAGCGGATTCCCGGCGCAGTCGCCGCTCAATGAAACGCCGCGCCAGATTCAGCTCACGTTAAGAGTAGAGTTTTAGAAGCCGCGCGGGACCGTCGCCGCGAGCCCTCAAGAGATTTTCGATCAGGAGTAAGATGATCGTTATGAAGGTATCCGCTGCTCTGCTGACGCTCGGTGTGCTGGCGCTCGCTCCCTCCGGATTCGGTCAGACGCAAATATTGATCACGCTCACGTCGGTTCCGTCGGGCACCGTCGGGCAGCCGTACTTTGGCACGGTTTCCTCTAACGGCGGCTCTGGGACCGTGTGGACGATCTCGGCCGGCGGTCTTCCGCCGGGACTCTCGCTCAGCGCGCCGGAAAATTCCGCCGTACCTAAGGTTGCCGGCGCGTCCGTTCAGATCAGCGGCACGCCAACCCAGGCCGGCACCTTCTATTTTACGCTCCAGGCCACCAACGGTGAAGGAGCAGGGAGCGCATCGTTCTCGATCACCATCAACGGAAACGGATCTTTTAGCTTCCAGACGCAATCGCCGCTGCCCGGCGGCATTGTCGGCCAGGGTTACGACCTGTCGCTGTCGCTTTCGGGCGGCGTCGCACCGTACAGTTTCTCGATTTCGCCGGGAACGTCACAGACCGGAATAAACGGCTTCCCGCCCGGCCTGATGATCAATTCGAGCGCCACGATCGACGGCAATCCCACCACTGCGGGCGTCTATTTCTTCACCATCAACGCGACGGATTACCACGCTAATTCGACGTCGATGGCCTTCATGCTGACCATCGCCGCCCCGGTTTCGATCACGACCGTATCGCCCCTGCCGTCGGGCATCGTGGGCACGGTCTATCCTCAAACCACCCTCGCCGCGACCGGTGGATTTGCTCCCTACACGTTCTTCATCAGCACCGGCGCAATCCCGGCTGGACTGTCGCTCAGTCCAGCGGGGCTCTTGAGCGGAACGCCCACCGCGGCCGGCACGTTCACCTTCACGGTCCAGGTGACGGACGCTTACAACTATGGCGCCACCATGCAATTTCAGGTGACCGTTGCGGGCTCGACGCCGTTGTTGCAGGTATCGCCCGCGGCGCTCGCGTTTGCGGCGTTCACAGGCGGCGATTCCCCGCCCGCGCAGATGATTCAAATCGTCGCCGCCGGCTCGACCGCGATCAATTTCGCAGTTACGGTGGACGCAGGCTCGGCGGCGCCGTGGATCAGCGTAACTCCATCCAGCGGCGTGACACCCGGATCTTTGACGGTGACCGTAAATCCCGGGAACATGAGCACGGCAACGTATAACGCCACGATCCACATTACGGTTCCCGGCAACACCGCTCAGGCGCCGATCAACGTGCCGGTCACGTTCACGGTTTCCCAAGCAAGCCCGCAACTCCAGGCGTCGCCTGCATCGCTGAGTTTCGGCGCGCGCGTTCAGACGGCTTCGGTGCAGACTCAGGTGATCGTGCTGCGCAACAGCGGCGGAGGTGGACCGATTAACTACAGCACGGCGATTGCCGGTGAGAGCCCGTGGATCAGCGTGGCGCCGGCAACCGGCCAGACTGCGCCCAACTCGCCCGTTCTGCTGCAAATCGTAGTAAATTCGCAAGGGCTGGCCGTCGGCAACTTGCACGATATTTTGCAGATCACATGGAGCGGCGGCGTCATCAACGTGCCGATCTCGCTGTTCGTCGCGAGCCAAGGCTCGATCTTGAGCGTGGGCGTAAACGGTGTGCTATTCGAGGCACGGCAAGGCAACGGCAACGGCCAAATCCAAAACGTCAGCGTTTTGAATGTCGGCGATCCGTCGACGACCGTGAACTTCACCGCGTCGGTGCTCAGCGGATCGGATTGGGCGATTCTCACGAACGCGAGCGGCGCCGCGACGCCGGCAACGCCGGGAAGCTTTTCGGTGAGCGTCGGCGGCGATGCCGAAACCGTGCCTGTCGGTGGCGCTTACGCATTGATCCAGGTCAGCGATCCCAACGCGCTCAACTCGCCGCAATATGTGGCCGCGGTGCTCTCGATCGAACCCGCCTCCAACCTGCCCGAGCCCCATCCCTATCCAGCCGGCGTGTACCTCACAACTTCGACGTCGTCCCAAAACGTGACGGTGTTTACCAGCAGCATCACTCCGGCTAATTTTCAGACGTCGGCCTCGACGACGGATGGCGCGAAATGGCTGACCGTTACGCCCGCTTCAGGAATCACGTCGACGCAGACTCCCGCCCCGATCTCGATTTCGGCGAACGCCACGGGACTCGCCAACGGAGTCTATACGGGTAACGTGAATGTTTCGGAAAACGGACAGATCCGATCGGTCAACGTGACCTTCCTGGTCACCGGGCAGACCGCGTCGCTCGAAGCGCCCCGCGCGACGGGCTGCACGCCGAGCCGCGTGACACTCGCCGGGACCGCGCTTTCGAATAATTTTGACGTACCCGCGGGGTGGCCCGCATCGCTGATCGTGCTGCTCAACGACGACTGCGGAAATCCGGTATCGAACGGTTCGGTGGTCGCGAGTTTTTCCAATGGCGATCCGCCCCTGACGCTTGCGGGAGATCAGCATACCAACGTTTATTCGGCCACCTGGCAGCCGAGCACGGTGATTCCCTCGATGACGGTCACCATGCGGGCTGCGAGCGGCGCGCTTCTGCCGGCGACGCAACAGTTCGCCGGCGCGGTCGAATCGAACACGTCGCCCGCGCCTACCTTGATCCCCGGTGGCACGCTGCATATTTTCTTCAACGTGCCCACGGCCGACGCGCTCGGCAATGGCCTCGCGCCGGGCAACATCGCGCAGGTCTATGGAACCGGGATGGCGTCGACGGCGCAATCACCCGGCGTGGTGCCGCTCTTGAACATCTTCGACGGAACCTTCATGCTGATCGGCGGGGTTCAAGTGCCGCTGTATTACGTGAGCACCGGACAGCTCGACATTCAGGTTCCCTTCGAGCTCGCGGCCAACCGCCAATACACGGCGATCGTGAGCGCCAACGGAGCGCTCACTCTGCCGGAGACGCTCAACATCGTTCCCGTGCAGCCGGGCATGGCCGCGAATGCGGATGGATCGGTGATCGCGCAGCACGGGGATTATTCGCTGGTGACGGCGGCGCATCCGGCCGCACCCGGCGAGCAGCTGATGATTTATCTCGCTGGAATGGGCGCGACCAATCCGCCGGTCGCCTCCGGGGCAGCGACGCCGCTCGAGCTCGTGCCGGCGAACGTGAAGCCGACCGTTTCGGTTGACGGCCAGAACGCCGCGATCAGCTACTGGGGTCTCGCGCCGGGCCTCATCGGATTGTACCAGATCAACTTCACGGTGCCCTCCAACGCCAACGCGGGAAATTTGAGCCTGGTGGTCATGCAGGGCGGTCTCTCGAGCAACACCACCACGTTACCCGTGAATTAGGCCGATCGCGGGCGGCTCGGCATTGACTTCAACCGGCGCCTCGTCCTCGACGGCGTAAGTAAGAACCGGCTCGACGCGTCCCTTGACGTGAACCGAGCCCATCGATCGAAACTTGAAGGCTCCGCGCAGCGCGATGTAGGTGTATTCGCTGATGAGGATGTTCGCTCCCAATTCCTTGGTAGCGGATTCGAGGCGCGAGGCGAGGTTCACCGTGTCGCCGATCGCCGTATAGTCCATGCGCCGCGACGATCCGATGTTGCCGACAATCGCCGGTCCGGAATTGATACCGACGCCCACGCGAAGCTGGACGCCTTCGAGCTCCCATTTCGCGGCGAGCGTAGCCAGCTCCCGCTGCATCTCGATCGCAGTGCGCAGCGCGTGCTCTTCCTGGTACGGATCGTCTTCCGGCGCGCCGAAAATCACCATCATTCCGTCGCCGATAAACTTGTCGAGCGTGCCATGATTGCGGAACACCACCTCGACCATCAGGTCGAAATATTGGTTCAGCAGCTCGACCACTTTTTCCGGCGGCAGCCGCTCCGAGATGGTCGAAAATCCTCGAATATCGCAGAACAGAACGCTGATTTTACGACGATCGCCGCTCAACTGCACCGCTTTCCCGGACTTGAGCACGTTCTCCATCACCTGGTGCGATACATAGCGCGCAAACGCGCCCTTGATGCGGTCGCGCTCGCCCAACCCGGCAGCCATCTGATTCAGCGCCGACGCGACTCGTCCGAAATCGTCATTCGACCGGACGTTCACGCGTACCTCGAAATCGCCCTTGCCGATCGAGTCCACCGCGTGGGTCAGTTCGGTCAAGGGCCGGGTCGCGCGCGCGCTGATGAAAAAAGCCGCGGGCAGCGACAGCAGGCCCGCCAGCAGCAACGCGGCCAGCGCGCTGAACATCGCGGGCCTCAGCTTCGATTCGACCCACGTCGAAGCCGACTGCACGATCACCGCGCCCACCACCTGCCCCGAACCGTCCCGCACCGGAGCGTAAGCGCGTAATGAGGTTCCGAATTCGTCCGTGATGAACGCGTGCTCGACCCCGCGCTTTGAAACATCGATCGCCGGAGCGCCCAACACGCGATACGCCTCGCCCGCGCGGACATGGCGGAGTCCCTCGGCCGGATCCACGCCGATCAGCAGAACCGATGGATCTTCGCGCGCCGGCATCACCGTAAACAGCCGCTTCAACTTCGTATCTTCGTTCTCATTCGCAGCCAGAGTGCGGCGGAGAATCCTATCCAATTGCGCGTAAGCCGGCGACCCTTCGTCCGCCGGACTTTGCACGGTTTTGAGCAAATCGCCGTCCAGCATCGCGCCCGTCGAGGCCGCGATCGCCTCTATCTTGTCCTGATAACCATCGAACAGACTGTTTCGCGAAAGCCGGTACATCAACGTGAGCGAAATCGCGTTGGTCACCACCGCGACCATCAAAAACGTAAGCAGTAATTTGATTTTGTAGCTCAACTCAGTTCCTCATCATCCCATCGGCAGTCGGAGTGAATTACGCCAGAGGGGCGATGCCGGGCGGCGTTGGCTTATTGCGCGGCAGGTCGCCTGGGAACCCACAGCGATGGGAACATGGAGAGCACGATTTCCCCATTCTGGTTTCGCGCGGTGACCTTGACCCGTACCACGCCGAAACGCGGATTGGAACGCGACGGCGTAATCGAGGCGATCTCGAATTCGGCCATGACGCGGTCGCCCGGACGTAGTGGAGCGGGCCAGCGCAGCTCATCCACGCCGAGTCCCAGAATCGGCGCGCCGCCCAGCAGCTTCGCGTCGATAATCAGGCGCATGACGATCGCCGCCGTCTGCCATCCGCTGGCGACGAGTCCCTGAAACGGCCCGCGCGCCGCGGCTGCCGGGGCGGTATGCATCGGCTGCGGATCGTAGCGTTCCGCAAACGCGATCGTGTCGGCTTCGGCGATCTCGACCGGACCGGCCGTCACGCGATCGCCCTGCGAAAGATCTTCAAGATATCGCGGCGTCATGGGTTCTCGAACATCATTCAACGGCTATTCGCGCACGAACAAGCTTGTCCAGTTTGGGGAATTCGCGATCGAGGTACGGATTGCCCTCTTCAAAGAGTTTATCCTGCTTGCCTGCGCGCATTCCTCCGCCGGAGTTCTCGCCATAACCCGAATACAGCTTCATCACAGCGTCCATTCCTTCGGCCACTTTGCCGAACGGCGCGAAACCTTGCGCGTCCTGACGCTCGGAGTTATCGCCCAGGTTGATATAGATTTGCGTCGTGCGCGTATCCGGACCGGTCATCGCGAACGCGACGTAGCCGGGCGTGTTGCTCTGGCGCACCGGATCGTCCGAAATGGTGCGGTTGCGCCATGCCAGCGCGGTCTTCGGATCTCCCGCGATTCCGAATTGCGCCCATCTTCCCGCCACCACGCGAAAGAATCGGGAGTCGTCAAAATATTTCGATTCGACCAGATCGTGGAAGCGGGCCGCGCCCCGCGGCGCCCAGTCGCGATGGACTTCGATCACGAAAGCGCCCGCCGTGGTTTCGATCCTGACGCGGAAGACATCGGGCGAGACATCGGTCAACAAATGGGATGAAGTCTGCGCAGCCGGCGAAACCGCCGCCAGCAGCGCAATCGCCGCGGCGCCGGCCCCCCGCCTCATCCGATTGAAGAACACCCGACTGTAGATGTGCTGAACTGTCCGGCCGTCGCAAAAAAGTTTCGAGGCGAGAGCAGGGTCGGCGGGGTCCTCAGGCGCAGCCTCCGGCGGCGCTTTCCTTGAGGAAATGCGACCACCGCATCTCGACCGGCGCGGGCTCCTTCAAGGCCTGTTCGACGGTGAATTCGGCAATCGCATCGACGATCCAGTCGAAATTGCCGGCGCCGACTGCGTGGCCGTCGATGTCCGGCGCCGGATCCAGAAAATCGATCGCGTAGGGCACGCCGTCCTCCACCGCAAACTCCACCGTGCTCAGGTCGTATCCCAGCGCGCGGCACAGCTTCAGACAGTCGTTCATCACGCGGGCATGGAGCGCCGGGTCGATTGCCGGAGCATCCGAGATATAGCGGTGGGCATACGGCCGGTGAGGATCGTAGCGCATCACGTGCACCTTCTGGCGGCCCACCACGTAGCATCGGAAATACTCTTCGAAGTTCACCGCGCGCTGAAGCATCATGCACACTTCGCCGGTATCGTCATAGGCGCGCAGCAGCTCGCCCGGATTGTGAACCTTATGGACGTGCTTCCATCCGCCGCCGCTGAACGGCTTTAGGAACGCGGGGAATCCGATGTAATCGAAAATCTCTTCCCAATTGAGCGGGAATAACAGATTCCGCATGGATTGCGAGGTGGTTCCCGGGGGGTGGGATTTGTGCGGCAGAACCACGGTCGGCGGCACCGCCACGCCGATTTTCGACGCCAGCGCGTAGTTGAAGAATTTATCGTCGGCCCCCCACCAGAACGGATTGTTGAGGACGGTGGTGCCCGTCAGAATTGCGTTCTTGAGATAGGCCCGGAAGAACGCCACGTCGTGCGAAACCCGGTCGACAATCACCCGGTAACCGGTAGGCTCGGCAATGCTGACGCCGCCGATTCGAACGTGTTCGGCCCTCACTCCGTCTACGCGCATGGAATTGATCCGGTCGGCTAATGCCATCGGAAAAGTGTTTTCCATGCCATAGACAATGCCGATCTTGTTCATGAGTACCGGCATATTAAACCTTTTTCACTTTTTAAGCAATACCGCTGAAATGGGTTTTTGACCCTGCTTCGCCCCGCGAGTCTCGAAACCCCCCTGTGCGCTATTCTGACAACGGACTCCTTCATTTTCATGACTACGCTTACTCATCTTGAGTGCAGCCTGTGCCTCAAACGTTTCGAAGCCGGGAAAATTCACAATCTGTGCGAGTGCGGCGGCCCTCTGCTGGTCCGTTACGATTTGAAAAAAGCCCGCGAAAGCTGGAATCGCGACTGGATCGCGAACGGACCCTCCTCGATGTGGAGATACGCGCCCGTACTGCCCGTTTCAAAACCGGCGGCGATCGTCAGCCTCGGCGAAGGATTGACGCCGCTGATCCATACCAAGAGGCTGGGCGCGAGGCTCGGCGCGGGCGACCTCTGGGTCAAGGACGAAGGCATCAACCCGACCGGATCGTTCAAAGCTCGCGGACTGTCTTGCGCCATCTCGATGTGCGTCGAGCTGGGCATCGCCAAGGTCGCGATCCCGTCGGCCGGAAACGCGGCGGGCGCGATGGCGGCCTACGCGGCAGCCGCCGGAATCGAGGCGCACATTTTCATGCCGCGCGATGTTCCGCAGGCGAACTTTATCGAGTGCTGTGCGGCCGGCGCGAAAGTCACCCTGGTCGACGGCCTGATCAGCGATTGCGGGAAAATCGTCGCGTCGCGCAAAGACGCCGAAGGATGGTTCGACATCAGCACGCTCAAGGAGCCCTACCGCATCGAGGGCAAGAAAACCATGGGCTACGAGGTCGCCGAGCAGTTCCGCTGGCAATTGCCGGACGCGATTTTTTATCCGGCAGGCGGCGGCGTGGGGATGATCGGGATGTGGAAGGCGTTTGCCGAGATGGAGGAGCTGGGCTGGATCGGAGCGAAGCGTCCGAAGATGATCGCGGTGCAGGCGGAAGGCTGCGCGCCGATCGTTCGCGCCTGGGAACAAGGCAAGGAGCGCAGCGATTTTTTTGAAAACGCCGAAACCGTGGCCAGTGGACTGCGTGTTCCCAAGGCGCTCGGCGATTTTCTGGTTTTGCGCGCGGCGAAAGAGAGCGGCGGAACGGCGATCGCGGTGAGCGATGAGGAAATGATCGACGCGGGCGTCGAACTGGCGAGCGACGAGGGCATTTTCGCGGCTCCCGAGGGTGGCGCGTGCGTGGCCGCCTTGAAGAAGCTGCTCGCGAACGGTTTTCTTCAAAAAAACGAGCGGATCGTGATCTACAACACCGGCTCGGGGCTCAAGTATCTGGAAGCGTATTCGCCAAGATTTCCGCGGTAATTCACTTGAGCAACAGCCGGCGGATGTTGTGCGCCTGCCGCTTGCTGACCACCAGCTCCAGCTGATTGCTCAGCGTCAGCAGCCAGCGATGGCTGGTCAGGGCGCTCATCTTCCGCACATGATCGAGATTGACGATCGCGCCGCGGTGGACGCGCTGGAACGGGAGTGAACGAAGATCGCGCTCGATCTCGATAAGCGTTTGCGTCGCGAGGTATCTGCGCTTGGACGTAACGATCCAGACAAGTTCGCCCTCGGCCTGAAACGCCAGCACGTCGCTCGGATCGAGCAGGAAGAATTCGCGCGCGATACGGCCCACCAGCTTACGCGCGGACGCGGCTCCGTCCGCGCCCGGCATGGACGCGGACATGGAAGCGATTTTGGCGAGATATTCGGCGGTTTCAAATGGCTTCCCGACCAGCGTTCGTGCGCGCTCCACGGCCTTTTTGAGACGCATCGGGCTGACCGGCTTCAGCAGGTAATCGACCGCGCCCGCCTCGAACGCATCAATCGCATACTGCTGGAACGCGGTCACGATCACGATGACCGGCAACGCGGCGCCCGTCAGATTGCGGACCAGCTCGAAGCCGCCCATCACGGGCATCTGAAGATCGAGGAACACGAGATCCGGCGCCAGATCCGTGATCTGCCGCAGGCCCTCGCGCCCGTCGGCTGCCTCGCCCACCACCGTGACGCCCTCGATCAGATCCAGATGGTCGCGCAGAACCTGCCGCGCAATCGGCTCATCGTCGACGATCAGCGTTTTCACCTGGCGCGCGGCCACGCTCTATTATGGACTGAAGTAATCTGGTCGCATGAAGATTCTCGTCATCGGCGGCACGGGCTTCATTGGTCCGCACCTGGTGCGCGAGCTTGTCCGCATGGGGCACTCCGTGTCGATTTTCCATCGCGGCGGGACGCCCGCGGATCTTCCCGCGGAGTCGATCCTCGGCGACCGCAAGGATCTGGCTGCGATTCGTCCCCAAGCGGACGTGGTGGTCGACCTGATTCTCAGCTCCGGCGCTCAGGCTCGCTCATTGATCGAAACCTTCCGCGGCGCGGCAGGCCGTGTAGTCGCGGCAAGCAGCATCGACGTATATCGCGCCTGCGGAGTGCTGCATGGCAGCGAGCAGGGCCCGCTCGAACCCGTGCCCCTGACCGAGGATTCGCCGCTTCGAACCAAATTGCAAACCTATCCGCCCGCGCAAATCAAAATGCTGCAAAAAATCTTCGGCTGGCTGGACGACGAGTACGACAAGATTCCGGTCGAACGCGCCATCCTGAGCGATCCTGACCTGCCCGGCACCGTCCTTCGCCTGCCGATGATCTACGGTCCCGGCGATCATCTACGCCGATTCCACCCCGTGCTGCGCCGAATCGACGATGGCCGCCGCGCGATTCTGTTTGAACAAGGCTGGGCCGCGTGGCGCTCACCTCGAGGTTACGTCGAAAACGTGGCGCACGCGCTGGCGTTGGCCGCGATCGATGAACACGCCGAGCGGGCCGCCGGCCGCGTCTACAACGTCGTCGAAAGGCCGGCGTTCACCGAACTCGAATGGGCGCGCAAGATCGCCGCGGCTACCGGCTGGGATGGCGAGTTTATCACTTTGCCGAAGCAGCTCACGCCCCCGCACCTGGCGCCGCCCGGCAACACCGCGCAGCATTGGGAGGCCGATTCATCTCGCATCCGCCAGGAACTCGGCTACAAGGAACTTATCCCGCTCGACGAAGGCATTCGCCGCACCATCGAATGGGAGCGGGCACACCCTCCCGCGGAATTTAATACACATACGTTCGACTACGCCGCCGAAGACGCCGCAGCGATGTCTTCCTTTCCCCATTAATTCGCGTCCATTCGCGGCTGATCAGGACCCAATATGCTTGTCTGACCAGGACGATCGCGCGCCGGGGAACCGGGCGGCGTGGTGCTATTGCGCGATGGGAATGTAGGCGTTCGTCTGCGTAGTCGCGTCGCCGAGAAGCGCCACCACCAGCGCATCCTGGCCGTGGGTGACCGCTGCCGGAACCTGTACGTTGAACTGATAGAGACCCGGCGAGACTACGCCGGCGAAAATCACATTCGCGACATAGCCGTCGATCACGATGGTCGGATTCACAGGAAGCGCTGCCGCCGTCGCGATGACTTGCCCGTTCGGGACCGGAGGAGACGTCTGTCCGAATCCGGTGCCGTACAGCACAATGGTTTCCCCTGCCGCCGCGGGTGTGGTGGTAACGGTCGCGCCGAGTAAACCCGCAGGCGCGATGATCTGGCCGCCAAGGTGAGTGGCCGCGATATAAAGGTCCCCGTTAGCCGCTGCGGGCGAGAGCGTGAAGAAAGACGGCGCCAGGAATGCTACCGTCGCGTTTACGGCTGCGCTGGTGAGACCGTTGTTGGTGATCTTGATCTGTGCGGCGCCCACGCCGATGTCGGCGGGCACCAGGAAGTTGACCTGCGTGTTGCTGACGAAGAGCACCGGCGCCGCTTCGCCGTTCACCGTCACGCCGACGCCGCCCGTGGTGGTCGGAAGCATGGCTCCCGTTACGTTCCAGCTCGCGGTGACCGGCGAGAGTCCGTTGCCCTTGATCGCGACCCATTCGTTCGGCGCGATTACGCCATTGAGATTGCTGCCTCCATTCAAAATATTGGCGCTGGTGAAGAACGGCACTGCCTGAATGCTGCCGAGAAGACCGTGGGAATAGAGAGGATCGGTAGCTGTCCCGAGCGTGCCTGGTCCCGACGTGAAATACAGAGTGCCGGTATCTTCCGACTGCGCGCCGCTACCAAACGCGATCTCCCACAGGCCCTGGATCGAAATCGCCTTGCCCGTCGGATCGTCCAAAGTGCCGGCCTGCGCGCCGGTCGTCGGATTGAATGCGTTGATGGTGCCGTCGCCCAAATTGCCGATCAGGAGGTCCCCTCCGAATGGCGCGAAACTCGCGGGCGCAAGCGCCACGCCCCAAGGCGCATTCAGGGCGCCTTGCATAATGAGATTCGAGATCAGATTGCCGTTGAGATCGAACACCGCGACGTATCCGTTCCCCGCGCCGAACACCGGCTGATTCTTTGCGGTATTCTGCTTGGCGTATTCGACGTACAACTGCCCGTTGAGCAGGTGAACGTTAAACGGCGCGTAGCCGGACGGGATGGATGCGTCGACGAACGCGTGCGCGAAATTGCCGGGGTCCAGATTCAGGCCGCCGTCGAAAACATCGACCGTGCCGGCGCTGAAGTTGGCCGCGAAAATGAACGGCGCCGCAGCCGTTCCAGCGACAGTGCAGCCGGTGTAGATCGCGCCCGACTTGGAATTGTCAAACAAGGGTTTCGCTTGTGTGGTGCTCACCGAGGAGTTCCATCCGGCGATGACGCCGTCTTCGGTGCAAAACATGAATTGAGCCGGCTTGCCCGCGGCCACGTTGAAAACGGCCGTGTTCGACGAGAAACTATCGAGAATCACGCCCGTCACCTTGCCGCCCGTGGCTGCGCCGCCCGGCCCTGGAATACTCACAACGATGGCTGTGTTCGGTGTACCGGTGCCGTTGTAGAGCGTCGCCAAGCCGGTGCCGTTATCCCCCACCCAGAACGGCGTGCTTCCAAATCCATTGCCCCATGGATTGATAAGATTCTTATCCTGGTGATCGGCGACGTTTGGAAGATCCGAAACGAGGTTGTGTTGTAGAAACACCGGCGCCGATCCTTGTGCGAAGGTGGTTGCGGCAAAAATCCCTGCGAGCAACGCTGTTTTCCAAGTGCGAAAGCGAGTATTTGGGGTCATGTGTTGCTTAGATGCCGCCCCTTAGACTCCCATTTCGCGCGAGTTGTAAAAACGCTGTAAATAATGATTGCGGTTATGCCAGACCTGTTAATGGGAGGCTAAAAATCCTTCCATAGCAGCTCCGCGTCGGACCGCCGCACGTAATTCGCGTCGATCGATGCCGGGTCTTCGCCGAGCCCGGCCAGAAAACGTCCGGCGGCGATTTTCCCGATCGCGCCGGCAAGCGCACGCGGAGCTTCGATGACCCGGGCCTCGCCGTCGACGCCGGGAATCGAGAAGCTCGACGTAATCAATTCGAGATCGCCGGACGGCAGCGTGGCGCGCCACGCGCCGTAGGGCATCACGATTTCGTCACATACCAGGTTCAACGCGGCGTCGTAGACCGCGCCGTATATCTCGCCTCGCCGCGCATCGATCACCGTCGCCCGCAGCGCGCGGGTTCCGAACGATGCCAGCGCCTGCAAATTCGAAACGGCGGCGACTTTTCGTCCCATCGCTTCCGCGAGTCCTTTGGCCGCGGTCAATCCCACGCGAACCCCGGTAAAAGATCCCGGCCCCGACGCCGCCGCGAACCCGTCGATTTGATCGAGCGCAACCGCGTGCCGCGCGAGCAGATGCTCGATCTCGCCGAACAGGACGTGCGCGAATCCGTCGGGTGATTCAAGCGCGACCTCTTCGATCACGGAGCCATTCTCAATCAACGCGAGGCTGCCGGAGTCGCCGGTGGTATCGATGGCCAGGATTCGCGCCACGATTTAGGGAACCAGCCTGACCACTTTGTCGGCGATATAGGCCTTTCCGTTGGCATTCAGCACCGAAATTCGCAAGGTCGCGACGGCGGGAAGACGATCCGCGATCAGACGCGGAATCTGCATGGTTCCTTCGCGGCCGGACCCAACCACGCGATAACCCTCGCCGTTGACGGCAGCTTCGAGGGTCCATTCGACCAGCAGCGCTCGCGTCGCGCGTGTTTCGCGCTTCACCTTGATCGCATAGTACGGCGGATGCGAGATCGAAACATCGCCTTCGCCCGGCAGCGCGATTTCGAACGGCGTTTTCTCGGGCGCCTGTTCGACCTCCTGCACCGGCACCGGCCTCGATTCGAACTTATACGATTTGAGCATCCCCTCTTTGGTTCCCTCGCGCGAGATATGCAGCACCCAGGGATGCGAGTTATCGGGAGGCTCGCCGGTGAAATGCTCGCCGTTGTAGCCTTTTTTCTCCTTGGTGCGCTCGCCGGTCGCGGGATCGATCCAGGCGACATCATAGCCGTGCCTCTCGAGAGTCACCTCCACCGGGCCGGGCTTGTCTACGTACACGATGTACTCGACGCCTTCGAGTGCCAGCGCGCGCCCTCCATCGACGCCGAAGTATGGTTCGAGCTCCCAGTAGCGATTCCCCGACATGAACTCGAACCACGCCGTCATGTAGGGACCCGAGCCCGATGCAGGATACTGGCCATTCATGGTCGCGGTCCAGAGATCGCGTTCATTCTTGATTCCGGTGTTGATCGCGGGATTCTGGTAGAGCTGGTGCTCCACCGCGCCGACGTTTTCGTCCGGGGTGCCGTAGTCGAGCATCGTCATCCACCCGGCGGCGAGCAGCGGCGCGGATGTCGTCAGGGCGAGCGTCGTGCAGGGATGCTGATACGGATCAAATTTCTTGATCAGCTCGGCGGTCTCCTTGAGCGCCAGGCGCGCGTGCTCCACCTCTTCGAAGGAGGGGACGCACATCCAGGTGAGATTCATCGGCGCGAAGCGCGAGACGACCTCGGCGAGATAGCGCTCGCGTTCGGCGTGATCCGCGGGAATGGAGGCAAGCACGAGATCGGCGGCCATTCCGCGGGAATTGATGGCGCGAAGGCGATCCGCGGCTTCGCGAAGATCGGCGCCCGCCTCGATCGTAACGCGCAGATGCGTGAATTTTTCGTCGGCTCGCTGCGCGATGGCGCGATCGAATTCCGCCCGGGGCATCGAGACGAAATGATCCAGCGGCGTCGCCATCCACAGATGTTGCTGCTTGTTCGCTTCCGTCGCGAAGTGATGGACATTGGCTGCGCGCACAAAGCCCGGTGAGTCGGACTCGGTCGCGGCGAACTGGCCTTCCTTGCCGTCGAGCCGCCGGAGGTTGCTGGTGAGCCGGTATTCCCAGTTTCCCGCTTCCGTCGGGGCGACGCGAATCACATAGCGGCGCTCACCGTCGCGAAAAGCATACATCAGGTAAGTGCGATGATGCGGCGAGCGGAATTCCGCGCGAAGCTCGACGCTCGACGGGTTTTCACCCGCTTCAAGATCGAACGCGAGGTCGCAGGTCGACCATGCGGGCGTCGCCGGACACGTCGCCGTTTGAGCAATCAGCCGAGCCGAGAAAAGTACCAGCAGGAGTCCGGATTTGATTTGATAAACCAAGGTTTCGCCCGGGAGACCATCTGCTCTCACTATATCGCGGGTGTCGCCATTTCGCGCTTGAAATACTCGACCGTTTCCCGCAGCCCTTCTTCGAGCGTCACCTTTGGTTCCCATCCGAGCAACTGCTTCGCCTTCGAAATATCCGGGCGGCGTTTGCGCGGATCGTCGTCCGGCAGGGGCTTGAACACCAACTCCAGATCGCGTTCCATCAATCGCCGGATGCGCTCGGCGAATTCGAGAATGGTGAGCTCCGCCGGATTGCCCAGGTTCACGGGATAAGGCTCGTCCGAGTTGCTCAGGCGGATCAATCCATCCACCAGATCGCTCACGAAGCAAAAGCTGCGCGTCTGCGATCCATCGCCGAAAATCGTAAGCGGCGCGCCGCGCAGAGCCTGATCGAGAAACGCCGGAACCACGCGACCATCGTTCAGCGCCATGCGCGGCCCATACGTATTGAAGATGCGCGCGATGTTGGTGCGCACGTCGTGGACCCGGTGGTACGCCATCGCCAGCGCTTCCGCATAGCGTTTGCTTTCGTCGTAACAGGAGCGCATTCCCACCGGGTTCACGTTGCCCCAGTAGGTTTCCTTTTGTGGATGCTCGAGCGGATCGCCGTAGCATTCCGAAGTCGACGTCAGCAGGAACCTCGCTCGATGGCGCCGCGCGACTTCGAGCATGTTGCGCGTTCCGATGGAGCCCACGTCCAGGGTCTCAATGGGATGCGCGAGATACTCCCGCGGGCTCGCAAGCGAAGCCAGATGCCACACATGATCGAAGGGGCCGCCGGCGTCGGTCGCGTCATTTGTTCCAATGACATCGTACCCGGCCACGTCGCACTCGACCAGCCGGAAACACGCATCGCCTTCCAGTTGCGCGAGATTGCGCCGCGATCCGGTGATCAGATTGTCCACGCCGATCACGTTGTGGCCGAGATGAACAAGACGATCGCAGAGATGCGATCCGATGAATCCGGCCGCGCCGGAGACGAGATGACGCACGCTCCATTCTAACAACCGTTTTGCGTGCCAGCCGCCGTTTCACATGCTAAAGTATTGCCTTACATGTCCTTTTCCCTTCCTGAAAGACTCCTGTTCCTAGTCGCGCTCGCGGCCGCTCTCTATGGATTCTGGTTCCGCTTCCGCAAAGTCGTTCGCGTGATTCGCGCGGCCAGGACCGATCCGGATTTTTCCATTCACCCCATCGGAAAGCGGGTCTGGGATTTCTTTTGGGAAGTGCTGGTGCAGGCGAAAGTGATCCGCGAAAGGCCGCTCCCGGGCCTCGCCCACGCGTTCGTGTTCTGGGGATTCTGCGTGTTCGGGCTGATCACGCTGAACCATTTCTCGACCGCTCTAGGATTTCCGTTCCTCGATAACTGGTTCGGCCAAGCCTACGCGTGGTTCGCGCGAATCTTCGGCGTGTTCGTTGCGGTCTCGATGCTCGGGCTGTTCATCCGGCGCTTTTTCGTACGCCCGCGATGGCTGGGCGAGCTGTCGAAGGAATCCGGAATCATCGCGCTGCTGATCTTCACGCTGATGGTCACCTTCATCGCGGTGCACTGGCTGCCGCAATACGAAAAACCTCTGTGGTGGGCGCACACCGCGGCGCTGCTCATCTTCCTGCCGTTGATTCCGCACACCAAGCACCTCCACCTGGTGCTGAGTCCTGCGACGATTTTTCTTTCTCGCGGCGAATTCAGCCATATTCCGCCACTTGCCGGCGACGAGGATTTCGGCCTCGATACCGGTAAGGATTTGACGAAAATCATCGCGTTACAGGCGTTTTCGTGCGTCGAATGCGGGCGCTGTTCCGAGCACTGCCCCGCCGTCAACACCAACAAGGTTCTCGATCCGAAGAAAGTCGCGCTCGGCGTTCGCGGGTATCTGAATGAATTCGGACCGGCCTCTGAAGAGCCCATATTAGGCGAAGCCTACGGCACGCATGTTTCGCAGGAAGCCGTGTTTCAGTGCACCACCTGCGGAGCCTGCGAGTATCAATGCCCGGTGGGCATCGAGCATCTTCCGATCATCATCGGGCTTCGTCGCGGCGCCGTGAATACCGGCAAATGGGAGGACGACTACGGCACCAAGCTGTTCCTCGCGCTCGAACGGAACGGCAACGCACTCGGTTTCAGCTCGAGCGAACGCGAGAAATTTATTCAGAAGCAGCAATTTCCGATTTTTGACGGTTCGCAGGAGTACTGCCTGTGGCTCGGCTGCATGGGAGGATACGATCCGCAGGGCCGCGACATCATTTCGAGCTTCGCGCGGGTGATGGAGCATCTGGGCACCAGCTTCGGCGTGCTGCGCAAGGAGCGCTGCACGGGCGATCCGGCGCGGCGGCTGGGCAACGATCTGGTGTTCCAGCAGCTCGCTGAACAGAATCTCGAATCGCTAAAGCAAGCCAAAGTCAAGAAGATCGTGTCGATCTGCCCGCACTGCGTTCGGACCATTTCGGTCGATTGGAAGGAATACTCCAAAGAGTATGGCGAAGCTCCACCCATCGAACATCACAGCGAATTCATGGCCCGGCACATCGACAAATTGCCGGCGTCCAAAGACGCCGCTGGAGGCGGCGACAAGGTGGTCTTTCACGATCCGTGTTACCTCGGCCGGTATCGCGGCGTCTTCGATGAACCGCGCGCGGTGGCTGCGCTCGCGGGCGAAGTAATCGATCCACCGCGTTCGCGTGAACGCAGCTTTTGTTGCGGAGCAGGCGGCGGACTCGCGTTTCTGGGCGAGGAGAAGGGCGATCGCGTCAGCCACAATCGCGCGAAAGAATTAGTCGCGACCGGCGCGAACATCGTCGGGGCCGCTTGCCCGTTCTGCAATACGATGTTTCGCGACGCCCTCGCGGCCGTATCGGATGCGCCGCCGAAGCTGCTCGACATCGCGCAGATCGCCGCGGCGGCGCTGCCTCCGAAAGTTTAGCCGGTCCGTTCGGAAATTCACGTCGATTCACGCTCATTAACGGCCATTTTCAATTCCCGCCGGCCGGCGGAGCAAATTTGGGCGCGGCAAACGGAGTCTTCATGGCCGTATTCTATCCTATGAGCATGCGATTTCCACGCGGACTGATTCTCTTTGTCATTGCAATCACGGCATTTGCCGCGAAGCCCGCGACGAAAACAACCAAGGCGAAGAAATCCGCACTCACGCCTGAACAACGCGTCGCACAGTCGATCCTCAAATCCATGTCGCTGCATGATCGCGTCGCGCAGCTCGTGATCGGCGTCGCCACGGGCGATGTTCCCAGCCGAAAATCGCAGGAATACGAAAAATTCAGGCACTGGGTTCACGATCTGCGCATCGGCGGCATGATCGTCAATAACGCGGTGCGCAACGGCATCGTGCAGAATGCCGAGCCGCACGCGATGGCGGTGTTCCTCAACCAGATGCAGAAGCTGGCGAAGACGCCGTTGATCGTCGCCGCCGATTTCGAGCGCGGCGCGTCGATGCGCGTCACGCAGGGCGCGCGCTTTCCGTACAACATGGCGATCGGCGCGGCGGGCGATCCCGGCGCGGCGCATTTTGAAGGCGAGGTCACCGCGCGCGAAGCACGAGCGGCCGGCGTGCACTGGATCTTCGCGCCCGTCGCCGACGTGAACAATAATCCCGCCAATCCAGTGATCAACATTCGATCGTTTGGAGAAGATCCCAGCCAGGTCGCCCGCTTCGTCGCCGCCTACATTGAGGGCGCGCATTCCGATCCTAAGAATCGAGTGCTGGTCACCGCCAAACATTTTCCCGGGCATGGCGATACCGACGTCGACAGCCACCTCGCGCTGCCTCATCTGGGCGCGAGCAAGGAGCGCATGCAGGCGGTCGAGCTAAAGCCGTTTGAAGCCGCGATCGCGCATGGCGTCGACGCGATCATGACCGCGCACCTTGCCGTTCCCGCGATCGAGCCGGACGATATTCCCGCCACCGCTTCGCCCAAGGTGCTGACCGGCTTGCTCCGCCAGGAGCTGGGGTTTACCGGAATCGTCGTTACCGACGCGCTCGACATGGCGGGATTCGCGAGCCAATTCAATTCAGGGGAAGGCTCGGTGCGCGCGATCGAAGCCGGCGCCGACGTCCTGCTGATGCCTCCCGATCCCGAACGCGCGATTCGCGCGGTGGTCGCCGCGGTCGAAAAGGGACGCCTGACGCAGCGGCGCATCGACGCGAGCGTGATGCGGCTGCTCACGGCTAAGGTGCACTTGGGAGTGATCAAAGCAAAGCTGGTGGATCTGGACCAGATCAGCGACGTGCTCGATGACGCGGAAACGTCGGATCGGGTGCAGCAAATGTCCGATCGCGCCGTGACGCTGCTTCGCAACGACGGCAATCTGCTGCCTTTTGCGCCGCGAACCAACGCATGTCTGTTTGTTGCGGTGGGAGCCCGTTTATCGCAATACGGCCAGCGCATGATTGCCGAATTCCATCGCCGCGCGCCGCAGGGGCGCACGCTTGTCGTAGACGCGTCGATGCCCGCCTCCGCGATGATCGATGAGGCTGGAGAAGTGAGCGCGTGTTCCGCGGTAGCGATCGCGATCTTTTCGACGGGTGCTCCGCCGGGCGCCGAGCTAACCGCGTTTGTCGACAAACTCTCGTCGGGTGGTGCGCCGATGGCGATCCTCGCGATGGGAAGCCCGTACACGTTGTCGGGTTTTCCAAGAGCCGCAGCCGCGGTCGCTTCTTTCAGCCCCACGATTCCGTCGGAGGTTTCGACGGTGAAGGCGCTGTTCGGCGAAATCGCGTTCACGGGTCGCACCCCGGTCACGATCCCTGGGATCGCCAAGGCGGGCGACGGCATGCCGGCGGCACGTGCACGATAGATCCTAAAATCGAAATATGATAGAAATCACCTGGCTCGGCCACGGCACGTATCAGTTCCGGCTCGCCACCGGCGAAGTAATCCTGGTGGACCCGTGGATCGACGGCAATCCCGCTTTTCCCAAGAACTTCAAAGTCGATCGCGTGGACGTAATGTTGATCACGCACGGCCACTTCGATCATATTCACGACGCGCTGCCGCTCGCCAAGAAATTTTCACCGCAGATTGTCGCGATCTACGAGACCGCGCACTGGCTCGAATCGAAGGGCGCCAAGAACACCCTCGGCATGAACAAGGGCGGCACGGTGACCGTCCCGCCGATTTCGGCGACCATGACGCACGCCATCCATAGCTGTGGAATTCTCGACGACGGCAAAATCATTTATGGCGGGGAAGCCGCCGGCTACGTGGTGCGCTTTCCGGATCGCCGCGCGGCTTACTGCGCCGGCGATACCAACGTGTTCACTGATATGCAGTTGATCGAACGGCTGTATCATCCCGAGCTCGCGTTTCTGCCCATCGGCGATCTTTACACCATGAGCCCGCGTGAAGCTGCTCTTGCGTGCCGCATGCTGAGCTGCCGGAAAGTGATTCCTCTGCATTTCGGCACGTTCCCGCAGCTGACCGGCCGGCCCGAGCAGCTCGCCGAGCAGATCCGCGATGTGCCCGATACCGAAGTCTGGATGTTGACGCCGGGCGTGCCCGTGCAGTGGTAGTTTTTAGCCGCGAATGGACGAGAATGCACTCGAATAACGCATTGGTGTTCATTCGTGTTCATTCATGGCTGATCCTCGTTGCTCTGGTTTTTCTATTGCGCCTGCCGTTTCTCAATCAGGCGATTCAGGGCGATGACGTTTACTATCTGTACGGCGCCGAGCACGCGCAGATCGATCCGCTGCATCCCACCCACGCGCATTATCTGTTTCAGGGCGACCTGGTGGATATGCGCGGGCATCCGCATGGTCCGCTGAATTCGTGGATTCTGGCCGTTCCGCTCGCCGTGCTCGGCGACGTGCGCGAGGCGCCGTTTCATTTTCTCTACATTCTCTGGTCCTTGATCGCGACTTTCGCGATGTGGTCGCTCGCGCGGCGATTCTGCGACCAGCCCTTTCTCGCGACGCTGCTGTTTTTGGCCGTTCCCGCGTTCGTGGTGAATGGAAATTCGCTTGAGGCCGATCTGCCCTTTCTGGCGCTGTGGCTCGCGGCAATCGCTCTGTTCGTGAAGGCGATTGACGAAGATTCGCGGCCGATGCTCGGGTGGTCCGCGATGTTCGGCGCGTTGGCGGGCCTCGCAGCGTATCAATCCATCCTGCTGACGCCCGTGCTTGCCGTGTACTTATTCGACAAGCGGCGGTCATTGAACCGCGCTGGGAACCGCGCGGGCAACCTCGCGTGGGTAGTCATTCTGGCTGCGCCGTTGACGATTGCGGCATGGCAGGCGTTTGAATTGGCATCGAGCGGAGTCCTGCCTGCCAGCGTGCTTCTGGGCTACATGCGAAGCTACGGGTTTCAGTCGGCGGCCAATAAAGCGCGGAGCGCCGTCGCGTTGATTGTGCACTCGGGGTGGATCGTTTCACCGGTCGTTCTCCTCTTTTTGAAAGGTCCCCGATGGAGATGGATAGCCGCGGGAGCCGCAGGCGCTGCCGCGCTCATTTTCGATCCAAACCCGCTGTTCGCCTTCTCCGCCGCCTGCGGAGTGTTGCTGCTGACCTCGTGTTTTCGGCGCGATTTCGTCAGCTTATGGGTGCTGATTTTCTTCGCCGGAGCCGCCGTGGTGTTCTTCGCCGGCTCGGCGCGCTATTTGCTGCCGATCGCCGCACCGGTCGCAATTCTCGTGGTGCGCCAATCCAGCCGCGCCGTGCTGGCCGTGGGATTCGTCTTGCAAATGACGTTGTCACTCGGCCTCGCGATCGTCAATTACCAGCACTGGGATGCCTACCGCCGGTTCGCCGCATCGCTTTCAAAAGAGGTCTCTGAACGTCGCGTCTGGATCAACGCCGATTGGGGATTGCGGTGGTATCTCCAGCAGGAGGGTGCGCTGCCGATGCCCAGGGATCAGCCGGTCGAGCCCGGCGAAATAGTTGTATCGAGCGCACTCGCGCTGCCGCTTCCCGTAAACGGGCAGCTTGTGCCGCTATCGCAAATGGAAATTCGCCCGGCGATTCCGCTGCGCCTCATCTCGCTCGATCGCCGCTCCGGTTATTCGCAGGGCGGATTGCTGCCGTTTGAAATCTCGACAGGTCCGATAGATGAGCTGCGGGCGGAGATGGCAATCCAGCGCAAACCGACGCTGATCTGGATTTCACCGCGCGACCCCGACGCGGCCGTGCAAATCCTCAGCGGGCTTTCAAGCGACGGATGGATGAGCGACAAGGCAACCGTTTTGTTGAAAGCGCCGGATCACCCGCTACCGTTGCGCGCGGAAATCTATATCCCTCCGGCGGCGACCGCGCGAAACGTGAAGATATTCGTCGAGGGCGCGCTGGTTGCCGAGGAAACGTTCGGCTCGCCCGGCTCATACGTGATCGGGATCCCGCCGTTCGCCGCGGGACCAAACGTGACGGTCACGCTCACGGTCGATCAGACTTTTTCGACGCGCGAGGACCGGCGCAAGCTGGGAATTATCGTCTCTGGAATCGGGTTTAAATGATCAGAGTGTCTGCGCGATGTCGATGAGGTCGCTGAACACGCCATACGCGGTCTGCTCGACGCCGGGATTGATCTCGATCGTTCCCACCGTCCCCATCAAATCCGTCTCGATCAATAGCAGGCTCGAAGTTCCGCGCGCGCTCGCCAGAACATCCGAATCGGCGATCACTTCGGCGCGGACCCGCAGCCGGATCCCCCTGGCCGTCGAACGGGCGCGGCCAACCAGGCGGACCGTCTTCGACTGCGCCTTCAGCGCGAGCAGTTTTTCGGGCGTCAGCCGCCCGATTCCGCGGCGGTCCACGTCGAGCGGCGTCACGCTCGCGTCCATCAGGACATTGGCAAGAGCGGCGAGTTTCGCGGCCGCGTCCCAGCCTTCGATGTCGTAACTCGCATCGGCTTCGGCGATACCGATCCGCTGGGCTTCTTCGATTCCTTCCTGTAGCGTGCGTCCTTGGCGCATGGCTTCGATGGCGACGTTGGTGGTTGAATTCAACACGCCCGTGAACCCTTGAATCTTGCAGCCCGGAAGATTGTTGCGGACCATATTGAAGACCGGCGCGCCGTCCATTACCGTCGATTCGAAACGGAATTCGACACCCGCGCGTTTGGCCTCATCGCGCAGAGCGCCATAGGCGTGCGCGATCGGTCCTTTGTTCGCGGTAATCGCGTGCATCCGCCGCGCAAATGCGGCGCGGATGTGGGAGATGGCGGGCTCGCCGGTCGCGGGGTTGAGCGTCGTCAGCTCGATCGCAACTTCGGCGCGCGCGCGATCGAGAAACGCGTCGATGGACTCCACGCGGGGACCGAGTTTCGGGTCGATTGCGAGGCCACGCTCATCGATGGCGGTTCCGTGACGCAGCGTGTGGATCGCGACGATTCGAAAAGGGAACACCTTCCGCTGCGTTTCGAGCAGACGCGCGAAAGCGCGCCCGACATTGCCGTAACCAATCAAAGCCAGTTTCATTCGAATCGCGCACAACGCGCTCCGCGCTGTGAACACCTAAATCGCGCACAACGCGCTCCGCGCTGTGAACACCTAAATCGCGCACAACGCGCTCCGCGCTGTGAACACCTAAATCGCGCACAACGC
>Ga0182024_10006955_pt1 | contig 24614 bp, 22 predicted proteins | sample P32metaG_FD_120480 | JGI IMG/M metagenome (GOLD analysis project Ga0182024, IMG submission 120480) | Permafrost microbial communities from Stordalen Mire, Sweden - P3-2 metaG (Illumina Assembly) | ecosystem: Environmental > Terrestrial > Soil > Wetlands > Permafrost | place: Sweden: Stordalen...
CGGCGAGGCTCATCGAACCACGCCGTCCGAGACCCCGACCGGCTCCAGCCGGCGCTCGCGCCGCTCGAATACGCACAGCTCCCTTACGCCCGACGCCGCCAGCAGCTCCAGCGCCTGCTCGTAGTCGGCGCCAACGTCCTCGGGCTGGTGAGCGTCGCTGGACAGCGCCACCGGCGCGCCCGCTTCTAGGCACATCTGTAGGAACGCCGGCGCGGGATACAGCTCTTTCGCGCGCTTGCGCAGCCCTGCGGTGGAGACCTCGACCGCGATCTGAGACTCCGCAATCCCGTCGATCGCCAGCTCATAGTAGCGGCGCAGGTCGCCCTCCGGCCGCGGGCGGTCGCTTCCCCAGACCTTCACCAGATCGGGGTGCGCCAGCACGTCGAACAACCCGCTGCGCGCGGCCTCGCCGAGGGTCTCGAAATACCGCTGCCAGATCTCCTCGGCGCGGTGGGTCTGTCCCCACACGCTGTAGTCCTCCATGTCGACCGCCTCGTCGCGCAGGAAGTGCACCGAGCCGACTACGTAATCGAAGTCGCGAGCCTGCAGCAGGTTGGCCAGGCGATCCTCGGCGCCTGGCACGAAGTCGGCCTCGATCCCCAACCTCAGGTCGGTCTGCTCACGCACGAACTCGCAGTACTCGTCGAGGTCGTCGTGGGCCTGTTCGCGCCAGAATGGGTGCTGCCATACCTCGAGCGCCTCGCGGAAGCGGTGCACATGCTCGGACACCCCCAGCTCGGTGATCCCCCGCTCGCTCGCCACCGTCCGGTAGCGCTCGACGTTCGCGGCTGTGAAGTATCGCTCGGTCGTCGCGTCGAGATCGTCCGGGCGTAGGTGCAGGTGGTAGTCGGTGAGCATATGATCGAAAATCGAGGGCCCGACCGAAGCCGGGTGACACGCGCCTTCGGCGCTGGCCGATTCGGGGATGCGAGCGGAGCGAGTGTCACCCTATTCGGTCCCCGTTTCGGCCAGCCAGCCTCGTAGATGATTCAACCAGTCCGTGAGGCCAGCAGCATCTCCGCCACCGCGAGATCCAGCGGTGTGGTGACCTTCAGGTTCTCGCTCGACGCCTTCACGACACCGACTCGGCCCCCCGCGCGTTCGATCAGCCAGGCATCGTCGGTGGCCTGGGCCAGGACCTCGTCAGGCACATCCAACGCCCGTTCCAAGGCTGCGCGACGGAAGACCTGCGGTGTCTGCACCGCCCACAGCTCGCTTCGCTCCAGCGTCTCGCTCACCACACCATCACTCACCCGCTTGACGGTGTCGGTCATCGGCACGGCGGCGATCGCCGCATCGATGCTCTCGTCAGCTTCGAGAGCGCGGATCGCCGCCGCCGCCAGCTCGGCCGTGAGCAGCGGGCGCGCCGCGTCGTGGACCAGCACGAGATCCGAGTCCCGCTCACCCCCGGCCGCCGCGAGCGCCAGGCGCACAGACTCCGAACGCACTGCCCCGCCGTCCACAGTGATGACACCCGGCGGCGCCTGTGTCCCCGGCGGCAACGCGATCACGATCCGCTCGATACTGGGCAGAGCCTGCATAACGTCGAGGCTCCACCCATATAGCGGCCGGCCGGCCAGCTCGACTAGCGCCTTCGGCTGGTCCGCGCCGAGACGCTCGCCGCTACCGGCGGCGAGGATCAGAGCAATGACCATAACCTGGTGGCTGTCGCGCACGCGGCAGGCGCCTTGCGGCGGTTGCCGCGTGCGCGACAGCCTCGCTACTCGGCGCCGGCCATTGCCATCTGGCTGGTGGCCGAATTGGCGAGCAGCTCGTCCAGGTAGCCCTCGGCCTCGTCCTCGTCCTTGTCGAGCGCATACATCAGCTCTGACGCGAGGATCTTCTTGGAGCGCGTGAACATCTGCTTCTCGCCCGTCGAAAGGCCCTTCTCTGACTCGCGCAGCGATAGGTTGCGCACGACCTCGGCCAGCTCATAGATGTCACCGGTCTTGATCTTGTCCCGGTTGTGCTTGAAGCGACGGTTCCAGTTCTTCGGCATCTCCGAGACCTCGTCCCGGAGCACATCCAGCACTTTCTTCACCGTTTCTTCGTCGATCACCCTGCGCAGGCCGGCGATCGCGGCGTTCTCGGTGGGCACTCGCACCGTCATGTCGTTGTGCAGGATCTTGATCGTCAGATACTCGCGCCGCTCGCCGAGCATCTCCATCTCCTCCTTCTTCAGCACCTTCCCGGCGCCGTGATGGGGATAGACGACATGGTCGCCGAGCTCGAACTCGATGTACTCGACCTCGCGAGTGACCTCGAGCTCCTCGATCAGCGATACCTCTGCGGTTGCTTGTGGCGGAATGGTGTCCTCCTTCGTTGCGGCCGACCGTCGGACGGCCCGTGACTCAAGTCTGTAGGTAACGGTCCACGAGGTTGATCTCCTGCAGCCTGCGCAGACCCTCGCGGATGTCCTTCGCCCTGATCTCCCCCACGCCCTCGACCGCCTCCAGCTCAGCGTCGGTGGCGGCCAGCAGCTCGTCCAGACCGCCGAACTCGCTCACGATCTGTGCGACCGCCAGCCTCGGTAGTCGCGGAATGCGCCCCAGTACCCGATAGCCGCGCGGCGAAACCGGGTAGTCGAGTGTGTTCAGCTTGCGGTCATACCCGAGCAGCTCGGCCAGTCGCCCGAAGTCGAGCAGATCCTGGTGCGCGAGCCGTCCGATCTCCTCGAGCGCCGCCGCAAACACATCGTCGGAGTCGCCAGACAGGTAGTCGCGCACAAGCGCCGCCTTCTCGGCGGCGGTGCCCACCATCGTCTCCTCCAGCTGCATCTCGATCAAACGTCCCTCGCTGCCCAGCTCGACGATATAGCGCTCGATCTCGACCGCCATCCTCGTCACGAGCTCCGAGCGCTGCATCACGGTCAGGACGTCGTGCAGCATCGCCCCGCCCTCGAACTCCAGCGCCGTAAGACGGGTGGACACCTGGTCTAGACGAGTGCGGTACTTGTCGAGCGTCGCCAGCGCCTGGTTGGCCTTCGCCAGCACCACCGGGATGTCCTCGAGGATGTACTTAGCACCATCCACATACACCGACACCACCTCGCGGCGTTGCGAAACGGCGATCACAAGCGCCTCGGTCTGCTTCGACACGCGCTCCGCCGTACGGTGCCTGGTCCCTGTCTCATGCGAGAGGATCGTCGGGTCGGGCATCAGCTGGACGTTTGCCATCGTGATCTTCGTCGCGTTCGCGTTCAGGATGATCGCGCCGTCCATCTTCGCCACCTGGTACAGAAACGCCGGGGTGTAGTCGATATCGAGCTTGATCCCGCCCGAGTTCAGGAAGCTGAGGTCCTCCGGCTCACCGATCACGATCAGTCCGCCGGTACGGGAATCGAGGATGCTCTCGATTCCCTCGCGCAACGCCGTCCCAGGCGCAATCATCTCCAGCGCCTTCATCAACCCCGGCTCCGGCCTCGCTTCTACATCGAAATCTTCACCGGAACGCAGGGGCACAATCCCCCATTTTAGGGCATTAAGCCTTTATTAAGCCGCTCCCCGTCTGGGCATGCATGCTTACGCCGCCGCGCGTGCCGGACGCCTCGCCTCCACCGACAGCGCGGCCGTGAGGGCATCGCGCAGGGTGCCCGCCTCGTGGGCACCAGCGCCGCTGCCAGTGGGGGCGATCGTGCGTTGCAGACCATGCTTTGCAGCCTCCGCCAGGCGACGCTCGGGGTGACCGACCCAGCGCAGCTCGCCCGTCAGCCCGAGCTCGCCGAAGCACGCGCGCGGCGAGGGTGGGTGGGCTCCTTGAATCGCCACGCCGCGACTCGCGCTCGCAACCGCCAGCGCGACCGCCAGATCGACGCCCGGCTCATCTATGCTTATGCCCCCCACGATGTTTACGAACACGTCCGCACCGCCCGTTCCCACGCGGCCGTGACAGCCAAGGATCGCCAGCACCAGCGCCAACCGGTTGCGATCCATGCCCGACACCACCCTGCGCGGATGCTCAAGCTCTGAGGGCACGACGAGCGCCTGGACCTCCACAAGCAGGGGCCGCGAGCCCTCCATCGCCGCCAGCACCACGCTCCCCGGCGCGCGCGTTGCCTCGGCGACGAACCGCGCGGAGGCATCCAGCACCTCCACCAGGCCACTCTGGCGCATCTCGAACAGCCCCGCCTCGTTGGTCGAGCCAAAGCGGTTCTTCAGCGCCCTCAGCTCTCTGTAGGGTCGCTCGCGCTCGCCCTCGAACTGCAGCACACAGTCAACCAGGTGCTCCAGCACGCGGGGCCCCGCCAGCGCGCCCTCCTTGGTCACATGCCCCACAAGAATCACCGCGATCTGGCGCGCCTTCGCCAGTTCCATCACGCGAGAAGCCACCTCGCGCACCTGCCCCACCGAGCCCGGCGCGCCGGTCATCTCGGCGGCGTTCAGCGTCTGCACCGAGTCGATCACGCACACCTCTGGGGCCTCTCCGGCCAAGGCTCCGAGGACGGTGTCAAGGTCCGTCTCCGCGAGAATCGGAACGTGCAGCGCACCTGGCGAAAGGCGCTCGGCGCGCAACCTCACCTGCTCGGCCGACTCCTCGCCGCTCACATACAGCGTGCGCCGTCCCGCCTCGGCAAGGTTGCCGAGCACCATGTTCGTCAGCGTCGACTTACCGATCCCCGGCGAGCCGCCCAGCAGTACCAGCGCACCGGGGACCAGCCCGCCGCCCAGCACACGGTCGAGCTCACCGATGCCCGTTCTCATGCGCTCCACCGGAGCGCTGCCGACCTCGCTCAGCAAACGCGGGGCGATCTTCGGGCCTCGCCCCTGCCCGCGGACGGCGCCTATACCGCCACTAACGCGCTTACCGGCCCTAGCCGCGCGCGCGAGGGGAATGTGCTCCTCCACGAGCGTGTTCCACGCCTCGCAGCCAGGACACTGCCCGAGCCACTGAGGCGTCTGAAAACCGCACTGCGAGCAGATATGGATGATCCCGCGGGGCATCTCCCCAGCCTACGCATCGCTGGGGACGGCTCCCGTCGCCCGGTCTGACGGTGTGGCTACAGCTCGTGTGATGGTTACGGCTGCAGGGTGCTGGTGAAACAGGCCGCTACGCCTCGTCGGCTGGCTCGTCCGGCGCGATGACCGAATCCTCATCGCCCTCACCCTCAGCCAGCTCGTGCTCGCCATCCGAGCCGCCTCCCTCGCCCGCCCCGACGGCTACGGGGGTCTTCTGCTTCTTCGGCTTGACGATCGTCAATCGCACCTCGCCCTCTTCGCCCTCTTCGGCGGGGTCGACGACCACAGTGGCGCCAGGGGTCAGCTGCTCACGCAACACGAAGTCGGCCAATGGATCCTCGATATAGCGCTGGATCGCGCGGCGCAGCGGGCGTGCGCCCATCGACGGGTCCCAGCCCTTCTCGACCAGCAGATCCTTGGCGGGGTCGGTCAGCTCGAGTTGCAGCTCGCGCTCGGCCATCGACTCGCGGATGCGCAGCAAGAGCAGCTCGACGATCTGCTTGATCTCCTCCTTCTGCAGCTTGTGGAACACGATCACGTCGTCAATCCGGTTGAGGAACTCCGGGCGGAAGACCTTCTTCAGCTCGCCCATGATCCTGTTCTTCATGTCCTCGTAGGTGATGCCCGTCTCATCGTCGGACACGGCGAAGCCGAGCGGTGTGTTGCGCGCGATCTCCGCCGCCCCGATATTCGAGGTCATGATCACGATCGCGTGACGGAAGTCGACCGTCCGACCCTGCGCGTCGGTCAGACGGCCATCCTCGAGGATCTGCAAGAGGATGTTGAACACGTCGGGGTGGGCCTTCTCGATCTCATCGAGCAGCAGCACCGAGTAGGGCTTGCGCCGTACGGCCTCGGTCAGCTGGCCACCCTCGTCGTAGCCGATGTAGCCCGGGGGCGAGCCGACGAGACGGGAGACGGCGTGCTTCTCCATGTACTCGCTCATGTCGATCCGGATCATCGAGTCGTCGTCGCCGAACAGGAACTCGGCCAGCGTGCGCGCCAGCTCGGTCTTGCCCACGCCAGAGGGTCCCAGGAAGATGAACGACCCGGTCGGGCGCTTGGGGTCCTTCAGGCCCGCGCGCGAGCGACGGATCGCCTTTGAGATCACCTCGACCGCAGGGTGCTGCCCGATCACGCGCTTGTGCAGTTCCTCCTCCATCCGCATCAGCTTCTGCGTCTCGGCCTCGGTCAGCTTGAACACGGGGATGCCCGTCCACATTGAGACGATGTCGGCGATCTCCTCCTCGCCGATCGACGGGCGCTCGCCGGACTCCCCGGATTCCCACTCTTTCTCAAACTCGTGTTTCTTGTTCGTCAGCTTGCGCTCCTTGTCGCGCAGCGCCGCCGCCTTCTCGAACTCCTGCGCCTCGATCGCCGCCTCCTTCTCGCGGCGCGTTGTTTCGACTTCTGACTCCAGCTCGCGGTTGGCCGGCGGTGATGTCATCGACTTGATGCGCATCCGCGACGCCGCCTCGTCGATCAGGTCAATCGCCTTGTCGGGCAGGAAGCGATCAGCGATATAGCGGCTCGCGAGTTCGCCGGCTGCCTTCAGTGCCTCGTCGGTGATCTGCACCTTGTGGTGCTGCTCATACCGATCCCGCAGCCCCTTCAGGATCTCCACAGTCTGGTCGATCGAGGGCTCCTCCACGCGGATCTGCTGGAAGCGGCGCTCCAGGGCCGAGTCGCGCTCCAGGTACTTGCGGTACTCATCCAGCGTGGTCGCGCCGATCGTCTGCAGCTCGCCTCTAGCCAGGGCGGGCTTGAGGATCGAGGCGGCGTCGATCGCGCCCTCAGCCGCACCGGCGCCCACGAGGTTGTGCAGCTCGTCAATAAACAGGATGATGTCGCCGCGCTGGGTGATCTCCTTCATCACCTTCTTCAACCGCTCCTCGAACTCGCCCCGATACTTCGAGCCGGCGACCAACGCAGCCAGATCCAGGGTGTAGATCTGCTTGTTCTTGAGCAGCTCGGGCACGTCGGCATTTGTGATCCGCTGGGCGAGACCCTCAACCACGGCGGTCTTACCGACACCGGGCTCGCCGATCAGCACCGGGTTGTTCTTGGTGCGACGCGAAAGGATCTGCATGATCCGCTCGATCTCCGTCTCGCGGCCCACGACCGGATCGAGCTTGCCTTCGGCGGCGAGCTTTGTCAGATTGCGGCCAAACTGATCGAGCAGCTTCGATGACTTCTTGCCCTCACCGGGCGCCCCGCTCGAGCCGGAGCCGCCAGAGCCTGCACCCTGCCCCTGGCGGCGACCACCGGGACCGGACAGCATGCGGATCACCTCGTTGCGGATCTTCTCGGAATCGGCGTCGAAGTCGAGCAATATCCGGGCGGCGACGCCCTCGTTCTCGCGCACGAGGCCCAGCAGGATGTGCTCTGTGCCGATGTAGTTGTGCCCGAGTGACAGCGCCTCGCGCAGGGCGAGCTCCAGGACCTTCTTCGCGCGCGGCGTGAACGGGATCTGCCCGGAGGTGACCTCCTCGCCGGAGCCGACGATCCGCACGACCTGCGCCCTGACGCGCTCGACCGTGATGTCCAACGACTCCAGCACGCGAGCGGCGAGGCCCTCCTCCTCGCGCAGCAGGCCCAGAAGGATGTGCTCGGTGCCGATGTAGTTGTGCTTGAGCGTGCGCGCCTCCTCCTGCGCGAGGACGACCACCTGCCGGGCTCGTTCTGTAAATCGCTCGAACATGGTGTAGTTCCTTCCTCGAGGGTCGTGCCTCAAGCCCTATTTGGTCCTGGTTATGCCTCTTGGGCAGTCTACCAACCGGTCACCCGGCCTCCGACAGGTCAGTCGCCACCCGGCCTGCGACAGGGGCCTGCGACAGGTCAGTCGCCACCCGGCCTGCGACAGGGGCCTGCGACAGGTCAGTCGCGCATGGCTGGGAACAGCACGACCTCACGGATCGAGTCACGCCCGGTCAGCAGCATCACGAGCCGGTCGATCCCGAGCCCGACCCCGCCGGCCGGCGGCATCCCCTGTTCCAGCGCTTGCACGAACAGCTCATCGTAAGGCTGGGTCTCCTCATCTCCGAGCGTCCCGAGGCGTTCCTGAGCGCGGAAGCGCTCACGCTGGACGTCGGCGTCGATCAGCTCGCTGAACGCGTTGGCGATCTCCATCCCCCCGGCGAACGCCTCCCAGCGCTCGACCAGTCCCGGCTGGGAGCGGTGCTCGCGGGCCAGGGGCGATAGCTCAATCGGATAGTCCATGACGAACGTCGGCTGCCGCAGCTTGGGCTCGACGTACTTGGAGAGCAGGTCGTCGGCGAGCTGAGACCACGTGAACCCCTCGGTGGCCATCTCCAGGCCGCGCTCGCGGATCGCGCGCTCGAGCGTCGAGACGTCGCGCAGGGCCAGCACGTCGATCCCGGTCGCCTCCTGGATCGCGCCAGCGAAGCTCACACGCCGCCACGGCGGCGAGAAGTCGATCTCACCGGCGTAATCAATCGCCCGCACGGCGACGGCGACCATCTCCTCCAGACGCGCGGCCTCGTCGGTATAGTCGGCGTAGGCCTCGTAGAACTCGATCACCGTGAACTCGGGGTTGTGCTTCGGCGATAGGCCCTCGTTGCGGAAGTTCTTGCCCAGCTCGTAAACGCGCTCCAGGCCACCCACGAGCAGGCGCTTGAGATACAGCTCGGTGGCGATCCGCAGGTACAGGTCGCGGTCGAGCGCGTTGTGATGCGTCGTAAACGGCCGCGCCAGCGCACCTCCGTAGAGCGGTTGGAGGACGGGCGTCTCGACCTCGACGAACCCCTGCCCGTCGAGATAGCCGCGGATCGCCGAGATGATCTTGGCGCGGTCGATGAACAGCTTGCGGGCATCCTCGCTCGAGATCAGGTCCAACTCGCGCCGGCGATAGCGGGTCTCGACGTCGCTCAGCCCGTGATGCTTATCGGGCGGCGGGCGTAGAGCCTTGGCAAGAATCTGAAAACCGTCGACACGCAGCGACAGCTCGCCGCGACGGCTGCGCAGCACCGCGCCGTCCACACCCACGAGGTCGCCGAGGTCGAGCGTGCTCAGCCGCGCGAAGGCTTGCTCGCCGAGCACGTCCACGCGCGCGTGTAGCTGCACCTTGCCCGTGCGATCGACGAGGTCGAGGAACGCGGCCTTGCCGGAGCCGCGCCGCGCGGCGATCCGACCGGCGACGCGGTGTGCGTCCTCCGTTTCTTGACCGTTCTCCAGGTGCGCGTAGGCTTCGAGAATCCCCGCGATCGGCTCTGCGTTCGGGAACGAGTAGGGGAATGCCCGCGGATCATCCTCGCGCAGGCGATGCCCCTTCGCGCGGCGCTCGGCGATCAGCTCGGGCAGGCCGTGCCTGACGTTGTCGCTCTCAGGCTGATCGGCGCCAGGCTCATCGGTGCCAGGTTGATCGGTGCCGCTCATCGCGGCGAGCCTACTTGAGACCGACGTCGATCTTCGTGATCTTCAGCTTGCGCGCTGGACCGCGCGGAACCTTCACGGCAACAGTGTCGTTGCGCTTGTGCCCCAACAGCGCGCGTCCCACCGGTGACTCGTTGGAGAGCTTGTTCTCCTCGGGCTTGGCCTCCGCTGAGCCGACGATCGTGTACTTGACCGACTTGCCCGTCTTTTCGTCCTTCACATGCACCACCGAGCCGACCTGCACCATGTCGGTCGACAGATCCTTGGTCTCGATGACCGTCGCCATGCGCAGGCGCTCCTCCAGTTGCGCGATTCGACTCTCGACCATCGCCTGCTCGTTCTTCGCGTCGTCGTACTCGGCGTTCTCGGCGATATCCCCGAACTCGCGTGCCTCCTTGATCCGTTCGGCGACCTCGCGGCGCTTGGCGGTGGACAGCAGCTCGAGCTCGTCGTTGAGCTTCTCCAAGCCTTCAGGGGTGAGGATTACGTCCTTCGGCATGTGGGCGGGCGGGAATCCGATCCGGAGTAGTGGTTCAGGTCAGCGAATAACAAAACCCCGCCTGCGAGCGGGGGGTCTCGCCGCCCAGGGGCTTCAGCGAGCGCAGCAGTATAGCGAGCAGGTTTCGAGCCTCTGTGAGCGTCTCCGCCATCTGCAGCCCTTCTTGCAATCGCTTGCCCGCTTGTCGATCTAATTCTAGCCGTAAGACATACCACGGATAGAACTTGCGTAGGTAGCGCGTCGCACGTGCCTGCCCCAAGTGTTCGACGGCACGATCGATCGTCCATCCCAGCTCCTGGAGCACCTCCTCCCTGCTCGGTCCCTGACGACGCGAGCCGAGTAGCTGCTCGAACAGCCACGGATTACCAAGTGCGCCGCGCGCGAGCATCACGGCCGCCGCACCTGTTTCTTGGAATGCCTCCCGGACGTGCTCGGCCTCGCTCAGCCCACCGGTGAGGATCACTGGCGCATCCAGCGAGTCGACCAAACGCGCCGCCAGCTGATAGTCGGGCACACCCTTGTGGTGCACGGCTGCCGAGCGGGGATGAAACCCGATCGCCGCCACCCCCGCCTCCGCCACCAGGCGATGGGCCAGCTCAAAACCACTCGTCTCGCCCGCTCGCCGGCCCGAGCGCAGCTTGACGGTCACCGGCAGCCCCCCTCCCTCGCGGACAGCGCAGGCGACGGCAACGGCTCGATCAGGGTTGGCCAGCAGCGCGGCGCCCGCTCCCGTCTTCTGCACCTTCGGCACCGGACAGCCCATGTTGATGTCGATCACGTCGGCTCCAGCCGCGGCCACGCGCGCCGCCGCCGAGCGCATCACGGCGGGATCCTCACCGAACAGCTGGATCGAGATCGGCCCACCTGCACCCACGGTGCGCTCGTCGGGGTGGATGCGCAGCATCTCGGTGCAGGTGCGCTCATTGTTGTGATGAATCGCGTGCGAGGAGACCATCTCTGAGACCGCCATTCCCGCCCCGTAGCGCTTGGCTTGCAGACGTACGAACCAGTTGCCGATCCCGGCCAGTGGGGCCAACAGCACGCGGTTGGGCACCTCCAAAGGACCGAGCATCCAAGAGTCCGTCAGTTGGGGAGACATGGATCCCATTATGGGCATGCTCCTTCCAGCGAGGAGAGACGGAGAAAGGAGAGGGAGAACAGAGATAGAGCTCGCTGTTACGAGTTGCGCTCGTGCAACAACCGCAGCCCGGTGAGCGTCAGCAGGTCGTCGACCTCCTCGATCTCCTCGGTGTAAGGCACCACGAGCCCGGCCAGACCACCTGTGGCCACCACATCGGTACGCTCGCCCAGCTCGTCGTACAAACGGCGCAGGATCGCGTCGACCGCACCCGCGTAGCCGAACACGACGCCCGAGCGGATCGCGTCAACCGTGTTCTTGCCGATCACGCTCTTCGGCGGCGCGAGGTCGACCTTCGGCAGCCGGGCGCCCCGCTCGGAGAGCGCCTCGAGTGAGATCTCGATGCCCGTCATCAGCGAGCCGCCGAGGTACTCGCCCTCGCGTGAGACGACGTCGAATGTCGTCGCGGTGCCGAAGTCCACGCACACCGCCGGGCCACCGAAGCGCTCGCGGATCGCCACAGCGTTGACGAGCCGGTCCGCGCCGATCTCACGTGGATTGTCATAGCGAATCGCCATGCCCGTCTTCGTCCCCGGGCCGACGACCAACATCTCGTGGCCGAGATAGCGACTTGCCATCGCCGTCCATTCCGGCTCGAGCTGGGGAACGGTCGAGGAGACGATCGACGCCTTCAGGTCCGCGAAGGCGCAGCCGCGCAGCTCCAGCAGGTTGCGCAACGCGGCTCCCAGCTGGTCGGCGGTGGACTGGCGGACGGTCGCGAAGCGCCAGTGCTCGAGTAGCTCCTCCTCGCGGAATGCCCCGAAGTGGGTCTGCGTATTCCCGACATCGACGACGAGGAGCATGGCCGACCATTATGCTGGGCTTCGTGATGAGGAGGCGCTCGGCGCGATGACGGCGAAGCTCTAAGTGCTCCCCGGCTCGCATGCGCGAGCCCAGCGGCCAGTCGGGCACGATGCAGCGAAACTCGCCCTCCAGCATGGTTGGGCTCCACGACACTCGAGAGACTACGCTCGGTCTTGGAGCACCACCCGATGGGTGACCGTCACCGCGGCGCCGTGTTGTGGTGTGAGCGTGATCTTCACCGCCAACGCCAGGCGCCGGTGGCGGCGCAGCGCGGCCTTACCCTTGGCGCTCAGGGGCACCGTGAAGGATATCGTGCCGGCGTATAGCGAAGAACGCACCAGCCGCCCGACCCGCACCCGCGGCGAGTGTCCCGCTTTGGCAAGCGTCGCGCCGCTCGCCAGCAGGTCGACCTCCAGACGTCCCCCGACGCCGGCCTGGGAGATCTTGACGGAGCCACGCACCGAGGAGCCGTGCTGCGTTCTGGCGAGCTCGACGGCTTCAGATGCGCTTCCCACCAGCGGCGAGGAGGGGGGCGCGGCTCCCGAACCCGATCCCCCAGAAGGGCTCGGCGGGGAGGTCGTGGTGCCGCCACCGCCGGGCGAGGTCGTCGTGGTCGGGGTCGTGCCGGTGGCGGTGCCTTCCACGACGATTTCGTATTTCGTGTAGTCGAGGCCGTCTTCTTTGAACAGGGTTGAGCTTTCGAACTTGTAGGTCCCAGGTTCTTTGAATTCGCACGTGCCCACCCAATTGGTCGTGGCGCTCGCAGGTATACCGGAGCACATTGTTGGCTCAGAGCCCGTCCACGAGACGGTCGCCGCGGTGTTCGCGTGGTCGGTGAACATGACTACGCCGCCGGCGGCGATCGTGAGCTTGCTCGCGGGTTCCGGTTTCGATCCCGATCCCTGGACCGCCCAGCACGGCCAGTGTTCCTGGACGCAGTTTTCGTTGACTTCGAGCTTCGCTTCGGACGGCGCGGCGGCGAGCGCCGGCAGCACGGCCACCGCCGCCCCGATCAGCGCGGCGAGGGCGAAAAGCGCAAGCGTGCGTGGTCTGGAAAGCATGCGCGGCCTCATCGTACGACCACGCTTCGAGTGAGGGTCATAGCAGCTCCATCTTTGGGTGTGAGCACGATCTTCAAGGTGAGCGCCAGCTTGTGATGATGGCGCAGCGCACGCTTGGCCTGAGCGTCGAGCGAGACGACGAAGGAGACTTTGCCGGCGGGCGCCGAGGAGCGGACGAGCCGCCCGACGCGGGAGCTGCCACCTCGCTTGACCTTGGCCAGCGAGGCGCCCTGGGCGAGCAGTTCGATTTCCAGGCGCGCGCCACCGTCGGCCGCGGGAATTTGGACCGTGCCATGCACGGCGTCACCGTGCTGTGCGTTCGCCAGCGCGAGCGTCGCGACGGGGCTGCCCCCGCCCGACGGGGGAGACGTTTCCATGGAGGCGGGCGTCGTGGCCGTGGAGGCCCCGCCCCCGGAGGGCTGGGTGGAGGTCGTAGCCGTCGGCGTTGTAGGGGTCGGCGTCGTTGTGGTCGGTGTAGTCGTGGTAGGGGTGGTCGTTGTGGTGGTGGGCGTCGTGGTTGTGGTTGTCGATGTGGTTGTGGTCGTCGTGGTGGAGGTTGTGCCGGTGCTGGTGCCTTCCACGACGATTTCGTATTCGCGGTAGTTCTCGTATAGGTCTTTGAAAAGGGTCGAGCTTTCAAACCTGTAGGTCCCAGGGTTTTGGAAGGTGCACTTTCCTTCCCAACCCGTCTTTGGCGGCGTCGGGCTGACAGGCACCGACGGTTCACACGTCGGAGGGGTGCCCATCCAAGCGATATTCGCTTTTTCACCGTGGTCGATGAATGTGACCGTCCCTCCGCTCGCGATCGCCACAGATTTCGTGGGTTGCGGTCTCGACGCCGACCCCCCTTCCGTGGTCCAGCACGGCCATTCGAGCTCGACGCAGTTTTCGTTGACTTCGAGCTTGACTTCGGACGGTGCGGACGTGCCGGCAGCGAGCGCGGGCACGATCGCGACGGCAGCTCCGAGCACGGCTGCTACGGGTAGGTAACGCTTGCGCAGCTTCACGATCTCAGCCCACCTCTCTAGTCGAGTACCAAGTCGGTCCCACGTGCTCGTGCAAAGCAGCCGGTGCACGCTCTTAGAACCCAGGACTCCGACCCGGCGCGATCCTTTCCGGCATCTGCACCCGGCGCCTCTCGCAGTGCGTCTCGCGGCGACCCCTCCAGCAGTTGAGGCGTGAACGTGATCGCCTTCGGCGCTACAGTCGCCAAACGGGATCGACCATTTGCTCACCGAATGGCGCTCCATCACCAGCCCATGCGCACTCTAGACCCGCAGTCCCTGACCCAGCACGTCGACCGTCTATATCGCGCCGCGTGGGCGCTGTGCGGGTCGCGCGAGGACGCCGAGGATCTCGTGCAGGAGACGTTCACGCGCGTGCTCGCACGGCCACGCGTGCTGAGCGGCGAGCACGAGCTGTACTACCTGATGCGTGTCCTGCGCAACACATTCCTCACGAGCCGCCGCACCGCGAGCCGGCGGCCGGTCACCGTGGCCACGCTCGAGGATGTCCTCGTGGCCGACCCCCGGTCACTTGGCCAGCCCGAGCAAGCGCTGGAGATGCAAGAGGTGTACACGACAATCGCGACTCTGCCAGAGGACCGTCGTCTCGCGCTGGTGGCCGTAGACGTGCTCGGCCTTTCCTACCGGGAAGCCGCCCGCGCACTACGCGTACGCGAGGCGACGATCACGACCAGGCTGTTCCGAGCCCGCAAGCAGGTCGCGCGCGAGCTGGCGGACGCTCCCGAGGCTCGCCAACCGCAAACCCAGGCGGCACCCAGGGAAGAGACGCGGACCACCGGAGTCTTGCCTAGTAGAGGCACACCATGACCGAACGAACCACACAGCAGATCGACGACGAGCAGCAGAAGGTAGCCGAGCTGCTGCGCTCGTTCGACACACCGGCGCCGGAATCACTGCACCGACGAGTCGAGTCGCTCGTGGCCGCGCGCCAAGGCCCTCGCTTCACGCGGCGCGATGGTCGTCCCCGCCCGTTCTCTGCGCGGCTGAGGCTCGCCGGCGTAGGTGTGATGGCCGCCGCCGTAGTGGCAGGTGTGATCGCGGTGGGCCTCAGCGGCGGTTCCCCCGCCTTGAGCATGGGCCAGGCCGCCGCGCCGACCCTGCGCGCCGCGACCTTCCCCGCGCCGCCTGAGAGCGAAGCGCACCACGCCCAGCTCGCCGCCGCGGTCGATGGCGTGCCGTTCCCCTACTGGGAGGACCGCTTCGGCTGGCGCAGCACCGGGACACGCAGTGACCGGATCGAGGGGCACATGGTCACGACGGTCTTCTACGCCAACTCGAGCGGCCGGCGGATCGGCTACGCGATCCTCGCCGGATCTCCCGCACCGCGGATCGGCGGTGGCGTGATCGCCTGGCGCCGCGGCGTGCCCTACCGGCTGCTCTCCAAGAACGGCACTTCGACGGTGACATGGCTGCGCGACGGCCATCTGTGCGTCCTATCCGGCCACGGCGTCTCCGGCACGACGCTGCTGCGGCTGGCCAGCTGGGCATGAGAATACGGATGATGGGAAAGAGATTTGGCACGCTGCTCGCCCTCGCGGCAGCCGCCGCGGTGCTGATCCCCACGATTGCCTTCGCCGGCGGCGGCGCACGGGCCACCAGCACACATACGGTGACGCTCAAGGACATCGCCTTCCACCCCGGCGACCTCAGCATCAACCACGGCGACAGCGTCACATGGGTATGGCGCGACGGGGAAACCGAACACAACGTGACCTTCCACGGCTTCCACTCGCGTACTCAGGCGCATGGCTCCTACACGGTGCGCTTCGAGCACAGCGGCACCTTTTCCTACGATTGCACGCTCCACGTGGCGGAAGGCATGAAGGGCAAGATCATCGTCCACTGACAGCTGCTCAGCCGTCCGCTGGTCGGCTTTCCGGCAGCTGGAGCGGCGGGCCAGCCCAGCGCACGCCCTCGATTGAGGTCCCACCCACCCCAAGCGACGCGAGCGCGTCGGATAGCTGCTTGCCGCCGGGCGCAGCCAGGTCGAAGTCGAGCTCGAGCGCGGGGATCAGGACGAAGCGCCGGCGCAGCAACTGCTCGTGCGGGAGCGTCATGCGCTCGCTCCTCAGCACGGTTTCGCCGAGCAGCAGGATGTCGATGTCGATCGCGCGCGGGCCGTGGCGCACGCCGTCCTCGCGGCCAAGCTCGTGCTCCAGGCGCTTGACCGCGTCTAGCAACTCCAGTGGCTCCAGCGCGGTCTCGACGCGCAGGCAGGCATTCAAGAAGCTCGGCTGGTCGAGCACCTCGCCGACGGGATCGGTGTCGTACACCGAGGAGGCCGCGAGCACTCCCACCCCTGTCGCGGGCAGCGCGTCGACGGCCCGCTGCAGGTGTAGCCGGCGATCGCCGACGTTGGAGCCGAGGCCGAGCAGGCCGATCCGGGCGGGGGGCATGCCCGGGACGGTATCTATGCGCCCGCAGGCTCGGCGAGCTCCTCGTGCAGGCCGATCTGCGCGTGCAGCCGACGCAGCGGCCGCGGCGCCCACCAGGTGCGCTCGCCGAGCTTGCCCATCAACGCGGGTACGAGCAGCGCCCGCACGAATGTCGCATCGATTGCTACCGCCAGCGCGGTGCCGACGCCGAACTGCTTGATGAAGAAGATGTGCGAGGTGACGAACGCGCCGACCGCGACGCAGAACAGCAGCGCGGCGGCGGTGATCAAACGGCCGGTGCGCTCCAGTCCCCGCACGACGGCCTCGCGCGTGGCAAGGCCGCCGTCGTGGGCCTCTTTGATGCGCGCGAACAGGAACACGCCGTAATCGGTCGACAGCGCGAACGCGACCGTGAACAGCAGCACGAGGTTCGACTCCTCCAGCCCGCCGATCGGGCTGAAGCCCATCAGCGAGGAGAAGTGTCCGTCCTGGAAGATCAGCACGAGCAGCCCGGCGCCGACGGCGACCGTCAACACGTTCATCAGCAGCGCCATCAACGGCAGCACGACCGAGCCGGTCATCAGGAACAGCGTGCCGAGCGTGACGCACACGAGGATCGCGAGCGCCAACGGGAGCTGCGCGGAGATCGCGGCCTTCTGGTCGATGAACCAGGCCGTTGTGCCGCCGACGAGCGCTCCCTGCGGGTGGGCGAGCACGCGCAGCCGTCGCACGAGCCGCTGGTTGGCGACGGAGGCGTCCGAGCCGCGCGGGAGCAGTTCGATCTCCCAGGTGCCGCGGCCGAGGTAGCGTGGCGGGACGGCCTCGCTCGCCTGGCCCACGGCGGCCTGCCGCATGCGCAGCGCAAGCGCGTCGACGCTCGCGCCGGAGCCCGCTGAAGCGGGCACGACGATGCTGATCGTCTGTGAGCCGTCGCTGGCGAATTTCTTGCTGAGCGTTTCCGCGATCTGGCGACTCTGCGAGGAGGCCGGCAGGACGTGCGCGTCGGCCGGTATCAGCTGCAGGCGCAACGCCGGTGAGGCGATCGCGAGCAGCACCGCGCCGGTGGCGAGCGCGACCAGGCCGGGCCGGCGCATCACGCCGCGGCCCAGACTGGCCCAGGCGCCCTCCTCGTTCGTGCGCGCGGAGCGGGCGGCGCTGTGCTGCAGCCATGCCGGCGCGAGCGAGTTCACCCGCGGTCCGAGTGCGACGAGCACCGCCGGCAGCACGACCAGCGCGACGAGCCCGGCGGAGAGGGCGACGACCATGCCGCCGATGCCCATCGAGTAGAGGAACCGCAGCGGAAACACGAGCAGCGACGCGAGCGCTCCAGCGACTGTCAGCGAGCTGTACAGCACGGTGCGCCCAGCGGTCTGCAGCGTGCGCCTGATCGCCGCGAACGTGTCGGATCGAGAAAGAGGGGCCCGGCCGAAGCCGGGTGACACGCGCCCTTGGCGCGAGTCCCCGTTTCGGCCAGCCGGCCTTCGGCTGGCTGCGCCACCCTCTAGGCCGGCGAGCTCCTCGCGGTAGCGCGAGAGCACGAACAGGCTGTAGTCGATTCCCAGGCCGAGCCCCATGCCAGTGACGAGGTTGACGGCGAAGATCGACAGGCCCGTGACCTCCGCGTTGATCAGACGCAGGAAGAGGAATGTGAGCACGATCGCAAAGCCGCCCACGAGCAGGGGCAGCGCCGCGGCGATCAGACCGCGGAAGACCCAGAACGAGAGCAGCAGCAGGATCGGAAACGCGAGGAGCTCGGCGTTCTTCAGGTCGGAGGAGGTGCGCTTGTTGATTTCGCTGAACGCCACATCGGGACCGCCGAAGCGCACGCCCTGCCCGGCCAGCTCCGGGCGCAGCCGCGCGACCGCCGCGGCGGAGCGTTCCTGCGTGGAGAACGCGGCGAGCACCACCGTCAGGCGACCGTCGCGCGAGACGAGCGCCGCCAGGTGCGTGGCCGGATAATCGATCACGCGCTGAAATCCGGGTTGGGTCGAGAGCATCGCGGCCACGTGCGCCGCCTCGAGCTGGGCGGCGTGGTTTGTCCGTACTTCGCCGGCGCTGGGCACGAGCGCCGCGACGCCGAAGGCGGCCCGCTGGCCGGTCGCCCGTTCGATCGTTTTCTCGACCTGCTGGTTCTCGGCGGTCGGGTTCTGGAAGTCGGTGTTGGAGCTCTTCAGGATCGTCGTGACCGGCGCGCCGAACGCGGCCGCGAGCAGGAACGCCACGCCCGCGCCGATCAAGACCCGGCGCGCATTGCCGGCGCCGGTCGCGAGTGCCGACAGGCGCGCGATCACTGACGCTCTCCCGCGACCGCCACTGCCCAGCCGCCAAACCTGATTGGCCGACTCATTGCGCTGATTATAAGTGACTACTAACTAACCTGTCAAGTGAAACGCGCTATAAAAAAGTCCTGTGCGGGCCCCAACGACGATGGGCGGTCAAGCGGTGCGCTGGACCTAGCCCTCAGCCTCCCGCCAGATCTCGACCGAGACCTCCTCCACGCTCAGCGGGATCGGCGGCTCCGGCTTGGTGGCCTTCACCCACACACCCTCCAGCTCGTAATCGCCGAGCAATCGATCCGCCACCACACTGCACAGCCGCTCGAGCGTCTTGTGGGAGCGCTGCTGGGCGAGGAGCGCGACCAACTGACAGACCTCGGCGTAGTCGATCGTGTCCTCCAGCGCGTCCGTCGCGGTCGCGTCAGTCTCGCCCACGTCCAACCGCAGGTCGAGCACCAGTCGTTGGCCAACCTCGCGCTCGGCCTCGCTCACCCCGTGGTGGGTGTACAGCGACAGCCCCGTGATCTCGATCGTGACCGACTCGGCGCCTGCCTCGACGTCTCCGTCGAGATCGCGATCCTCGTCTAGCTCGTCGCGCGCGTCCTCGTCGTCCTGGTCATCCCCGACATCGTCGTCCTGATTGTCGTCGTGCGGGCGGGCGGGCATCGAATCCGTCATCGCCCGCTCAACGTAGCAGCCGCCACCACGAGCGCCTCATACAACGGCGCCACATCGTGCACTCTGAATACGCTCGCGCCGCGCTCCAGCGCCAGAACGTTGGTCGCGATCGTTCCCGCGAGCCGGTGTTGGGCGTCCAGCGGCTCCGCCAGGCCGGCCCCGTCGGCGACGATCCGGCCCAGGAAGCTCTTACGCGAGGTACCGATCACGAGCGGGCGGCCCAGCTCGGTCAGCTCGTCCAGCCGGCGCAGCAACTCGAGGTTGTGCACAACCGTCTTGCCGAACCCGATACCGGGGTCGAGCATGATCCGGTCCTCACGCACGCCCTCACGGACCGCGAAGCTCAACCGCTCCTCCAAGAACGCCTTCACATCGGCGACCACGTCTTTATATTGAGGCCCGCCCGCCCGCTGCATCGTGCGCGGCTCGCCGAGCATGTGCATCAGACAGCACTCGCATTCACTCTCGACCACTAGGCCCACCATCTGCGGATCCGCCCGCAGCGCGCTCACGTCATTCACCAGGTTCGCCCCCGCCCCGAGCGCCGCCTCGGCGACCTTCGCCTTCGACGTATCGATCGAGATCCGCGCGGTCATCTCCGCCGCCGCAAGCCCCTCGATCACCGGGATCACACGGCGCAACTCCTCCACCTCCGAAACCGGCTCAGCTCCCGGCCGCGTCGACTCGCCACCGACATCCAGGATCTCGGCGCCCTCCCCCACGAGGTCCAACCCGTGCGCTACCGCGGCATCCGGCTGCAAGAACGCACCGCCGTCGGAGAACGAGTCCGGCGTCACATTCACAATCCCCATCACACGGAATCCGCCGGGCACGGGGGCGTTGGAGCTCAAGCGAGATTCAGGCGAGTTTAGGGCGCTCTTTGTCTGCGCCGCGTATCTCTGTGGTGCCGCTCGCTAGCCCGGGGCGAGGAGTCGCTCGCGGGGCAGGTTCGCGCTCCGCGCGGTCGGCCGTTGCGGGAGGCACTGGCAGCTCCGGCTTGCTCGGCTCGTCCGCACCGAACACTTCCTCCTCGCTCTTCCCCGCCAGCAGCGCCAGAAACTCCTCCTTCTCGATCGTCTCGCGTTTGACGAGGATCTCGGAGATGTTCTTCAGGTCGTGCGAGTGCTCAGTCAGGATGCTCGTGGCGCGTTTGTGCGCGGACTCGATGATCCGGCGCACCTCGTCGTCGATCTCGCGGGCGATCTCATCGGAGTAGTCGGGCTCGGTGGAGAACTCGCGGCCGAGGAACGGCTGACCGTGATCGTGGCCGAAGACGCGCGGGCCCAGCCGCTCTGACATACCGAAGCGCATCACCATCTGCTTGGCGGTCTGCGTGACCTTCTCGATGTCGTTCGATGCACCCGTCGTGATCTCGCCGAACACGATTTCCTCCGCGGCGCGCCCACCAAGGGTCATCGCCATCGTGTCGTTCAGCTCGGCGCGTGTCGTCAGGAAGCGATCCTCCTGTGGCATCGAGATCGTGTAGCCGAGCGCCTGGCCGCGCGAGATCACCGAGATCTTGTGTACGGGGTCGGAGTGCTCCAGGAAGTGGCCCGCGATCGCGTGGCCCATCTCGTGGTAGGCGGTGATCAAACGCTCCTTCTCGCTCATCACGCGCGTCTTCTTCTCGGGGCCGGCAATCACGCGCATGATCCCCTCCTCGAGCTCAACCTGGCCGATCTCACGCTTGCCCGTGCGGGCCGACAGCAGCGCTGCCTCGTTGATCAGGTTCGACAGGTCGGCGCCCGTGAAGCCCGGCGTCTGCCCCGCAAGTGCGTCGATATCGATGATCTTCGCCAGTGGCTTGCCGCGCGTGTGCACCTCGAGGATCTTCGCTCGGCCCTTGCGATCGGGGCGATCGACGGCGATCTGACGGTCGAAGCGGCCGGGGCGCAGCAGCGCCGGGTCGAGGATGTCGGGCCGGTTGGTGGCCGCGATCATGATGATGTTGTCCTTCGCCTCGAACCCGTCCATCTCGACCAGCAGCTGGTTCAGTGTCTGCTCGCGCTCGTCGTGGCCCCCGCCAAGCCCAGCGCCACGGTGACGACCGACGGCGTCGATCTCGTCCATGAAGATGATGCACGGGCTGTTCTGCTTGGCCTGCTCGAACAGATCCCTCACACGCGAGGCGCCAACGCCGACGAACATCTCGACGAAGTCAGAGCCGGAGATCGAGAAGAACGGCACGCCCGCCTCACCGGCGACAGCACGCGCCAGCAGCGTCTTGCCGGTGCCGGGAGGCCCATACAGCAGCACACCCGTCGGGATCCTCGCGCCGAGCGCCTGGAACTTCTTCGGGTTCTCGAGGAATTCCTTGATCTCGTGCAGCTCCTCGACGGCCTCGTCGACCCCAGCGACGTCTCTGAAGGTGATCTTCGGCGAGTCGGCCGACATGCGCTTGGCGCGCGACTTGCCGAACGACATGACTTTATTGCCGCCCCCCTGGACCTGATTCATCAGGAACAGCCAGAAGCCCAGGAACAGCACGAACGGCAGGATGAACGTGAGCAAGCTGAGCAGCTCGCTGCTCTTTTCCGATTCGATGTTGAACTTCACCCCGGGCGTCTTTTCGAGCAGCGTGATCAGCTGCGGGGCCGCCTGCTCGATGTAGCCGCCTTCCCACTTTTCCTTGTTCTTGAGTTCGACTTCGAGCGACTTGCCTTTGTTCTTGAGCTCCACGGACTTGACTTCGCCCTTCGGGATTTCTTCGGAGACCAGCGTCTGATAGCTGTGCGAGCGCTTATTACTCGTGCCCGGATTGATCAGTTTGACGGCCAGGAACGCCAACACCACGACGATGAGGATCGGGAAGGCGGCGCTCTTGAAGAAACGGTTCATAACGTTCGCTCGAAGGGTCCTGTCAAGGTGTCCTGGCGCGGACTTTGATCGTGGCCGCCAGTCGCCCAGCGTACCACGGGGAGCCGATTTTCCGGCTACTTCTCCAACGCGGCGACGAACGGAAGGTTGCGGTAGCGCTCCCCATAGTCGAGTCCGTAACCGACCACGAAGCGGTCCTCGATCTCGAAGCCGATGTACTTGCTCGGCAGCTCGACCTTGCGCCGGGCGGGCTTCACCAGCAGCGCGCAGACCTCGAGCGTGCGCGGGTTGCGCGAGCCCAAGTTGCGCAGCAGGTACTGCAGCGTCAGGCCGGAGTCGACGATGTCCTCGACGATCAACACGTCGCGTCCCTCGATCGCCGCGTCGAGATCCTTGAGGATCCGCACGACACCCGAGGAGTCGGTCGCCGAGCCGTAGGAGGCGACCGCCATGAAGTCGATCTCGACCGGGATATCGATAAAGCGCATCAGGTCGGAGAGGAAGAACACAGCGCCCTTCAGCACCCCCACCAACAGCAGCGGCCGCCCGCCGTAGTCACGCGATATCTGCTCTCCCAGCTCGCGCACACGGCGCTGCAGGTCCTCAGCGCTGACGAGCACCTCGCCGACTCCACGATCGTATTGCTCAGGCGCGACGCGGACGGGGGTTGCCACGGGATGCAGTGTAGGGCCTCGCGGATCCATGCTCTCGGTCATCGCGGTGGAAGCTTGACCATCTTCAACAGGCCGTCCTCGACCACCGCGGTGATGTTGCCACCCACATGCAGATCCAACCTGCCCTCGCCGCGCCTACCCAGCTCGAGGATCTCGGCGACTCGCCCGCCCGCCTGGGGCACGAACGTGCCGGCGGCGTCCTCCGCGAGGCTCACCACGACCAGGCGCGCGAGTGCCGCGGGCAGCTCGGCCAGGCGTGCCAAGGCGATGCTCGACTGGCCGCCCAGCTCGGCGCCCACGAGCTCCTCCAGCAGCTCGGTCTCCTCACGCAGCAGCGCCGCGGTCCGCAGCACGTTCGCCTCGGCCGCCGGGTGCACCGCACGCAGGGCCGCGAGCAGCCCGTGTCGCACGCGTACACGCGCGTACGCGTCACTGTCGTTGCTCGCGTCCTCGCGCCACTCCAAGCCCCGAGCTTCACAGTAGGCGCCCGTCTCTGAACGCGTCACTCCCAGCAGCGGGCGGACCAGACGCCCCTCGACGGCACGCATCCCCAGCAGCGCGCGGCGCCCCGGCGAGGCCGCAAGCCGGTACAGAATCGTCTCGACCTGGTCGCTCGCCGTGTGTCCGGCCGCGATCACCGCCGTCGGGCCTTGCCGCCCTGGCGCACCTCCCCGCTCGTCCAGCTCCTCCGCCAGCCTGATCGCCGCCCCGTAGCGCACGTCCCTCGCCCACGCCTGCAGGTTGCCGGCCTCGCCCTCCTGCCTGTGCGCCCGCACGATCTCGAGCTCCACCGCCAGCTCCTCGCACAACGCCACGCAGTGGCGCTCGTCCGCGTCGGACTCTCCCCCGCGCAAACCGTAGTTCACGTGCAACGCCTTCACGCTGCCCTCCCCCCGGAGCGCAACCGCGACATCGAGCAGGCAGACCGAGTCGCGGCCGCCTGAAAGCATCGCCACGACCGGGTGGGTGGGCAGATCATTCGGGTGGGTGGGCAGCAATAGGCCGCCCGCTCGCACCACCTCGCGGACCTGCTCGACGATCACCGCACCCCTACTCCTTCCGCGACGCGTTGAACAACTCGGTCGGCTCGTTGAAACCCTTCAGTACAACCTCACCGATCAGCTCGAACTCGAGGCCATCCTGTCTGCTCGCGGCGTCCACGACCGGGCGCGTCACCAGCACCTCGCCGCCAGACGCCCGTGCGACCACGCGCGCCGCGCGGTTGACCTCGCGGCCGTAGTAGTCGCCGTCGCGATACAGCGCCGCCCCGCTGTGGATCCCGATCCGCGGCGGCGGCGAGCCCGGCGTGAGCTCCCCGCCCAGCCCCACCGCCCAGCTCGTCAGCGCGCCCGCGTCGACCCCGACGACCATCACCTCATCACCGAGCGTCTTGATCACACGCGCGTCGATCGGCAGCGTCTGCTCAACCGTCTCCACGAACCGCTCGACCGCGCTCACTGCCTTGGCCTCACCCTGCTCCTCGGTCAGGCGCGTATACCCCGCGAGGTCGGCGAACGCGATCACCACCCGCATCCGACCCTCCTCCGCCGTCTCCTCGTCGTCGAGGTCCGCCTCGATATGCCCGATCACATCTTGCTCGACGAAGTACCCCAGCATCCGTCCATGCAAGTAGTTGATGAACGGCACCGCGAACGGCAGCATCTCGCGAGTCATCCCCTCCATCGCCTGCGCCACCTCGACGCCGGGCACCCCTTCGCGCATCAGCGGCTCATGCAGATACAGGTGGAACAGCCGCACCTCCGCGTCGGCGACCTGCGCCATCGCCTGCCCGTACACCCGTACGATCTGAAGCAGCGCCGGTAGCGGCAGGCCCGCCGCGAGGATCTCCGCGCCGTAGCGCAGCACCTGCAGGTCCTCCTCGGTGATCTCCTCGCTCGACAGCGCGTTCTGGCCCATCGC